>ERZ772906.672-NODE-672-length-19856-cov-37.905459_pt1 | contig 19856 bp, 18 predicted proteins | sample MGYA00511338_ERZ772906 | MGnify/ENA primary metagenome ERZ772906 (study PRJEB29015, sample SAMEA2738076) | human oral metagenome | biome: human oral; feature: human-associated habitat; material: saliva | place: China | collected 2212 ... | reverse complement strand
GGGGGGGTAGTACTCCATCGGGATATGAAGCGAACTGCGCAGCTTTGTAAATCGGAAATCTAAAACCACCGCCTGCGGTCATCTCCTCCACTGCCTTAATCGTAGCTACCAGCGGGGCATTCTCCGTTATCGTTGCGCCCTTGCCTGCGAGCGCCTTGTTGAGCTGTCGGAGCTTGCCTTTGAGGTCAAGCACAGCCTCCTCGGCTCTCTGCTTACTGCTCTTCTGTGCCATATACTACTGCCTTTATGAGGTTAGCGAACGAGCCGATGGTGTCTGCCCACTCCTTCCTTGATAGCTTCGGATTGTCGTCTGTCTCCTGCAGGTAGACTTGATAGGCGTCATCGCCCTTGTCGCCCTTTGGGACAGCAGGTCCAATGGGACCAGCTTCTCCCTTATCGCCCTTTGGGCCAGCCGTGCCAGCTCCACCACCTGCTCCGCCCTTGGGCATAATGTCCTCCATCCACTTCTGCAGAGATCCTTGGTATCCGTTCTCCACAAAAATCTCATAGGCGCTCTTGCCGTCCTTACCCTTCAAGCCTTCCAGCACGTTAGCCTGCACCTTGACGGGCGTCTCGTTGCTCCCGTACTTCGTCACCTTGCAGAGGTCTACTACTATCTCGTAGTCGTGGTAGCCGTCGGCATACGCAGGGTCGGGGATACGCCCCGTGGCGGTGAGGGTGTAGACACCCAGCCCCAGCTGTCGGGTCACCTCTGCCGTGACCTCCACCACCAGCTTCTTATCCTCAATAGTGTGCGGTACGGGAACGCACCCTGCCCCCCCGCTCTCGCTCGCCACCTTTACGCTCAGCTCCTCCAGCTCGGCAGGGTCGAGGACTTCTCCAGAGGGCTGTTTGACCAGCTCCACGGGGATACGCTTGTCCGTGCCACGCTGCACCAGCTGGAGCGTCTTGCCTTGCTCGCTCTTACTTCCAAATGGTCGCATATAGTTTTGTTTTGGTCGGGGTGGTTGGTTGCAGTGGAAGGCGGTCACCCCATTACCGCCCGCCCTGCTGTGTAGCTATTTCAGCATGGTGAAGTTCTTGCCGTCGTTCGTCGTCATCGCCTCCTGCCGTGGCATTTCGCCGAGCGGAGGTATGGCGACGTGTACCCACACGCTCTGCCCCTTGCGCTCGAAGATCACCTGCTGGTATCCTCCACGCTTGCGGATGAGGTCGAACAGCTCCCGCAGTCGCTCTGGACTCTTCGCTGGTACGATGTCAGCGGCCTGACCAGCGAGATGCTGGCTCTTCTTCACGCCACCGACGGCGTGGTTTACGTCCCAACTTCGGAAGCCCGAGGTCACCTTGATGGGCTCGCGGAACTCCTCACGTATGCCATCAAGATAGTCCATAAGGCGCAGGAGGTCGCGCTTCTGCGTGGCGTTGGGGGTGTTGTCTTTTCCGAGGCGCGCGGCCGTTTGGCTTCGCGTCAGCTCCTCGAGGGTGAAATACTTGCTCATAGTCTATTCTGCTTTTGCGAGGTTACGGACTTCATTCAGCGCCTTTGCCAGCTCCTTTGCCAGCTCCTGCGTCTGTTTGGCGCTGTTCTTGATCGAGGTAGTATCGTGCTTGGGGAGGTTTTCCCAAACGCTCCAGCCCTCCGTGGCGACTGCCCCGATCGACGCAAAGACAGTCATATAGGGAAGCTCGGGGATCGATATGCGCACCTCGAAGTCGATTATGAACAGAAGGACGTCGATGAACGCGAATATGGCGATGACGAGGTAGTACCTGATGAGCTTGCCGAAGACACGGCGCGCGATGCTCGACTGGATCACCTGCTTGTTACGCTTCGCTCTCATTATGCCTGTGATCGTGTCGACGATCACGGCGGCCAATACGATGAGCATGGCTACCGCCATCAGCGTCGCCGTCTCATACGCCTCTTCGGGGGAAAAGAATTTAAACATAGTCTTTGGTTTTGGTTGGTTATCGTGTTTTATGTCGAGCAGCTACACTACTTAGCTGCAGAATATCCTTAGCGCGTATCTTACCCTCTACCTCCACTCGGATAGACGCTGCGGAGGTCAAGTGATTGGCAAGTCTGCCCTGCTGCGCCTTGTTAAGTATCAGCTCGCCAGGATTGACTCGAGCGAGAACTCGGTCGCCAGAGCCATCACCACCTGGCACGATACCACCATTGGCGAACTTCGGTATCTTCTTAGCCGAAGACGAAATGAGTGCTATTAGACCGCCAACAGCAACCGCAGCAAGAGCCACACCGACAAATGGGATGCCCGCGTGAGCCTTAGCAGCCTTAGCAGCCGCCCCAACAGTGTCAGCAGAGGTCTCGGCCTGCGTAGCCGCTATACGCGCCGTCGTAAGACCTAACTCCGTGGCGGTAGATGTCGCCTCCGTGGTGGTCACAAGCGTTCGACCTGCAACCTGCTGTGCCGTGAGAGCCTGCTCGGCTGCTGCCGCCACCTGTCGGGCCTGCGTAAGCCCCTCTATCATCTTCACAAGAGAGAGGATAGTGTCGATGCCCTGCGTTGCAGAGTCAAATACCGCAAAGAAGCGCTCCCACGCTGAGGCCTGCGCATCGGGGTCGAACGCCTTTTGCAACTCGCTGAATGCGCTCTTGAGGTGGCGAGCGCTCTGTGCCACGGACTTCAAGCCCGAAAACGATTGATCTTTGACCGCCTCTCGGTACTTCTTCAAGTCGGACTGAATAGTCGCCACCTTGATAGCTTGGTCGAGGGTCTTGGTCTCTTTCTGAGCCTGCTTGAGAGCCTCAGCAACATCCAGCCCAGCCTTTTCAGCCTCCTGCAACTGGCGAACGTAGTCCTCCATAAGCTGCTTCTCCTCACCCAGCTTCGTAGCTTCGTCCTTTTTGTAGTCGTAGCTCGTGTCACGCACGCCCTTGGCTGGGGTAGCGGACTTAGCGATAGAGGAGAGGTCGTTGGAGAGCTTTTCGCCCAGTTCCTTTTTGAGGTTCTCCTGCCCCTCGGTGGTCGTAGTGGTTTGGTTGGCTCGCTCACGAGTAGAGGATATGAGCTTAGCGAGTGCCTCTGCATACTCGTTCTCTTTGAGTCTGCCCTCCTCACGTGCTTGCTCCAACTTCTTTGCTTCGTCAGCGTAGTTGCGTTGTAGGCTTGCAATATCGGAGACAGCGTCTATCTCGCTCATCTTAGCCTTGACATACTCGTTGTTTAGGTCAAGCTCACCATGCGCCTTTATGGTTGCGTTCAGCTCAGCCTTAGCTCGCTCAGCCTTAGCTCTGCGCAGATCATCCTCCGTGGCAAGACCATATTTCACCTGCGCCGTGATTAGTTTGAGTTCCGCTGCACTTCTCGCCTTCTCCTCAGTTACCTCCCTTTCTACCAGCAGATGCGTCTTTAGGCTGTTGTACTGCTGGTCGTTGAGAGCCTTCTCCCCAAGGAGTGATGCGAGCTTCTCACGATATTGGGTGGCAACCTTGTCAAGTGCAAGGCGATACTCCTCTTCGGAGATAATGCCTGCTGCTCGCTGGTTGTGCAGTTCATTCAGCTCCTTGGTGGCTGCCTCTCTCGTGCGCTGCAGTTCGCTCTTCTTCTTGCTCTTCTTTGAGTCATCGTCGGATGAGCTTGAAACGCCACCTCCACCAGCAAAGCTCCCGCCAATAGACTTTACCGCACCATTGGCTTCGCCATCAATCTTGATGCGCTCGACATGTAGTTCCTTGATCTTATCTTCCGAGTCAAGGACCACCTTTGCACTCTGCTCTGCGCCGTGAAGGTCACTATATGTCAATCCCGACTTTCGGATATAATCAAAGAAGTCAAGAACCCCCTTTGACGGTGCAGATCCATTTGAAGATATATAGGCATTCTTCAAGTGGATAGTCGCAAACATAGATCCGTTCTCGTGGCCAACATCCGCACTTTTAGCAAGCGCCTTTGTGACATTTTGCATCTCACCTGCCGATATTGACTTCCCTCCGCTTTTGAGGTACGAAGAGTACAAGTCCTGAATGGGCTTTCTCGCCTCTTTGGAGGTGTCGCTATAAAAGTCAATTTCTCGGTCGAGCTGCTTGAGCTTGAGTATCTTCCCTATAATTTTCTGTATGTCACCATACTTCCCTGCAATTCGGTCAAGCGAGCCCTCCTGCAAGCCAAGAGACTTCTCCAGCTGGTGCTGTACCGTCTTCTGCTCCTCGAGCTTCCCATCCAAGCTCTGATACAGACTGAATAGTCGGGAAATCTGCACCTCCTCATCGCTTCGAGTAGACTTGATTTCCCTCTGCTTGGCGAGGTACTCATTCTGCAGTCCGTTAATCTCCTTCTGCTTACGATACCAGTCTGCAAGGGCGGTCACGATAGCCGTGATGCCTGCAATAATCGCCATAGGCGCAATCGTGGCCATAAGACCACGGATAGTCGCCAGCGTGGAAGCCCAAGCGAGTTTTACCGTGGTCGTAGCTCTCGCCCATAGAGACACCGTGGCAGATGCCGCCTTGGTTTGATCTGCGATAATATCGCCTGCGGAGCGGAACGAGAGGTTTCCTGCGTTGCTGATAGCCCTCTGCGTGTTCAGCACGCCAGCCACCGACGCAGAGGAAGAGGGGAGGTTAGTGGCTCTGCCACCAATGTTGTAGTGAGCCTTGTCCGCAGATGCCTGCAGAGCGGCAAGGCGCTTGATGCGCGCTTCCTCATTCTTCGCACGGGCTTCTGCGAGGAGCTCGCGTCTGTTGTGGTTAGCCTTATTCAGCGCGTCCCCAGTTGCAGCAAGCGAACGGGCGTTCTGCTCCAGCTTCCCAGCTAAGCGTGCTTCTTCTCGCTCACGCTTCGTGATATTAGCGAGTTGCAGGCGTGACTGGTCTGCAATAGCCTTGTCGTACTCCCGCTGGCTCTTGGAGACTATTGCAGCCTGCTCTCTCTGGAGGTCACGGATAGCCTTCTGCTCCTCTGAGGTATATCGATCGGCCTTATTCAGAGCAGAAGTAGCCGCCTTTATATCCTTTGGTGCAGTAGCTGCCTCCAGCGCACGCTTGGCAGCGGCCACTCGCTCATCCTTGGCTCGCTCTATCTGTTCTTGCTTGGCTATAATCTTGGCGGCTGCCTCATCATTGGCGCGCTGGAGTGCGAGCTTAGCATTGGCGACTCTCTGTGCCGCCTCCTCTTCGCTCCTCTGCATACCACGAAGCAGAGCCTGATGCTCGTTCAGAAGCGTACGCTTCTCTGTCTGTGCGTTGGAGAAGTTGTCTACCGCCTTTTGGAAGCGTACATCACCAGTGGCCTTGGCTACCTCCAGTCGTCTCTGCTCCTTCTCTGTTATAGTCCCTGCGGATTGAACAGCAGCCTCTGCACGCTGGAGCTGTTGCTGGGCTTCTGCGAGGGCCTTCTGTGCTTCCAGCTTAGCCCGCTTGGCAGACTCCTTAGCGGCTGCCTCGTCAGCTATGGCCTGCGCCTGCGAAGCCTTAATAACTGCACCTGCTTGGCTCCAAGTCGCAGAGAATTTTCCCCACAGACGCGCACCGAGCAAGCCCCCCGCCCAAATGTACAAGTTGGAGAGGTGTGTGCGCAGGTAGTCCAGCAGATCCTTTACCTTCTCGACAAGAGCCTTGAAGTTGTCGTACACGTGCAGAGAGTCCGCAAGGCTGGTAAAGGAGTTTTTGAGACGGCCAAGAGAACTCTCGAGGTTGTCGGTGCTGGTGTTCCCAGAGAGCTTCGCCAGCTCATCGGAGAACTTACCCATAATCTCTGCACTGCGGAGCTTCCCCTCTTTGAGGAGCTTATCCAGCTGTGACATCGACACGCCTGCCGCGTTCGCCATAGCCTGCATAGCCACGGGCATACGCTCACCAAGCTGGCGACGGAGTTCTTCGCTGGAGATCTTCCCCTTACTCATCATCTGAGTAATGGCCATCATCGTAAGAGCCGCCTCTCCGCCAGAGATACCGAACGAAGCCATAGCCTTACTGATATTGGAGAAGATGCGTTCCTGCTCAGCCATAGCAATGCCAGCAGGGGTTGCAGCCGCTTTGAACTTAGCGAACGCCTCGGTAGTGCCTATAAGGTCTGTACCATACTTATCCGTAAGCTCTGCGAGGAACTTCAAGCTACGCGCATACTCGCGGGTGTCCGTGCTGATATTGCGAAGTACGACACGCGCACGGCCTGTCTCTCGAGCCGTATTGACAAGAGAGGAGATAAAGCTACTGATAGAGGTAACGCCTGCGCCCAACGCACCAGCCATTGCAAGGGCTTGGAACTGGATGCCACGGAGCGAAGCCTTGGCGCTCTCGGCTTGCTGCTTGAACTTGTCCGCAAGCAGCTCTAATCGGACGGAAAAGGAAAGATTATTAGCCATAGGCTGGTAGGCTGAATGTGTGTATTACTTATCTGCGACTACGATTTTCGCATTCTTGAGCTGGTCAAAGATTGCTTGACCTACATCTTCGCTCTCGGTCTCCCACGGGAACGGCAGTAGCTTCTCGGGAGAGCAAACGGAGTCTTGTGCAAGGTGCGGAAGCATCGACATCCAAGTGAATAGACGCGTGTACTCGAGCTTCTCCTGCTTGCGCTTCTGTATGGCGTTCAGAATAGCTGGTATCTCCCACAACTCCATTCTGTCCATAACATACCCTGCGTCAATGCCTCCGTCCACGATTACCATATTGGCGATAGTCGTGAAGTCTGGTCCATCATCTTCTCCATCGCTGGGCTCACCACCTCCTGCATCATCCGAGATTGATGCCGTGATAGGCGTAAGCTCCTCCAGAGTGCGCTCCAGTCGCCCATATAGATGCGACGACACCTCTACGCTATCCAAGACAGACACCCACGCACTGAAAGGCATCTTGCTACCGCCCTCCTCGCATCTCTGTAAGCAGTAGATGAGAAGGGGTATCTGCTCCCCGTCTTGGATATTCAGTGTAGAGAAACTCCGCGCGGAGAGCTTCTCGAAAAGAAGTACCGCGCGGAGTGTCAGTGGGAATGGCACGCTGTCCATTAGAGCGTAATCCCTGCGGCGGTAATCGCTTCGGTGCTGCCGATTTCCTTATCCGCCTTATCCTTGAGAGGACCAGAGCCGTTCAGCGTGCAGGTGAAGGTCTCGTACTCGCCGCCCGTGCTATTCTTGCTAAGGTCGGAGATAGTGACCATACCCTTACGGAGAATTGCGCCCTTGGTTACAGTGCGAAGGCCTGCCGCATCCTCTGCGATAGTCACCTCGCAAATCTCGAATGGTACAGCCTTGCCCGATGCTGCGATATTCTCGAGGGCGTTGTAGGACAGATGCCCAGCGGAGTTCGACACATACGCTTCGATAGAGGCGGACCAGTCATTACGACCTCCGAGCTTATCGGGGCTCTTGCCCGACATCTTACTGGAGATTTCGATAGTCTGGGGCGTGAACTTGAAATCATCCTTCTTCACGTATGGGACGAACAGCCCACCGATGAACATACTATACGACTCGCCTCTGACGAGGTCCTTGTTCTTATCGTATTTGGGGTTGGGAGGAGTTTGAGTTGCCATAAGAACTGCTATTTAGTTATTGGTTTTGGTTATGATATTTCGAACGTAAGTGACTGGAAGAACTTACCATCAGAGTAGCCCTCTTCGGATTCGTCGAGCGTGGCACGTGTTTCTCGCCAGCCCATCGTCTTCCCGACCTCATCATTGCGCCCTCCATCGAGGACAGCATCCACAAGCTTCACAAGCTCGATAGAGCTGTCGTACTCATCGGAGAAGCATAGCACGGTTACATAAGCCTCGCTGTGCGTGTCGCCTGACTTGTCGCGGTCACGACCATAGGCGCTGCGATATACGATTATGTAGTCGCCAGCGGTCTCTTCGGGAGCTATCACTGGGAAGATTTTATCCCCTACAAGCTCACGCAACTCCTCACACGCAAGGAGCTTGCTACGCACCCACTGGGCGGTGTGCCATTTTCTGTTGTTGTCGAGATAGATACTCATACGTTGGTTAAGACTTTCGTGACACCTGCGAGTAGTATTCGCTGTGCGCGTGGCGTGCTTCTCTGCTTCGCGTGCGTCCAAAAGAGGGTGGGAAGCACCCTGCCTCTGAACTTCCCGCTTCGGGTGTATCTGTCAGCCGTCCCCTTGTCAATGAGGTGGGCGTGGTTCGCAGCTTGAGACTCCTGCCCCATGGCCGTAGCTCCATTGACATAGAGGAAGCCGATTGACACAGACACTCGTCCGCCCCTGCTTCTTCGAGGCATACGCCTACGAAGGCCTCTGATGAGGTTGCCTCTCGGTACGTGTCCATTCCTATTCGGCTGTTTGTACAGAGGAGGCAGGGTAGTGCGAACATCCTGCTGGTACACCTCCGCAGCCCGGAAGAATGGCTCACGAAGGCTCTCGGGGCTTGGGGCCTCCTTGAGCCTACCGATAAAGGACTCTACCTCGGGGAATCCGTTGAGAGAAACTACATATGGCATACTCTATTCGTCTACATAGCGAGCTGTGACCTGCACCGTTCTGTCAAGCATAGGCTGGAGCAGCACGATGCGATAGAGTGCACCATTGAAGCGAAGCCACCCAGAGGTAGATAGACGCTTATCAGCACGAACAACGAACACCACAGCCGAGGTATCGACAACCTCACGGGCCTGCAAGCCGTCTTTGTCGTAGGTCGGGCGAAGCGTTCGGAGGTAGGCACGAGAGCGGAAACTCTCTACCAGCTCCTCCTTTACTGCGCCCGACGCACTCTGCGTCTTTACAGCCTTGAGGAATGTCAGTCGGTGTGTGAATGCTCCTGCGTTCATCGCTCTAATCGGTATCTGCCTATGAGTGAGCCAAGCGTAAACGGAAGCTCCGTCACGCGGCCAACACGATACCCCTCTCGGTCAGCATAGAAGCGTGCGACTATCATTCGGAGAGCGTGCCGAAGCGCTGGAGGCAAGTCGCCTGATGCCTGCTCCACCTCGACCAGAGGCCTGCAGAGAAGCCCAGAGAGATAGTCCTCGGCTGTATCAATTAGCTCAATAATGAAGTCGTCATCCTCATCGTGGTCTACGTTCAGATGCTTCTTTGCTTCCTCGAGAGAGATATATGTGGGCATAGCTATTACTTACGCTTCAAGCAGGCGAATGCTTCTGCACGGAGGACCGTGAGAGAGTAATCGCCATTGAGAGTGAAGTCGATGCGGTCAGTGATGCCGTTGTACTGGGCATAGAGGCGGTCGCCATTGCCGTGGTGAGCAAGTACAGCATAAGACAGCACACCGAAGAGAATAGCATCCTCGGGCATAAACGTAGTAGAAACTACGGGGTAGCCGTTCATATGCCCATTCTCAAGGATCATCTGGGGATTACCCTTTTCTACTGGAGTAGACTTGAGCAGGCAGTAGGTCTTGGGATGCACGAAGTAAGCGGCACTGCCGTCTACCTTGACATTCTTGCCGAGAACCTCTGCCTCGATAGTTACTACGTCCTTAATGGTGGGTGCTGTCGTGCTATTCCACGCACCAGTGATAGGTGTGCCGTACGGAGTAGCGAGGATACTCCCGATACCATTGTTGGGAGCAACTGGCGCAGTCTTAGCGAACATAGCCGTGTTGATAGCCGTACCGACAGCCTGCCCAAGTCGCTCAAGCGTGATAGCTCGGAGGTTGAGGTTGGTTGCCGTGATGGCCTGCGAGGTCACTGGCACATACACACCGACGCGCTCGGGCTTAGCGGCGATCTTGTCGAGGTTGAGGTTCTGGTCGGTAAGAGCGACATTTTCCCCTGCGATGGTAGCCGTAACGCCTGCAAGAACTGGCCATACGGGCTGACCAACTACACCCGACTGCATTTTGAGACCTACCTTGGTATGGATAAGCTCTGCCTCGAGTGGCTGTACGACATCTTGGATAACCGTAGGCTGTGCGTTCACTACGTTCGTGGTCATCGTAGCGGCACGCTCCTCGATAGTTACAGCCTGATGCGAGTTCACTGCGCGGGTGGCTGCATCGAGGAAACGCTTAGCGGCTTCCACCTGCTCGCCAGCAGTGTCGGGCTCGAGTGCCTTGGAAGCGGCTGCGTTGATGCTTCGCTCCTGCAGGTCTTCGCTAACTCGGACAAGCTCGCGCTCTTCATCTTCGGTCAGCGCACCAGCATGGCGCTTACCCTGCAGCTCCATGAATCGCACGTGCAATTCGTGCAGCTGTTCTTGTTCCTTTGTCATAGTTAATTGGTTAAATGGTTAAAGGTTGGACTTAGTCATATCAGCCCAGCGAAGAGCGCGCTCTGCCAATGGCGTACGAGCAACTGGCTCGGGAGCTTCCTCGGGGGTCGTTTCTTCTTGGACTGGTTCGGGAGTAGGCTCTTCGGTTGGCTCGGGTAGTCCTCGCTCCTCATCAAGAGCCCGCTTTGAGCGTTCAGCGGATGCTGTGGTTGCTGGATAGGCTGGCGTGCTTACCACTGACACATCCCCGATATACGAGAAGTGGTCAATGTGACGAAGCCACGTGCCATCAGAGAGCTCTTCCCAGCGAGTGTCACCCTTCTTTACGCCGAAGAGGAAGGAAGAGCCACGGAGATCGCCACGGCGGAGAAGCTCAAGCGTATCGTTGCCTAACTGAGTATTGGGTGCCTCGAAGCTGTACTGCAGTCCACGCTCAGTAATGGTTAGCTGAAGGCTGCCACTCCCGTTGGTGCTTCGTGCAAGCAACTGCTTTCTGTCGTGCTCATAGAGAGCTAAAATATCGGACGAGCGTAGAAGCTCTTCTGTGACTGCGCCCTGGTGGACGATCTCGCGAAACGAGCGGTCTTCCCACCAGTCGTACATCACTTCGCTCTCCTCATCATAGACGATGGCAAGCCCCTCAATGGTGCGCTTCTCTTCGCCCACCAAAGATGGTGCAGATAGCGAGCTGAGGCTACTCCTTCGTTCGTATATGCTATTCGTATTGCTCATAGGTTTTGGGCTTTATATAACGTAGTTATAAGGCGTATTTTGACACCACTTTTCGCTATTCCTCTGCGCTTTTGGATGGATCTCCATCTGGGTGCAGCTCCTCGATGCTCGGACGAGAGGAGATCGGAGCTACGTTGCACGAGATAAAGAGCTGGTCGCCACCCTCTCTGGGCTCTCTATTCTCGAAGATGCGCCCCTCGTTGGGGGTCATAACGCCTGCTTCCACACTGCTCTTTACGTACTCCGCACGTGTGCGCAGGTCGGTGGCGAATAGTAGGGAGAGGTCAAAGCGGATGCGCTCGGATGCTCGCCTTGATCTTGGGAGGAGCTTCACAGAGAACTCTTGTTGAATTTGCATGATAAGGGGCTGGAGCGTCTGGTTGAGGAAGTTAATCTGCGAGTTCTCCGCCTCCTTGTAGTTCGTGCTTTGGTCTGCGAACACCATATAGGGATGCACCCCGAAGAAGCGACATATATCCAGCACGGAGTACTTGCGCACCTCAAGTAGCTCTGCATCGGCATTGCTAATAGAGGAGTCTATGAATTGCATAGACCCAGACAAGCGGACAATTCTGCGCCCCTGAGCAATCTCGTTATTCACTCGGTCTACCACTTTATCTGCCACATCAGAGTCAAGTGCGCCAATCCCTTGCAGTTCATTTCCACCCACGAGGAAACCGCTCTTTTGGTTGCCTGATAGCAGTCCTTCATTCGTCTGTTTATCTGCATTGGCGCTAAGTGACATAGAACTCGAAGCGTACGTAATGGTGGAAACGCCAGTATAGCCACCATCGAGACTGTTGTTCTTTAGGTGGATAATCTCGTCAGCAGTGAACACACCGTTGATATTCCACACATCGTCCGAGACGCTGTAGGTATTGCTATGCTTGTCGTAAAACACTGCGCCATCCCCAAGCAGGATAATATCCAGCAACTCGCCTCGAGTGGAATATCGAGGGTAGATATAAGCATTCCCCGAGAGGAGCAAGCGAGCAACTATATTCTTGAGCAGAACGAAGAAGTTCTGCCTGCTATTCGCCTGTCCCGCAAAGAGGGTATTTAGCTGCGTGTTCCCAGCATACTGGAAGATACTCCCCGAGCGCTTTAGGTGCTGTAGCTCGAGCGATGCGATAGTCCCAGAGAGAATATCCACACATCGGTACACGCTTGCAATGGTCATTGCTATGTCCGGGGTAGACACTGACGCTCCGTTGAATCGATTTACGAACTCCTGCACGCTTCCGCCAGATGCGCACTTATCGCCACCAGCGTAGTACGACCGCTTGAAGAAGCGAGTGAAAAATTGAGAAATACTCATTTATACGATAGTTTTGAAGTGGTTGAACAGCCAAAAGCCCATTAAGCACGTGATAGCTCCGTCAATCTTGTCCGAAGCCACCGCCTTGACGGGCTTGCGGTTTTCGAGTCGGTCCTCGTCTATCACAGCGTTGCCAAAGCAGTATGCCGTGATAGGATTAGGGTCAAACGTGATGCTATCCTGAGACAGAGCAAGCTCAAACGACATCACAGCCGTGTTAAACGATCCGTTCGTCTGCGGTATAGCCTCCAAATACGACTTGCCGACCTGAGGGGTAGATCGCAAGAGGTTGGTGAACTCGAGAGCCTTGTAGGGGTCGTAGCCAATCTTGAGGGTAGATAGAGGTTGTCGGAGGATGGTCTCCACGATGAGAGAGTAGTCGATGCTGTCGCCCTTACAGAGCGTCAGATAGCCGTCATCTGCCCAGCGCTTGTAAAGCTCTCGGTTTACGTGTGTGGCGAGCATTCCCTCTGGGAAGAAGTAATGCGTGATAGCGTGGAACGGGCAGACCTTGGTTCGCCCCTCTGGTACACGACTGGGCGTGTAGACAAGGAACGTAAGCGCACTAAAGTCATCACGGACGGACAAGTCCACAGCGCACATCGCACGCATCTTGCGAAGCGACTCCATGGGCACGTGCATAAACGCCTTCTCAATCGTCTCACGAGGTATCCATATCTCGCGCTCGTCTCGGGCGAATATATTGAGGAGCTTGTTGCGGAACGCCTTCATATCCCCTGCCGTGAGCTGAGCCTTCTTGTACTCTGCTTCGTAGTACTCGGGGCGCACCGTTACGCCCAAGTGAGGCTGAACCTTTTGCCACGTATTTGGATCGCCCTCCTCGTCGTCTATATCTGGCTCAAAAATGTGTGCGAAGATGCTATCATTCTCCACCTCGCCTCGGAGGATAGACTTATAGGCATCCAGCATCTCCGTAAATGGCGTATCGAGTTTGTCGCTTGCGGTAGTGATCACGAACGTAAGGGGATTTCTCCGTGCACCCATTGACGAGGTCAGGACACTCTTTAGCGCATCACTCTCCGCCTGTGCATACTCGTCGATGATCACCAGTGAAGCATTCAGACCATCCAATCGGTCTGCAGCAGACGACAGGCAGCGCGCAATAGACATCTTCCCTGGCATTCGGTTGAACACCTGTTCACGGTTGATCTTGAAGCGTCTGAGCTGAGGATCAAGCGCGCGCAGGATCTTTGAGATCACCCCGAAGCACACCTGCGACTGCTGATAGCTATTACTACCTACGTAGCTCTCCGCATTAGCATCCCCATAGAGAAGGTCATACACAGAGAGCGTAGCAATGGAAGTCGTCTTGCTGAACTTACGTGGCACGAAAAGCAGGACATCACGGACAAGTCTCCTTTCTCCGTCCTCGTGGTAGAACCAAAAGATATTGGTGAACTGGAAGACCTGCACGGGGGTAAGTGCAAAGAACACCATACCCTCGGCAGACGGTAGGCGGATATTTTCGTAGAACGTGATGAAGTGACGCACCTTCTCGTCTCGAAGTACGTACTTGCCCACCTTGTGCAGGAAGCGTTCAATAGACAGAAGCTCATACACGTTGTGCAGGCTCGGATGCTTGATGCACTCGCGTATATATGCCGATAGGCGCTTGTCGAGCTTATTGAAGCGTTGGTAGGGGATCTTAGCGCTTCGCAGACGCTCTACGACTCCGCTTTTCAGGGCTGTCGCCTCGCTTTGACTTAGTTGCTTCGTCATATATCTGCTGGAGTATGTAATTGAGCTTGTCCACCTCGTCACCGCTTGTGAACTTCGCAGTTCGTACGGTCATCTGGAGCTCGGACAGCTGAGCACGAAGCTCCTTAGACGCTTCGATGAATATAGACCACGCTGGATTGGCTCGCTTACGGGAATCGCCCTCACGGCTGAACTCCTCTACGACTATCCCATCAGACATCAGCACCGCATAAGACTCCCTGCATACGCCAGCCATCTGCGCTGTAACCGAGATTAGCGGTTCAAACGCTGGGGAGTATGCACCAAGGGCTTTGAGCCCGTCTCTTAGGAAGCTGGCGGTTTCTTCTTGGGTCATATTTTGCCGTGAAGCCTATATAATACCCTGCAAAACAGCGAATTTTGACACCACTTTATCCCCCAAGAGAAATGCACCAACAGAAGCCCCCACGCAACTTTGAGAACTCGTGCGAAGAAAAGGGAGCGAGGGGTGGTATGCAGGGGGTCTCTCCTTCCATAAAAATCGCCTCCCCCTGGTCTCGCAAAGTTGATTTTTTGGTCGTCGGGAAAATTTTGGAGGAGGGGCGGAAAAAGTGCCTAAAATATTGGAAAATAGAGCGTTATCGTTTGGTGGTTTCGTTTTTTTGCCCTATCTTTGTAGTACAAAATGAGAGGGAAACGCCCCTAACATTTTGCAACGTGAACGAACGCAAAAAGCCCCGCGCTCGTTTCACAACGGACGACGGGGCTACCATTTTTTTTAATATCACAACAAAGGTATGAAAACTAATCAGACCTACCAAACGACCTATGCAGTCGCAACGAGCTACATCGGTAGCCTCATCCAAGCAAAGAACATCAATGGCGTCCAGTGCCTACTATCATCATACGAAGAAGTAGGCTACGACATCGACGAGGAGACGGGTGAATACCCTGACGTGATGGAGTACTACCTAACCGACCTAAACAAGAGCCGTTGCGAGTGGCTTAGCCAGCACTTCGGGCTAATGTTCGCATACTGCACAGCCCTTGACTTGTGGGTACTCCTCGTCCCACACTGTGGCACTGGATGGGACTACGTGAGATTAAGCACCGACCTTGAGGAGTGTGTTGCTCCACTTGGAACAAGCAAGCTAAACTAAGCGCCCAAACAACTACCTTTACAGCAACTACTAACCACCAAAGATACAAGACAATGAAAACGAATAAGACCATCAAGCTACTCGGGAAGGAGCTGACCATATCACAGACCTACGAAAGTAGAGGGTACGGCCTAACCGAAACGATCGAAGCTATAGAGATCGATACAAATGAGCTAACCAGCCTAATCACGAGCGAAGAGGACGCGGAGCAGCTCGCCGAAGAAATGAGCGAGTACGCATACAACGAGGCATACAACGCCTGTAAGGCGCAGGCCGAAGAAGGAGAAGCGTTATACGCTTATCAAACGCTTAGCATATTTTTCAAAAGGTCGGAGATACGAAGCGATGGATATATATCAGCGTCGGCAATGTACGTTGAATGCAATGGGGGCAGTGAACGCAGCTTCACATTTGCAAACCTCGACATAGACCGAAAAGAAGAGGAAGACGAAGAAGGAGAGGAAATATCTGACAATATCAGATACAACGAGACCTTAGACGCTCTCAGTAGAGAGGAGTTCAACCGACGAATGAGCGAGGAAGAGCGCGGGGAATTTGAGTGCCTTGAGGATAAGGCACGTGAGAATTATAGACGCTTGCACCCCGAAGAGTTCGAGGGCTAAGGACGCAACGCCCTTCCGTCTATCTCATGCGGAAGGGCGTTTTTTTGCTCGCTCTTTGGCGGGCAGCTGCCTACCTATGCAGGTGGGTAGCGTTGTCGTAGTGTGAGGTAACGACCTGCACTAACGACCAAAGCGAGCGCGTGCAACTGTGCAGGCGCATAATCTTTGCCACGCGTATAACGTGGTAGGCTATCTCCTCCCAGCGGAGCGGGCAGCCACGACGGGAGCGACCAGCCCCCGCGCGATCTTTGACGTACTGACGACAAGGCAAAAAGGCGACCGCCCTAACGGGTGAGCTATGCCCAAATGCGAGCCAGCCAGCAACAAAGAGGGGCGCCCCTAATGGGTGGACTATACACCTACGCAATGGCGCTCACTCGGATAGGTAGGCGGACGCAAAGGCGGTCAATTCAGCTCGCGCGCGCTCCTTAGACGCGCTCAAGCTATTAGAGTGTAGTACCCTATGCGCCTCTATGTGGCAGGCCTTGCAAAGCGCTCTAAGGTTGCAGGGATTAAAAGCTAACTCCTGCATAGCACCGGGGCGTCCTGCCGCGCTTTCCACGGGGCGTATATGGTGCACCTCGGTGGCTGGCGTTGTCCTACCCGCTTGCTCGCAATCCTCGCAAAGAGGGTGGGCAGATAGGTAGGCCATACGCAACCGCCGCCAGCGCCTTGAGTTCATCAACTTTGTGTAATCTTTAGTCCTATGCCTCTTCATCTTGGAGGTGGTGACGTGTGGAGCTGGAGCGGTCGGAGAAGTGGCAGGCGCAGGCATCATCGTGATGATGAGCATCGCCACCTCCCTCGTGATGAGAGTTCGCGTGATGAGGCTCGTGATGAGCCACGTCCGCACGCTTATGATGAGTGGCTCGTGATTCGTTGAACTTGTCAAGCGCCCAACGCTCGTATGATTCGTAACTCGTGATTTGTGACGGAGGGCACTGCAAGCGCAATAGCGATTCGTGAAGAAGGTCACGAGGAGCGAGTGAGTCACCAGTGAGTCGCTCGGCTCGGTCTGCATACTTATCGTAGAGAGATTGATAGTGCTGGCGGATGAAGTGCTCGTACCACCTCGGAGCATCAGCGTGCGAGGGAGTGGCCTGCTCGCCAACTATTTCCATTTTGGACATACTTGATACTTGGCCATTGAAAAGAGCTAGCAGGACAGCGGTCTCCTTGTGGCCATCCTTTCTCCGTCGTCGTCTCCGACCAAACTCTGGTGCTTCCCAGTCCGTCAGAGTCTTGAATGCGTCTTGGATGGTTGTGTCGTCAGGGTCTTTCTCCCTCTGCTCTGCATCTTGGAGCAGGCGGATAGCCATAAAGATAGAAGCCTTAAACAGCTGGTGGTTGCTCTTGAAGCCGAAATGCTTGCGCAGTCTGCTTACCTCTACCGCAGCATCTGGTCCTATCCACGTCGTGATGCGCGGGTACACTTGGTGTTCTTCTTGGGGTGACATATCAGTATACATATTTCATATAGTATATTAGTGTGTCGTGGCACGGGGCGCAGGCCTGCGGTGTACCACAGAAAAGTTCATTTAGAATTCCGAGGAAATTCCAATAAAATAAAACCGCACCCCCCTTAAATGCAAGGGAGGGCGGTCTTATTGGTTACCTACCACGCCTTGGCGTGTGGTCTCTTATCATCTTCCAAGCCGAGCCTGCGTAGTCCACGTACTTCACATCCTTTTCTCCCGATAGAAGTTCAGGGCGAAGCATACGGGGAGTAACCTCGTACCTTGGGCGTAGCTGGTGGTATGTACCTCGCTCTGTGCCTTGGACTATATCAATCTCTCGACTGACAGCTATCCACTCAAAGCCTGCGTATAGTCGGTGCAGTGGATACTTACACCAAGCGAACGTACCAGAGAGCGCATACCCCCTGGTGGGCAAAGCTCCGTAGACTCTACCGAAGCAACGTGCGCGGTAAGCAGAGAGGAGATAATCATCGGAAGCCATTCTATTTGCACCGAACACCTCAGCAAGGCTCTTCCCATCACCAAGGTATCGCAGGATAGATGGAGAAGCCGAGGGGATGCCATAGCCTGCCGAGAAGTGCAGTTCGTCGTCGAAGCTTTCAGTCGTAGAGTCACTGAAAGTAAACCGCTCCCGTCTGTTCTTGGCTATATCATCACCCGTACGCCCGAGGTAGTCCGAGATCCACATCGAGGGGGCCTGTGCGAGTACTGCACTTGGGACGCTCCACAGCTTCCACTCCGTAAACTGTTCGATATTCTCACCCTTCTTCTTGTAGAATGTAGGTACGCTGAACACCTCTAACTCTAAGTGGGTGAACCCTCGAGGAGGAAGCGGAATAAACACTCCGTCCCCCTGCTGGTCGCCAATGTTCCTGCGGGCGTGCGTTATTCCTCCCCAATTAAGTTTGCTCTTATCCCCTCCATAGGAAAGGAATGGCACACTTCGAGTTGATCCTGCTGGGCCTGTCGTCCACATCAGCTCACCCGTTTGGCTGTACTGATTATATATGAGGTATAACTTCTCTCCGCTGGAGTTAGTCGCAGTCAGACTAAATGGTACGCGTGCCTCAATTAGCTGGTCCGTAAACTCCTTATTTGCCTTAGCCGAGTCGTTTATCCTCTTCGTGCCCTCTGGATCTCCGAGGTTGTAGTTTCGTCCTGACGAATTATTGGAGTACATCTTGAGGCGCTCACCCGTAACCTCGTTCATCTCCTGATAGAGATCTGAGCCAAATGAGAGTAGCAGAGGCATATCAAGACGAAGGCAGAAGTTAGATATATCTCCTACGTTCGGTATCTCCATAGTCCAAGGGGTTTTCTCGTTGAGCTTGAGTCCAAGCGGGCGCTCTGTTGAGTTCATCTGATCTCGATACCACTTGAGCATCTGCACATACCCTCGTATAGCCCCCTCCTCTTGCGCTGCATAGTTGTTGAACGACTTGGTGAGGTCGTAGGTGATTTCGTTGAGGTCAGCGCCGCTGTCATAAATCACGCAGTCCTCGTCTACCAGCTTTAGGGCTTGGTTGACATACACACCATCACGCACACGCTTCCAGCCGTCTACTCTTGCGTAGAAAACACTGTACTCCGTAAACTTTGGACTGAGAAAACCACCGAACTTTAGGCTCTTCACTCGTCCGTGGATACTCTTAGGATTCCATACCAAGGAGTAAAAGCGCCCATCCTCACCGAGTGTCTCCGCCTCTACCTCAAGTATGGCAGGAGTCTTAGCTGTACCCATGAGCGGGTCCGTTGTCCTGAATCGCCAGCCGAGGATATTCTTCGAGGATACATCAGCTCTTCCTACTGCCACCCACGGTGCATAGTCTTCAATCTTTGGAAGCTCCATACCCTTGCGAACAGAATCAAGGTGCGTGTATGTAGTCACGACAAGGTTACCATAGCTCTCATGAAGAGACAGCTCACCATCATCTCCAAGCACCTTCATCTGTACTGGAGTAAAGGACAGTTGAGCATCCTTGTTGTTAAGCGTTGCCGTAGGGGTTGCGTTGCCTTGTTCGAGAGAGGATATATCCGAAACAATGTACATACCGCTGGACTGCTCTATTCGTAGGCTAAGCGAGCTAAGAACACGCTCAAGCACCTCCAGAAGAGACATCGGAGTGTCGCTGTCCTCGAAGAACTGAGAGGTATCTACAATCAGCCCTCTCTCTCTGCGCGAAATAACATCTCCGTTCAAGGCTTCAGCCTCGGCATCATACCTTGACATCGCAAAAACCACATTCTTACGGAGGCCAAGAAGCACCCACCCTGGACGCTTCGGTGAGCGGTGGCGTTCGTGCGCCCATCCCTCGATACCCATGTACAGAATGATTCGAAGAAGCCCCTCAAGTTCCATCTTCTCCTGCACTCGTATCAGTGGCTCAAACGGCCTGCTGGTGACGGGTATTCTTGCCAATCTCCCGAAGTCATTAGCCTCGAAGCTGACAAGATACCCAGTATCTTGGTTGGCTGGCTCTTTGTAGCTCTCAGGGTCGAGAGTTCCGCACCAAAAACAATTACCAGCGCTTGTCGTCGGGTCAAACCTATCAATGCAGGCCTGCATCCACTGATCACTCAAAGTTCCATTCGCAGGAAGCTTCTCATCGCCAAGACACATCAGCACGACCGACACGTCTCCCTCGGGAGCTTGCACGAGGTGACGATACCGCTGGTCCGCTCTCTCCTCCAAGAGAGAGAATGCCAGCCTACCCTTGACTACTGGGGCAAGAGCGT
>ERZ772906.667-NODE-667-length-19932-cov-3.434623_pt1 | contig 19932 bp, 16 predicted proteins | sample MGYA00511338_ERZ772906 | MGnify/ENA primary metagenome ERZ772906 (study PRJEB29015, sample SAMEA2738076) | human oral metagenome | biome: human oral; feature: human-associated habitat; material: saliva | place: China | collected 2212 ... | reverse complement strand
GTGATACGACAGAGCGTCCAGAAGGTGTGGAGGCAGGGACTCTGAAACTTGTTGGGACAGAAGAAGAAACGATTTATGAAGAATTTTCAAGTCTATTGTCGGATGAAAATCGTTATAAGCAAATGAGTGAAGCAAGTAATCCATATGGTGATGGTTTTGCAAGTGAGAGAATTGCTAAAATATTGTTGAAAGAAAAGGAAGATTAATGAGAGAGCATAAGAAAATAACAATCGTCCATATCGGAGATTTTTTAATGTATCCACCAGTAATTAGTCTAATTCAGAACTTAATGCACAATGGAATTAAAATGGATGTTATTAGCACAATTGATGTTGATAGAATCCCTGAATGGATGAAAGAGAGTAAATATTTCAACTATCAAAAAGTACCTTTTAATACTAGTTCAAGGTTAAAAAGCAGAATAATTCAAGCTTTTTTTGATATAAAACAAATTCGGCAGACTGTAAAAGACTCTATGTTAACTTCTGATTTGCTATGGACAACAACAGATATTTCGGTAAAAGTTTTAGGTGACCTTGTATTGGACTATAAACACGTGATGCAACTAATGGAGCTAATCCAGCGTTTTCCGCATTTTACTAAAATGAAAATACTAGATCATCGGTTGCCTGAATATGCACAAAAAGCCTATAAGGTTGTGGTTCCTGATTTAGATCGTGCCTATATTCAACAGGCTTGGTGGACTTTACCAGAAGTTCCTACGATTTTACCTAACAAGCCTTATTCATTAAATAGTGGGGAGTTGCCTGCAGAAACATTAGTAGCTTTGAAAAAATTAGAAAAAGAAACCCGAAAAATCCTTTTATATTCGGGAGTCATTATGCCGGAAAGAAATATTGAAGATTTTGCGAAAGCGCTTGAGGGTTCAGAAGATTTTGTACTATATATAATTGGTAGAAGTCCAAGTGGGGTAGGCTATATTGAGAAATTATTACAACAATATCCCAATATTGAGTACCTTGGTTATCATACTGCTCCTGCTCATCTTGAACTTATTAAGTATGCATATATTGGTTTAACACCTTATGTCCCAACTCAGTCTAAATTACATCCAGTTCTTAATGCCCTTTATTGTGCACCAAATAAAATTTATGAATATAGTGCTTTCGGAGTCCCAATGATTGGGACAAATGTATTGGGGTTATTGCGCCCATTTGAACGATACAATATTGGTAGGTGTGCAAAAGATATGACACCAGAATCTGTTTTAGAATGTGTTGAGTATATTGACGAACACCATGATGAAATGAGTAAAAATTGCTTGAAGTTCTTTGAGAAAGATAATCTGGATAAAATTGTTCAAGATATTATAGAGGGGTAGGGATTTATCAATGGTCAAACTATCATCTTTATATAAGGCAATTGTTGTAATCTTTGTAGCCTTTATGGTAGGAGTCCCTCTGCTTTTTCCTATTGAGATAATTGGGAGCTCTGCTCAAAGAATCATTATCATACTAGTTTCGATTTTACTTTGCATTCCTATACTATCGGATAAAAATACTGAATTGAAAAGAGAATTCAAGTTTTTAAATCAATATTTTTTCCTCTATATTTTAGTAATTATTATTATGGTGTACTTTTCCCGCATGACTTATGGTTATTCGTGGGATCAACTGGTTAAAGGTATTTTACTAGAGTATTTGTTGCCTATAGCAGCTTTTCCAATTATATTTATTTTCCATACTGATAATTCAATAAAGGGATTTTTATCACTTGTTTCAAAGATCGTTTTGTTTATGTTGTTCATAAGAATGTTTAGTTGGGTGATGTATAACTTTAGAGGACAGATTTATTTTTCAAGATTGTTATTCCAGTATGAAGAATGGATTAGAGATGGTTTTCAGAGAATAGAATCCGGTATGCTTTATGGGATAACTTTAGTCTTTGTTGCAGTTCAATCTTTAAATAACAGAATGAAGGGATTGATTTATAAATGCCTCTTAGCTTTCATGATTTTATTTCTACTAGTTGTTACGCGTGTTCGCTTTCAGACTTTTATTTCTGTTTTAACAGTCGGTGCGATATACAGTTTTTATAAAACTAAGACAAAAGGCGGTTTTTTGTTAAAAACACTCTTGTTTATATGCCTGTTTGGAATGTTGATATTTAATTCTCAATTATTAGAAGCCTTTGTAGATAAAATCTCAACTAGTGGTCAATATGGAGCATCAACAGCGGTTAGATTTCAAGGAGCGGATCATTATTTATCCGTTATGGCTCAAAAAAATGCCTATTTTGGTTTAGGATTTTTACTTAAAGGAAACTATGCGGTAAACACTTTGATGGCTAGAAATCAGTGGAGTATTTATTATCTTGATGACTTAGGTATGCTAGGAACCTTTGTGCAGATTGGGCTATTTACTATAGTGACACATATTTTTCTATTTATAAAGGCTGTTCAAGTTACAATAAAGTGTTTCAAACAAGAAAATAAAGACTATCTGTTGTATTCTCTTGGTTTAACAATCTACTTAATTGGCTCATGTTTGTTGTTGAATATTTTTGATAAGCAAAGAATTTTTGATGTACCGGTTTATTTAGCGATTTATAGTTTTTTAGATGCTAGAGTTTCAGGTATGTTTTCTAATAAAAAACACAAAGTTGGAATGAAAGGACCTTATGGGGGAGAAGTTTAAAGTAAAGTCGGTAAGACATAATTTCTTAATGAATATCATTCTCAAAATGTCGGGAGTCATTTTTCCTTTAATTACGTTTCCGTATGTTTCTAGAGTATTGCTTAGTGCTGCAAATGGGAAAATTGCTTTTGCAAGTTCAGTCGTAGGATATTTTTCATTAGTTGCTTCAATGGGAATTCCATCTTATGGTATTCGCAAATGTGCTGAGGTTAGGGATGATAGAGCAAGATTGTCAAAGGTGGTCACAGAATTATTGATTATCAATTCAATCTGTACTTTGTTGTCTTATTTAGTGTTTATTGCTTTAGTGATAACTATTCCACGTTTCTCAAGTGAAACATTGTTGTTTTCTATTACATCGTTAACAATTCTGTTTAATATGCTAGGGGTGGAATGGTTTTATCAAGCAATTGAGCAGTATCAGTACATTACAATCAGAAATATTTCATTTAAAATCATTTCGATTATTTTAATGTTTGTGTTTGTTCATAAGCCATCTGATTATATTTTATATGCAGGAATAAATGTTTTTGCTTCAGTTGGTTCAAATATTCTAAATGCATTGAAATTATCAAAGTATGTTGATTTGGGCTTTAAAAGAAATCAAAAGTATGAGTTATTCATTCATTTAGCGCCGATTGTAACACTCTTTTTATACAATGCGACGACTGTTATTTTTACTAGCCTTGATCAGGTTATGCTAGGCTTCATTAAGGCGAATGAAAGTGTTGGTTATTATGCGGCAGCTATTAAAATACAGAATATTTTAGTCAGTTTAATTACTGCCTTAGGTGCTGTCATGTTGCCTAAAATTTCATATGCTTTGAAGAATGAGGGACGTGAGCATTTTGAGAATATGATTAGAAAATCTTTTGAATTTATTATCATTTCTGCAATACCAATGTGTTTTTTAGTTATCATTCTGTCGAAAGAAATCATTTTAGTGTTAGCAGGAAAAGATTATTTTCCTGCGATACCAATGTTACAGTTTTTAATGCCATCATTAATTTTTATAGGACTAAGCAGTGTAACGGCGTGGCAATTATTGATCCCTCTTGGGAAAGAGAAATACACTGTTATTGGTGCGCTTGCGGGGGTTATTGTTAATTTAGGATTAAATTCTTTAATGATTCCTGCTTGGGGAGGAGTTGGTGCGGCCATTGCCTCGACATTAGCAGAATTGGCTGTTTTATCTGTTCATTTAAAAGCATTAAAAGAGATTGTCAGTCGAACTTTTGAGAAGAGAGAATTACTCATTGCAATATTATCTACCTTTATCACGTCAGGAGTAGTGTTAGTGGTAAAGTATAATATTTTAGTCAAGGCAGCTTTCTTTGCGTGTGTAGTGTATGGCAGCGTGTTTGTGGGAGTGTATGGAGTGTCACTTCTTTTATTCAAAGAAAAGTTGGCAAATGAAACATTAGAGCGTTTAAAAGCGATGGTTATAAGAAGGTGAGAATAGATGATAGACACTTGTTCATGTATGATTTTAAATTACAATGATGCAAAGATTGTGAAAAAATTAGTAAAAGAGATCGAAAATTATCCTGTATTTAATCATATTGTTGTAGTGGATAATTGCTCGACAGACGATTCTTATGCGGATTTACAGTCTTTAGTTTCTGAAAAAGTTATAGTCATAAAAACTGATAAAAATGGTGGCTATGGTTATGGAAATAATTTTGGAACGAGATATATCAAAGAACATTTTAATTCTAAATATGTTCTTTTATCTAATCCAGATGTTGTATTTTCTAATGATCTTATTCAAAGATTTGTTCGGACGATGGAGCAACAACCTCAGTTAGCTTTGATTTCTGCCATTCAACACGATATTAACAATCAGCCAATTCACGATTTGTCTTGGAAAGTTCCAACTTCATTTGAATATGCCATTTTAAATTCAGGTAAGTTTGCTCGTTTTTTTCCAACAAATGATGTATTGGATTTTAGTAAATCTGAGCAGTATGTTGATTGTGTTCCAGGTGCTTTGTTACTTTATGATACAGATAAATTTCTAGAAGTAGATGGTTATGATGAGGAAATGTTTTTGTTTGGAGAAGAAACTACTCTTGGATTTAAATTTAAAGAAAAAGGGTACAAATCATTGTTAATTCTGGATGATTACTATAGGCATGAGCATTCTGTTAGTATCAATAAATCGATTAGTCAAAAAAGTAAGCAACTTGAGATTTTATATCATAGTAGATTATTGTTTATGAAAAAGTATTTAAAGTCAAGTAGCTTAATGCTGGCTCTTGCACGATTTTTTCAAAAGAGAACTTTAAGAAAATTACATTAAAATAAAAGTAGGAAGACAAATGCAGGAACAATTTACATTAACTAAGGTTCAAAAATTAGAATTTGGTATCTTACAGTTTATTAAAAAAGTGTGTGATGAGAATCAAATTCGTTATTATCTAGCGTATGGTACATTAATTGGGGCAGTACGACACAAGGGGTTTATTCCTTGGGATGATGACATTGATATTATGATGCCTAGGAAAGATTATAAAAAATTATTAGCAATTTTAAATGAACAACAACACCCCTATTATAAACTCATATCTGCTGATACAGATAAACGGTTTCAAGTGCCACTTCCTAAGATTGTTGATACACGGACACTTCTCGTTCAAGATTATGATATTATTGAACCAGTTCCGTTAGGTGTTTATGTTGATATCTTTTTGATGGATGGTGCTGGAGATGATTATCATATTGCAGTGCAACATTATGATGAAGCCTTTAAGCTTTATAGATATTGGAAAAAATCTCGCTTGAAATTAGCCCCTTCTTCGATGTCTAAACTAAAGGGATTGTTAAGATGGTTGAAAAATCTTCCTTTTAAAATGAGGGGGAGTAGGCATTATATTCAAAAATTGACAGAGCATAATAGTCAATATGATTTTGACAAAAGTCTTTATATTGCTACTTATGAAACTGGAACTTCTGATGCTAAAAAATGTATTTTTCGATATGATAAATTTGGTGTAGGTCACTTTCTTGAATTTAATGGTGAACTATTTCAAGTTCCTCAAGATTATGATAATATCTTAAAATCAGAATATGGAAATTATATGATATTGCCTCCTAAAGAAAAACAAGTTTCTCATCATTCTTATAATTTACAGTGGAATTTAAAGAAGATGAGATAGTTAATTTTTATTTATTCACATTTATATATTAAAATTAAAAACAACTGAGGAGATGAGAAGCTATCCTCCTTTCAAATCATGGATAAACGAATGCCCTTTTGCCTAAGAACATTATGATAAAACTGTCTGTGGGATTGCCAATTTTGGTTACTCTGAGGTATACAGATGATAGGCAAGAATTTCACTGTTAAAGCTATCCAAGATTGGTGAGAAATATAACTTTTGATGACTTGCTGAAGTGGAGAACTCAGTGACATCTGTATAATATTGCTCGTAGGAGCTTGAAGCTTTCAACTGGATTATCAGCTTTCTTTCCAATCTCACCTTGGTAAGAAGAGCATTTTCGCTTACCAATGAATGTGCGTTTTAATTTTTTGATTCTTATCTTCCAAATGTGATTGTTATCAGGTGATAATAGTAAGTCAAACAAGTAAATTTAGTGATGCTAAGAAGTATATTTAAGCTCTATAATCTCTATAGTGGTTAGATCCACTGTAGAGATTATAGAGCTTTTTGAGTGTATACAAAAAGTCTTATAAGAATTATAATGAAAGCACTACACAATACGCTAGAAAGCTGCTCGTGAAACTTATTAAGAATACCACAAAATTAATCGGAATTAAAGACTCTAATATGACTATTTCATTCGTTTTTGAAAAAATACTCACATTGAGATTCAAGAAAAACTGGATTATCCAGCATCTAGGTTGGACATTCTTGAAGACATGCATTGCCATCATGAATCAGTATGACAAAAAATCATTGCCTTATCGATCTCTAAAGAATTACTAGCGACTCTTTCAAAAGGACAGTCGAAAACTATCACACAATACCTTCTATTCGGGGACTTCCCGTCAAACCTTGTCGCCATACGAATTTATTAAGAAAACACTAGGATTCTCAAACGAGATCACCAATTACTATAATCTCTATCAATTTTTGCTTTTTCACTTTTAAGAGAAGAGGGTGGCTGAGTTTTTTGAGCTAATCCATAACAACTTAGCTGTCATCAATTCTTATTTTCAGATTGTTTTTAAAACCTTTCTTAAGCATAAACAATACATCACAAACGCACTAGAATCAGATTATTTGAACTCCAAACTTGAAGTTACAAACAAGCTTATTAAAGATATCAAGTGTTAGGGGTTCGGCTTTAGAAATTTTTTAAACTTTAAGAAGCCTGTTTTCATCATGCTAAACATTAAAAAAGAAAAGACCAATATGGTCCTTTCTCGATGTTAGCTTTTCCTCACCCACCACAGTTGATAAAGAGCCTAAAGCTAACGATTTGGGGTTATGATTTAAAGCGAATTTATGATTCAATTAAGACTTTTTAGAATAATTAGGAACCCATTTACCGTCAGCTCCTACATAGTATTTACCATTATCAACCCAAGAGTTTCTCGCCATTTTTCCATCTTGCCCGACCCAATAGGTATTGTCAATCCATTGGTTTTTCGCTAGAGTGCCATCTGCTTTGTAGTAGAACCAATCCCCTTTAGCGTCCTGTTCCCAACTATTCTTTTTTCCTTGAATATTGAAAACGAGTTTGACAGTAGTATTTTCGGTAACTTTATTTTTTTTAGGTAATCTTAGAGTAATTGGAACAGTGTAGTTTCCTATTTTTTTAGGAGAACCGGTTATTTGTGAACCACCACCATTTTTCGTAACTTTTACTGTTAAGCCTTCTGGTAGCTGTTTTCGAACTTGCTCCCAGTCTATTTGAACATCTTTTCCATACCCTAAATAGATTGAGAAGTCTTTCCCGCGTTTAAGATTGAAAGTTTTTTGTTGATTTTCTTTTAGAACTGAAGTTGGTTCCACAAGATTGCTATCCTTGGTTAAGAGAACAGGTTTTTTATTAAGATAGGTATCATAAATAGCATCATCTGGAGAGACTATTGTTTTGCCGCTTACTTCTTTCCCTGTTTTATCAGTATAATAATAGTGAGGGGATGTTGTAGGGGTGGTATAACTCACTTCTTGATATTTTGTACCGTCCTTATTTGTTTTTATTTCAATTTTATAAGGGGTACGCTCATTATCACCAATATTTAAACCACCTAGGTCAGCAAGAAAAAAGTGAAAATCTTTAGTTTCTGCACTATATCCATAAGAGCGTAACAATTTTTTTGATAGGATATCATCTTTCATATTTTTTAAAATTTCAGAGATATAATTTTGCCCTAATTGTCCTTTGAATGTTGTTCTATAAGTAAATAAAGGCTTTCCAGACTTAACTTCATCTTCTGTTTTCCAAACTTTGATAGTGATATCTTTATTTATATTGTTCTGTTTATGTTGTAATAGCTGGGAAGAGTTCGGAGTTGTGATTGCCAATGCAGGAGTTGCTGACATTAAAAATGCCAAACTGACTCCACCAATAATAAGTGTAGTTTTTTTCATTTTAGACATAGTAATATTTCCTTTAAATTTATAATATAATTTATTATATCATGTGTTTCAATTTGTTTTTTGTGTTTCTTGTAAGTTATATGTAAAAATTATATTTAGCTAAGAAGAGAATTTTTAATCAAATTTATAGTTGTTTGGTAAAGAGGATGCGTTTAGATGATGACTATTATTTTAAGGATGATTCTTACAATCACAAGCGAATCAAAACAAAATTAAAAGGATTGAGTCCTGTTCAATACAAAACCAAATCCTTTCAACAATTATTTTGGAGTCAGCACACAGTTTTCTGCTTCTTTTTCTGTAAGAATTCGTTATTTATCACTTTGATATTGGGAGTATCCTAATACATTATGTAGATGTTGCAAATCTTCTAGACTATCAATTTCAAAAATACTGTTATGGGAAATAGATTGGATTTTAACGTTTAAGTTAGGGAGCTGATCTAGAACGATATTATCCCAATAAATATCTGCATAATTTCCTAACTCAAATTTTTTTTCAATTGCTTCTTGTAATAAAGCACCATCTGTAGAATTCCAATAGGAAACTCCGCACATAATAGGTCCTTCTCCATCTTCAATAGTGATATCTGTCACAAAAGAATCACTATTGGTGTGAAGAACCCATTCTTGCTTAAAATTTGTTTTATAAGCAGAAAAATAAGTAGAAGTTTCTAGATTGTTTGACAAAAAATTATCAACTAAATAATTATCGGCATCAATAACATAAGTATTTGATAGATACTGTTTGACTAAATACATTGTATAAAAATTGTTATAAATAGCATATTTGTCATTATGTACTAAAGTTACTTGATATTTATCTTTTAAAAATTCAAATTTTTCGGCTAAGTGACCTGTAACAATAATAATTTCATCTATGCCTTTTTCTCGTAAGAAATGGATTTGTCGTTCAATCAAGGTTTCGTTTCCTATCTTGATTAAAGATTTGGGAGTCGTTAGAGTAATTGGTCGGAGACGAGTTCCCATGCCAGCAGCTAAAATAATAGCTCTCATAATAACCTACTTTCTGATTTATACAATGTTATGGTTCACTCTTTTGAGATGAAAAGAGTACCGATGATAATCATGATACTACATAAAATCAACTTTATGTCAAAATGTCCACCAATTAGTAAGATACTAAAAATAATAGCCCAGATGGAGTAGGTGACATTCATTCCTGTTGCTTTGACGGGTCCGATTGTATCAATAGCTTGATAGTAGAAAAGGTAGGATGTAGTACCGATAAGCGCTAAAGCGATGATAGCAAAAGTAATAGGACGACTTAATACGCTGTAAAAATTAAACAAAGCATGTCCTTCAAAAACGATAAAGAAAAAGTAAACGATACTGGATACCCATTGCCGTATGAACAGTGCTTCTTTTGGAGTAATATCATCTTTCATACCATAGGCGCAAATAACGCTTTCTGATGCCCAACCGCCAGCACAAATACAGGCCGCGATGAAACCCCAAACTGCTTGTTCATTTAAAGAGTTAAGCTGAGAATATCCTAATATACTGATAGCTAGTACAGATAGAAGCAGTCCTATCCACCCTTTTTTTGTTAGATAGTCCTTTAAAAATAGAGCTCCTAAAACGGCAGCTACAACTGGATATAGAGCGGAGATACTTGCAGTATATCCAGCTCCAATTGTATCAATGGCATATAAATAAGCACGCATGCCAATAGGACCGCCAAATAAAGCAGCAAACATTACAAATAAAGCACTTTTGAGTTTGAATTTTGAAATAGTCGTTCGTAGTTCACCTTTTATACCCTGCAAAAGTGTTAAATATAAAGCAGAAAATAGATCATGGAAAAAAGCTAGAAGTAACGATGCAGCCACTAAACGTTTGTCAACCAATGAAAATGGAACGGCGAGTAACACCCATCCATTAAAGGCTGTATCTGCTCCCCATAGTAGTCCCGATAATAAACCACTGAAAATTCCTTTACGATAAGAGTTCATGATAATCCTCTCTTTTTTCTTGATACAAGGTCATATTTTTCCAAGCGCGCTCCAGACGGTCTTTTCCATAACTACCAAAGTTATCGCCTCTACTTTCTTTAAAAATTGTCCAAGCTGACCAGACAAAATCAGAACAAATTTTATAAGCAAGAACTTTTAATTCAATCAGTGGAGGAAGTTCTTTGGTTTGATAGTAAGTTTCTAGTAACTGTTGCTCCTGAGCATTTGTAAAATTACATTCAATACTATGGTTCGCTAAGTCCCATACAGGGTCATTCATTCCAGAGTATTCCCAGTCAATTAAAAAAGTTTTTCCTTGATTATCTTTAACAAAATTTTCTGGTACAGTATCAATATGGCATGGTTTTTTTTCAATTCCCATTTTTAATAAATCTTTTTCCAAGGATAAAACGAGAGGTCGTAAGACCTGGTATCCTTCATAATAAGTGGCAGCCATTTCATCTGCTAAATGCTCATATTTTTCAATTTCTCTAAATACATTAAATTCATTACTGAACTCTAAACCAGAATGATGTAGTTTTCTCAGTAAATTAGTTGTTAATTCCATATTTTTAGGATAAGCCGCTGTTACTGGATTCAGTGTTTCTGCACCTGTGATAAATTGACTAATTTTAGTTCCTGTTTCAGCATCAAAATAAGTTGTCTCGACATCAAGTCCCAAAATTTGAGCAATGATGCTGTTTTCTTTTTCAGCTGTACGATCAATAAAGCGATCAGTCCCATTTCCAGCAATTCGGACGATAAAGGATTGTCCATTTAGAATGACCTTATAATTTTTATTGGTCATGCCACCGGCACTTTCTAATAAATCAATATCTTTATCTGTAACATCTAGTTTATCTTTTATGAACGTGCGAACAGTATCAATTTCTAATCGTTTTTCTTTTTGAAGAATGCGTGGGTAAATGATTTGTGTGACAGATTTTATCTGTGATTGATCATCAATTTCTCCCCAGATAAAATCATCTACACGGACATATCCTAAACGATAATCTCTAGCAACATCCATCATGATATACTCATAATTAACAAGAGGATTTTCATTTTTTGAAAAAATAGTTAACATTTTTTCAAAAAAAGGAAAAGAGAATTTAGACATTCCAATCATCTCTCCATCAATATGATTAAATTGATGGATATCTTTGCTTATCTTAGAAATTTGTTCTCCTTGAATTTCAACCATAGCTTCATCATAATTTTCTCGGACACTAGTAATTAAAATACTGCTAGTATCGTTAGAATGAAGAAGTCGTGTCAAGCCACGTTCTTCAAATACTAGATCTCCTTCAATCAGTAAAAAATCATCATTTATAAAGGATTTTGCTTTTGCTAAAGAGGCCATTGTTCCGGTCGTTTTAAATTGTTGATTAACAACTATGTGTATCTGAGGATATTTTTTTTCAATCGGAATTAGCATTTCTTTGGCAAAACCTACAACTAATACGATATTGGTAATACCTGATGAAATCAATAATTGAATACTTCTATCTAAAATGGTTTCATTATCTAGAGGTAGTAATCCAACAGGAATATTAATTTCTTGTGCTTGTCCAGCTAATAGGATGACAGCATTCGTGATAACTTTTTTATCATTGCTCAGTGAAATTTTTTTTTGCTGTTCTTCTCTTAAGAAACGTTCCAATAGCTGTAAGCCAGCTTCAGTCAAATGATAAATATTCTTTTTTCTCTTTTCGATTAACAAGTAGTTTTCTTCTTCTAATAATTTAAGGATATTGTTAATTTTTCCTAGAGAAATATTAGTTTTATCTGATATTTCTCGTTGAGACAAGTATCTATTTTGATTAAGTTCGTATAAAACAGTAAACAAGCCATTCATGGCGCACTCCTTTGTTCATTTTTTGAACAATTATATTGTAATCTTATTTTAAACTTTTGTCAATGCTTTTATTAATTTGGAAAAAATATACCAGAAAGCAGTGGTGAAAGAATATATTTGTAAAATAAAAATTCTTAAATCCTTTTTATCCGATTTAAGAATTTCACTAGTAAAAAATGTAATTATTTGTAGAAAATAAAATAGGCTTAAATTTCATTGCAAGTAAATTTTATCATCCTTCAATACTAAAACAACCGGCATAGGCAGTTGTTTCCAAAAGTTATAATTGATGGTATCATCAAAATAGTTGAGTAGGATACAAACCAGATTTCCGTGTGAGCTAATGATAATGTGTTCGTTTTGATGCAGTTTTTCTAAGTCTTGTAGAAAAGATAGGGCTCGTTTTTGAGCTGTGAGATTGGATTCACCGCCCGGTAGAGAAATAGCAGGATTTTTCCAAAGTTGTTTCAGAGTAGCTTCAAATGCTTGGTCGGAAATACTTTGACTGCTTAATTTTCGTTCAATCAGGCGTTTGTCCAGCTGAATAGAAAGTCCCAATGTTTGAGCCAAAGGCTCGACGGTTTCAATTGCCCGCTTGTAGGGGCTGGAATAAATAGCAGAAATAGGTTTGCTTTCTAACATGTTTAATTGCGAAAGAGAAGCTTGTCCTTTTTGTGATAAAGGACGATTCCATTCGTCGGGGCTATAAATTGAATGTGCATGGCGGATTAAGTAATATATGTTTTTCATAAATAATATTGTATCAAAAAAGAAATGTTGTTGATAGTTCATCATTTTTTTAACATAATGAAATAATAACTCCTATTTAAGAAAAATTTTAACTTTTCCTTACGGATGGTTAATAGGGGCTTGGTATACTTTAGTCAACCATTAAAAATAAATTAAAGGAGTAATAATATGGTTGCCAAAAATCATCGTCCAAATCATGAAAGATATACCAAATGGTCTATTCGCCGCCTGAGTGTGGGTGTAGCTTCAGTTGTTGTGGCAAGCGGATTCTTTATTCTCATTAGTAATCCTGTAAATGCACAAGTTGGTTCGCAAAACAAGGTGGTGACAACAACCCCTTCAAATAGTTCGACAGACTTGCAAAAGCCGATAGTAGATGCTAATACAAAGCAAACTGAAAAAGCAACGCCAGATACAACGAAGCCTTCACAAGAATTAGCTGGAAAAACAAATCAAGCACCAGATAAGAAAGTTCAAGAAAAGCAAGAAGTTACAAAAGAAAACAAGGTTGGCAAAACGATTGCAGAGGCTGCTAAGGAAATTCAAAAAGCAACTGAAAAAGTAGTAAAAGAAGCTACTTCAAAGGAAGAGAAGGATTCTTCATTGGATCAAGCGAAAAAATCAGTTTTAGATAATATTAAAAGTAATATCAATGTTCCTGCCTCTTACCTTGATAATGCTACTTATCCAGGACCTTTTACAGCAGGTGTGAACCAAGTAATTCCGTATGAACTTTTTGGTGGAGATGGGATGTTAACACGTCTTCTACTCAAATCCTCAAATGGAGCACCATGGTCAGATAATGGCACAGCAAATCATGCAGGCTTGCCTCCTTTTGCTAACATTCCGAAGGGTAAGTATTTTTATCAGGTATCACTTGGAGGAAATGCAGCAGGCAAGCAAAATAAAGAATTGTTGGATCAATTGAAAGCGAACGGTACACAAAGTTACACCGCTACCGTAACAGTTTATGGTTCAAAAGATGGTAAAGTTGACTTGAGCAATGTGATTGCGACTCGTCAAGTGACGATTAACCTTAATAGTTTGAAATCTAAAGCAGATCCTTCATTAGAACAAGCGAAGAAATCTATTTCAGAAAATATTAAAGAAAGTACGGATGTCCCAGCGTCCTTCTTACAAAATGCGAACCATCCTGGTCCATTTACAGCTGGTGTGAATGAAGTGATTCCGTATGAACTCTTTGGTGGAGATGGCATGTTGACTCGTCTTCTGCTCAAATCATCAAACGGAGCACCATGGTCAGATAATGGCTCAGCGAATCATCCAGGTCTATTGCCACTAGCGGGCTTAGGCAAAGGCCAATATTTCTACCAAGTTTCATTGGACGGTAATGCTGCAGGTAAACAAGACAAAGCTCTGTTAGAACAGTTAAAAGCTAATGGAACACATTCATATAAAGCAACTGTTACAGTCTACGGTGCAAAAGATGGCAAAGCGGACTTGAAGAATGTCATTGCGACGAAATCTGTGACGATTAACCTAAAAGGTGAAAAGAAAGCGGACTCTAAAGGACAATCTCAACAAGGTCAAAATGATCAGGCACAAAACCAAGGTAAAAAAGCAGATTATGACGGAAGCAAGCATTCAAATAAAGGTGGAACACCTTCTGCGACATCTTCAAAAGGTGGACAAGCTACAGCAAGCAAAAAATCGCTTCCTAATACAGGTCAAAAATCCTCTCTTGGCTTGACAGTCCTAGGACTTCTTGGATTAAGTGCAGCAGCTATTTTAGCACTTGTTGGCATGAAACGCAGAGAAAAGAAGTAATTCTCGCATTTGTGAGCAATAACGCTTGAATCAAGTATAGAAATAGTGTTATACTTTTTCGTGGTATAACACTATTTTTCACAATAGAGGTAAGAAAATGACGAAGAGAATTTTGTTAGTAGATGATGAAGTAGAGATTACCGAGATTAACAAGCGTTATTTAACACAGGCAGGTTATGAAGTCAATGTGGCGCATGATGGGCAGGAAGCTTTGGAGCTTTTTAAGAAATATCCGATTGATTTGATTGTCACCGACATTATGATGCCCAACATGGACGGGTATGATTTGATTGGCGAAGTGCAGTATCTTGCTCCGGAGCAACCTTTCCTTTTTATCACTGCTAAAACATCTGAGCCAGATAAGATTTATTCTCTTAGTATGGGTGCGGATGATTTTATTACCAAGCCTTTCAGTCCGCGGGAGTTGGTGTTGCGGGTGCATAATATCTTGCGGCGCATTCACCGCAGTGTGGGAGCAGATGAAAAACTCCAACTAGGGGATTTAGAGATAAATCATGCAACGCGCGAAGTGACAGTGCACGGACAATCGTTGATGATGACCATTAAATCTTTTGAGTTGCTATGGATTTTGGCCAGCAATCCTCAGCGGGTCTTTTCTAAGACAGAATTGTATGAGAAAGTCTGGCAAGAAGATTTTGTGGATGATACAAATACGTTGAATGTTCACATTCATGCCTTGCGGCAAGATTTAGCAAAATACAGTACAGAAAAAACACCCACGATTAAGACTGTTTGGGGACTGGGCTATAAGATAGAGGTGTAAGATGAAATTAAAGCACTTTATTATTGTGGGATACCTCATTTCCACAACTATCACGGTTGTTGCAATCATCTGGTCTGTCAACACCATGCTGATTTCAAAAAGTGATATTTATTTTATTATTGGTATTAGCATTCTGGCTAGTATTACAGGGGCATTGGTTAGCCTTTTGCTGTTGAGCCGTGTCTTTCTTTCTTTGGATAAATTAAAACAACTCATAAAAGGAATCTCTGACAAGAAATTTGAAACGGTGAACGACATTAAAAATCCTACTGAATTTAAAGAGCTAGCAGATGCTTTTAATAATATGTCAAGAAACTTGCAAAGTACCTTTACTTCGTTGGAAGAAAGTGAGAAGGAAAAGGGTTTGATGATTGCTCAGCTCTCACACGATATTAAAACGCCTTTAACATCCATTCAGGCAACTGTCGAAGGAATGTTGGATGGTGTGATTGCGGCAGATGAGCAGCAGTATTATCTCAAAACCATCAGTCGGCAGACCGATCGGTTGAATAAGCTGGTCGAGGAGCTAAGTTTTATCACTCTGAATACGATGAATCAGCCAGATGTACCGCTTGAAAAAGAAGAGATTTTCCTTGATAAGCTCTTGATTGATATTATGTCGGAGTTCCAATTGGTGATTGATAAAGAAGACCGAGATATTCAGATTTCAGTGCAGCCAGAATCAGCCAAAATCGTGAGTCATTATGATAAGCTGTCACGGATTATTCTCAATCTGGTCAGCAATGCTTTTAAGTATTCAGAAGCAGGCACTAAGCTTACTATTGATGCGGCGGTTGACAATAAGCGCTTGACTTTAACGGTGGCAGATGAAGGTCAGGGCATTAAGTCAGAGGATTTGGAGAAAATATTTAAACGACTTTATCGGGTAGAATCTTCTCGCAATATGAAAACTGGCGGGCACGGTCTAGGGCTCTATATTGCACGTGAATTGGCACGCCAATTGGGTGGTGATATTTTCGTGCAAAGTGAGTATGGACAAGGTAGCAGTTTTTCGCTTGTATTAGATTTATAAAATGAAAGTGAGATAGACTAGAAAAATGAACATTTCCTGTTTATCTCACTCTTTGTTTTTATTAGTTTGTTTGTTGCTCAGCTAGAATGACTTCAAAGAGAAGATTTCCAACTAAATTGAACATTAAACGCGAACGCAATTTTTCGCGTTTTTTTGGTGCATCATAGACAAAAATCATGTGATCGCTGATTTTAGCGAGAAGATGGTTTCCTAAAGTGGTGATTGTAAGAACAGTTGCCCCTTGTTCTTTTGCCTGTAAGATACTGTGGTTGACGTCTTTATTGCTGCCACCGAGTGAAAAGACGATAATCACATCTTTTGGCGTAGCAATGTCTTTAATCCGGTCAATGCTGTATTGCTCAAAGTAATCATTGGACCAAATATTGATAAGTTTGAGTTTTCGGTTAAAATCGCTCATAGGCATGTAACTAGATCCTACTCCGATGCAGAAGATCCTTCTAGCTGAAAGAATTTTAGCTGCAAAAATCTGAAAATCTTGTTCAGACAAGATGGATACGGTGTGTTCAAATTCGACTTGTACCTGTTCTTTTAATTGCTCAAAAGAAGTTCGTTCAGACTTGGCTTGCTCTTTTTTTAGTTCTTTTGATAAGCGTAAATCATAGCGTAATTCATTATAAGTTTGATAGCCTAATTTTTTACAAGCACGAATGACAGTGGAAGAGGAAATAAAAAGTTCGTTTGCAATGGTCTTTAATGTGATTGTCTCTACTTCTTTCTGACGCATGAGGTAGTCAATGACTTCCTGCTCATTTACAGACAATCGATCATAGTGTTGTTTTAAATTTTTTAGAAACATAAAGCCTCTTTTCTAAAACCTTGTTTTTAGAAAAACGTTTTCTACTTAGTAAAATTTTACCGAAATAGTCAAAATTATGCAAGATAGAAACTTCTTTCTAAAAAAACGTTTTCGCGTTTATTTTTGTTAAAATGAAAACAGAAAAATACAAGGAGCAAAAAAAATGAAAGAGAAGAATAAATTTATCTCTGCCTTTGAGCAATTTGGACGCTCATTCTTACTCCCTGTTTCGGTACTGCCCGGTGCAGGGATTATTCAAGGTATTGGTACAGCTTTTACCAATGAAAACACACTCAAGATGTTCCCATTTTTGAACAATGCAGTTTTTCAATTTGTCATGAAATTTTTCATTGCGCTTGGTGGTACAGCTTTTAGCAACTTGCCTGTTATTTTTGCAGTCGGAGTTTCAGTTGGTCTTGCAAAACGGGAAAAAGGGTCGGCAGCTTTATCTGGTTTGTTAGGTTTTCTTGTTTTGCACAATGTTTTGAATTTCTTGTTGAAAATCAGTGGAAGGCTAGTCAATACTGCTAACTTATCAAGCGGTGCAGCCAAACTTGCCCTGTCAAATGCCATGCAGACAAAGGTTCTAGGGATTCAAACCATGGACCTCAGTGTGTTTGGAGGGATTATCGTTGGGGTTTCTGTTTACTTCATTCACAAGTGGGCTGTGAAACAAGAATTGCCAACTATGATTGGTTTCTTCAGTGGACCTCGTTTCGTACCAATTGTAACTATGGTGGCGATGTCCTTTGTAGCCGTTGCAATCTTCTTTATTTGGCCGACTATTCAAGCAGGCATTAGCGCAGTGTCTATCCTCGTTTTGAAGTCAGGTCCGATTGGTACTTTCTTATATGGATTGATTGAGCGGGCTCTCTTGCCGTTTGGTTTGCACCATGGTCTCAACTGGCCGGTCCGTACGACAGAGCTTGGTGGCTCATGGACAATTGGTGGGAACCATGTCGTCGGTACGGTCAATGCCTACCTTGCTTCTTTAGCGGATTCTTCGATCAAGTCTATTGACCCATCTATTACGCGTTTCAATGGTGGTAAATTCGTTTACTTCATGTTCGGTCTTTCTGGGGCTGCTTATGCTATGTACAAGACTGCTTCTCCAGAAAAACGTAAAGTAGCAGGTTCCCTTCTCTTTGCAGCAGCCGGAACTTCATTCTTGACTGGTATTACAGAGCCAATCGAATTTACTTTCCTTTTTGTGGCACCAATGCTTTACGCTGTGCACGCTGTTTTGGCAGGTTCTGCTTTGTTTGTTATGCACATGCTGGGTGCTGGTGTAGCAACTCCTACCGGACATGGTTTCATTAACCTTGTAATCTATGGTGTGTTGCAAGGACCTAAAACGCACTGGTGGCTCGTTTTCTTAGTAGGTATCCCTTATTTCTTCCTTTATTACTATGTCTTTAAATTTATGATTTTGAAATTCAACTTTAAGACTCCAGGTCGAGAAGATACGGATGAAGTCAAGTTGGCAAGTAAGCAAGAAGCGCGTGGTAAATATGGCTTGAAGATTCAAAATGTCGGTCAAGCAGCTCCACAGGATACAGCACCTACTCCAGAAAAATCTGAAGGGAAAGAACTTAGCAAGCAAGAAAAAACGCACCAACAGGCTCTCGGTTTGATTGCAGCCCACGGTGGTCCGGAAAATATTGTTGATGTCAATGCTTGTATCACTCGTTTGCGGATTGATGTCAAGGACAAATCATTAGTGGATAAGGATACGATTGTCAACCAATATGAAGCGCTTGGTTTTGCTGAAAATGGCATGCAAATGCAATCTATCTATGGCGCTTATGCCAATGTTCTCAAAATGGAAATCCAAGACATTCTAGGTTTAGAGGAATAGCCATGGCACATAAGATTTTATGTGTAACAGATTTAGACGGAACTTTTGTGAAAAATTCTGTTGATGTTAATTCAGTAGACTGGCAAGCTTATCAAAAGTTGACACGTTACAGTGACTTCGCTATTGCTACGGGTCGTTCTGTCAAGGAAATCAACTACATTACGCAACGTAATCAGCTTCATTTAAGCTATGCAATCGGCTTTAATGGCGCCATGATTGCTGAAAATGGGAATATATTATTTTCTCAAAAGTTGGCATCAGTAGATGTACAGGCCTTGTTAGACTACCTCAAAAAAGAAAAACTCGTTTTTGATGCACTTGATGGCGAAGAGAGAATTGGCAACTTTGACCATGAGGACAATCGGCGTTTGTGGAATATGCCCATTCTTTGCTTGGAAAATCCTTATGATCTGGTTCGGCAACGTCAGATTTACAAGTTTAACATTCGTCCAGAAGCAGCGAAAACGTCTGTCTATGTAAAAGAATTAAAAGAACATTTTCCCCACTTAGAAGTCTATCAATCAGGGAGCACTCGCATAGAAGTGACTGCGAAAGATGTTTCAAAAGGTAGTGGTTTACAGCTTTTGAAAAAGCATTATCAACTAGTTGTGGCATTTGGCGACTCTGGAAATGACATTTCGATGTTTGAAAAATCCGATATTTCCTATTGTATGACACATGCCCCTGCCACTGTCCAGGCAGCTGCTTCCTATGTTGTCGACAGCTTTGCAGATGCTATCAAGCATTTGGAGAAGTTATTGTATCAAAATAGTATAAAGGCTTAAGAAAATTCTCTTAGGCTTTTTAGATATTGCTATTATTCTTAATCAAAAAATTTT
>ERZ772906.666-NODE-666-length-19954-cov-36.118649_pt1 | contig 19954 bp, 21 predicted proteins | sample MGYA00511338_ERZ772906 | MGnify/ENA primary metagenome ERZ772906 (study PRJEB29015, sample SAMEA2738076) | human oral metagenome | biome: human oral; feature: human-associated habitat; material: saliva | place: China | collected 2212 ... | reverse complement strand
TTCTCTCACAGATGACACAGAGGAACAGAAAGAACAGATTTCCTTTTTGCACACTCAAACGCTCAGAGACCTAAAGGTCGGAGAAAGCACAGATTTATAGTTAACGAGTGGACGAGTAAACGAGTTGCTTGTAGACAGGGGAAATAAAAGACAAAGTAACAGAGGAACAAAGTTCTTTTGAGTAACAAAGCTACGAGTGGACAAGTTGACACGTGAACAAGTAAACGAGTTGCTTGATAGATAGATAAAAAAAAAAACCAGTTGATAGTAAACAAAGCATATAACTGGTTTACTTGTTAACTGGTTTACTCGTTAACTAAAACCGTTCTTCTGTTACTCTGTCTTAAAACTTATCATGTCTACAAGTAACTTGTTCACTCGTCTACTCGTTTACTTGTCTACTACAAAGTCCTCTTAATCATGAATGAACCTAACATGAAGGACTTTTTCTTATGGTTGTAAACCTTGAGAGAATACATACCATCAGACAGGGAGCCAATATATAACTGATTGTTTCTTACGGATTTAGCACTCACGATGCGGAGGATAACACCCTGCAAAGAGAGAATTACGTAATGATCGGCATCCGTAAGCTTTGCTGATGCAGGGAGCGTAAGGTTTTGACCATCATTCTGTAACAATGCAGCATGAGTAGAAGGGAGGGGTGACGACTTCATATTCTCCTGCAAAGCAGGCGTCTCATGACCGTAACGGTCCATACCCCTAACGGCAAAATAGAGGTTAGGATTGACGTTCTTCAGTCGGAGTGATTGACCAGTATAACGTGCGATGAGCAAGTTGCGAGCATCTTCTGTATCAACTGGATAGCTGTGACTGGCGTATATATTATAATAAGGAGTGACTGCCTTCCACGCCAATGCCACCGACTTATCCTCTCGACGTTCTACCAACGAGGATTTGACTGGGTGTGGAGTGGCTGCCGTTGACGCAACACCCTGCATCACTGGAGGGAGAGCAAGAACGGCATTAAACTGCTTCTCAAAGTCGTAAACTCCCTGCTTGTTAGCCGTGAGGAAGTAAGAACGGAAATGAGCATGGCCCACTCCGAGGTCACGACTGACGTACATCTGGCGAGTCAGTTCGCCCAACGTCCAATTGCCCTCACGTGGATCAAGGAAGTAAGTGCCCAAACCCGTCACAATCTCACGCTTATAAGCATTCTCCACCCAGTCGGCAACGAAGGGATAATAGTTGTCACCACGGAAGTATTGCATCGGATAGAGCTGGTCCATCAAGCCTAATCTCATCCACTCCTGCGCCTCCTGCGAAACACGGTCGTGCGCATTGAAATTCTTTGAACTATAACGACTAAGGTCGGCATGCTTACCGATTGGCGAGCACGACATCTTCACCCATGGTTTAACACTTTTCACCTCGTCATGAATAGCACGAACAATGGCTGTAATATTGCTGCGACGCTCATCGGGCGTGTCGCCATCATGATAAGAAGGGCGTGACCATCCGTCAGGGTAACGGATATAATCGAGGTTGATACCATCGACATCATACTTCCTTACAATCTCTCCACAGATAGAGGCAAGATAAGGTGCAACTCTCGAATCGGCAGGGTCGAGATAAGAACCCGTTGAGAAGTTTCTAATTCGGAAACCCTTTTGCATCAGTCTTCTACAGCCCAAAGAGTTCTTTGCACCCACCGGAATCGTCGCAATCCATGCGTGAATCTCCATGCCACGTTTGTGACACTCCTCCACGGCAAAGCTGAGTGGGTCGTAGCCATAGCCCGGTGCCCTACCCTCAACGCCAGTGATACACTGGTCCCATGGCTCGATATCCGACGGATAAATCGTTGCCGCACGCACACGCGCCTGCAAGAGTACGGTGTTGATATTTACCTTCTGATATTTATCGAGGATATCAATGAGTTCCTGCTTTTGCTGCTCAATACTCTCCTCCGACCGTGCATAGATCTTTGGCCAGTCAAGGCTGGCAAGTGTCGTCAGCCACACGGCACGCGTCTCTCGCTTCGGCATCCGCTTCGTGAGATAGTCAGAAAGATTCGTCTGTGCTTGTGCAGTAATCGTTATTACGCAAAGGAGCGTAAATAAAAAAAGTTTCTTCATATATGAATTAATGATGTACGTGAATTTGAGCGACTAACTAACCTGATTTTAATGGGGTATAAGTATCTGTAAATTCAGTGATTAATGCAATTCTACCCCTTATCATGTGCTCTCTAAAGAACTACAAACAGAAACCACAATAGTCACCGAGGACAAAATTACGAAATTATTTCGTATAGCAGATGACTTCTGTTCGTTTTTTAATATAATGTGACGAAATACACGTTAAAAACCACTCTAAAAAGAGGTTTATGAGAAATAAGGAGTCATAAATCTGCTCTATTCATTGAAATTACCCCTCTTTCGTTCCGATGAATATGTGGTTTTTCTCTCCTTGTGATCAAAGTCTCTTTGAAACTTTGCCACTTGAATTATTCGAATTTTCTTTACAAAACAAGCTTAAAAATTTCCGATAACAAGGCTAAAAACGAGCCTCAGCAATACTCGCGTAAACTGTTCGTTATCAAGTGTTTGTGAAACTGCATTTCAAAAGGTGCTTAGTAAGAGTTCAAAAGGGCGTTAGTAAGGACCTTAAAGGGCGTCTTTTGCAAGCCAAAAGAGCATCTTTTAGAACCTTAAAGAGCATATACTACTTTTGAAGTGCGCAAAAATAGTTTACAAATACAAATAAAGAAGAAAACAAAATCTACTATATTCATATTTCAATTTACCTTTTCCATGATTTTCAAAGATTTACTCTAAAGACTTGCAAGATTAAAATAAAAGAACTATCTTTGTAGTGATAGTTTCCACCACGCCTCTTTTGAATGCGTACCAGGGTGGAACTTTTGCTTTTAATACACTTATGAGTAAGCAAATAGCTTGATAAAAGAACCAATAAATAATACATGGACTAAGAAACTATAGACCCTTCAACACATTCGACTGAATCGCTTAAAATACGAAGCGGTAAGAAAGTAGACGCAATTTATAACACAATCTAAAATTAAATTAACAAGAATGACAAATCTAAAAACAGGAGAAATCATAACCTTCAAATAACACATGAGTTATGAAACGTAGTAGATTATTATTAATAATAATAAATTATATTTATCACGATAATATTTATTTGATGTCTCCAATTGTTGATTGGAATTTATTAGATGTGCTAAATAAAAATATTCGAAATAATTATGAAAGAATTAGACCCATTTTGTTGAAATGGCAGGAAAATGGATATATAAAATTAATAGAAGATAACAAGATTGCTTTTTCTTTTATTCCAGAGAAATTACCATCAAAAGAAAAACTAATAGAAGAGAGCCTGAATTTCAAATAATGATTGATGAGAATGGTGAACTTGAAAACAGGTAGAACAATAACATTAAAATAATATGAAGAGAATAAAAATTATTCGTGTATTGGCAACTTATATTTATCATGATCGATTTGCATATAGTCCTATCTGGACATGGGATGGCTTTCCTCCAATTATATATACAGAAAGGGAAAGAATACTTCCTGTATTAAAAGAATGGGAACATAAAGGATATTTAACTTTAATATATGATGAGAAAATAGCCTTTATCCTTAACGTAGAAAAATTACCATCAAAAGAAAAACTAATAGAAGAAAGTCGTAATATTAAATAAAGGATTGTAGAAGTAGAAAAGAAATTAATGAAGAAAGTATGAGACTTTGCTTATAGCTGCTTTATTTGTTCAAAGACAAATCATAGATAGAAGATAACCTGCATGTTGCATGGCATAATAGAATATCAAAAGGAAAAAATGCAAAGAGCTGGCACGCACTGTAATACATTTGCCATCTCCATTCAAAGAGTATGTCAAGTCTATTACAACTGACAATGGAACTGAATTTGCTTGCCATGAAATGATAGGCAAAAGCCTTGGTGTCACCATCTATTTTATAAAGAATGTCAATTTTTTCCTCATTCCAAATATTATCCTTACCTTTGTCTTAAGTTTATTGACATAAACCTATGGTATTACTTGTCAATCCTAAATTATTATTTATATCGTAAATATTGCTATGATAAAAAGATTTATGCTGCTCGTTGCAGCAATGGTAGTGAGCATTGGTGCATTTGCACAGTTTCAGGAGGGTAAGGGCTATTTAGGTGCTTCCCTGACAGGACTCGACTTACACTATAATGGTCAGGACGGCATGAATATTGGTGTGCAGGCAAAGGCGGGTTATTTCCCTTGGGATAACCTCATGGTACTTGCTACATTCGATGCGGCACACAATGGTTCGGAGGCTGTTGCCGACCATATCAGCGTAGGTGTTGGTGGACGTTATTATATCACACAGAACGGACTCTACTTGGGTGCGGGTGTGAAGCTTCTCCATGCCAACCATAATTATAACGACCTGATGCCGGGTGTTGAGGTGGGTTATGCCTTCTTCATCAACCGCTCAGTGACGATTGAACCTGCTATTTACTATGATCAGTCATTCAAGACACATAACTATTCAACAGTGGGCTTGAAGGTTGGTCTCGGCATCTACCTCTTTGATGATTAATCGAAGAGAAAAGATATATTTTTTTTAAGGACTGGCTGTCTTTATATAGGGATGCACCAGTTGGTGTGTCCCTATATCTCTCAAATCAAGCGGCCGTTTCTATCGACTATTAAGAATAAAAAAAGAGGATTACAAGTGTAACCCTCCTTTCGATATCTCCAGACTACGAGAATTAATTTTAAATGCAACAATACCCTTCTCAACTCTTAGAACGTGCCGTAGAGGCTTTCTCACAGTTGCCAGGTGTGGGGCGTAAAACTGCTCTGCGCCTTGTTTTGCATCTGCTACGCCAGTCAACTGAAGACGTGGATAGCTTTGCGGATGCTGTCATACGTGTGAAACACGATGTGAAGTATTGCAAGGTTTGCCATAACATTTCCGATAATGAGGTTTGTTCTATTTGCTCTGACCCTCGTCGAGACGGCTCGGTGGTCTGTGTGGTAGAGAACATTCAGGACGTGATGGCGATTGAGAATACGCAGCAGTTCCATGGACTTTACCACGTTTTGGGGGGTATCATCTCTCCGATGGATGGTATCGGACCGCACGACTTAGAGATTGAATCGCTCGTAGAGCGTGTGAAAGAGGGTACGGTGAAGGAGATTATCCTTGCCCTTGCCAGTACGATGGAGGGCGACACAACCAACTTTTATATTTCTCGAAAGCTAAAAGACACAGGCGTGAAACTGTCGGTTATCGCACGAGGTATCTCTGTTGGCGACGAACTTGAATATACTGATGAGGTGACGTTGGGCAGAAGTATTCTGAACCGCACACCTTTTGAATCTTAATCATGACTATGGATAAAACAAGAAAAGTACTTCTTACAGAGCTGATTAGCTCTTGCATTATTACACTGCTCATCATTGCGGTGTATGAACTTAACCTGATTTTGCCCGGTGGTTGGGCTGATGCAGAAAGCAGTAACATGGTGACTGTGCAGTTTCTTATGCAACTGTTGACCCTCGCTGCCATCCCACTTGCACTCTTCCTTTTCAAGATTGGCTACGTAAGTTCCGACCTACACACCGACGAAAGCCACGTTAGTCGTAAGCTTCTCTTCTGGGGTAGCGTACGAATGATGATACTTTGCGTTCCGATGATACTCAACACCTTCTTCTATTATGCCTTCGGCGATAGCGTAAGTTTCTTCTATCTTGCCGTCATCTTAGCGTTGAGCTTATTCTTCGTCTTCCCCTACAAGAAGCGTTGCGAGCATGAATGTTCTATGGATAATTCAGAACATGAGTAAATGAAACTGAGTGTTATCATCGTTAATTATAACGTAAAATATTATCTCCAACAGTGTCTTGAGAGTCTTCAGCGCGCTTTAAAAGGCGTTGAAGCAGAGGTATTTGTGGTTGACAATCATTCACATGATGGCTCCGTAGCCTATCTTCGCAGCCGTTTCCCTGACGTTCATTTCATTGCCAGTGCGCATAACTTAGGCTTTGCGCGTGGCAATAATATTGCAATTCGGCAGAGTAAGGGCGAATATGTCTTGCTATTAAATCCCGACACGGTTGTGGGTGAGGATGTTATCCGCTCGTCTATCGACTTTATGGATAGCCACCCCGCGGCTGGAGGACATGGCGTACAGATGCTTACCCACCTCGGCGAACGGGCCTTAGAAAGCCGTCGTGGCTTGCCCTCTCCCGTGGTTTCGTTCTATAAGATGATAGGACTTTGCAAGCACTTCCCACAAAGCGACCGCTTTGCACATTATTATATGGGTAGTCTGTCGTGGGACGTTCCGGGCAAGATTGAGGTAATCAGCGGTGCTTATTGCTTCCTGCGCAAGTCTGCCTTAGACAAGGTAGGACTCTTAGACGAGGACTTTTTTATGTATGGCGAGGATGTCGACCTCAGCTATCGACTGCTAAAAGGTGGCTTCGAGAACTGGTATCTCCCCGTGCGCATCCTGCATTACAAGGGCGAGAGTACACAGAAGTCGAGTTTCCGATATGTTCACGTCTTCTATGATGCCATGCTCATCTTCTTCCGCAAGCATTATGGCGGTATGAACGCATTATGGCGACTACCGATTAAGACGGCTATCTACGTGAAAGCCTTTGGCTCACTGATAGGTACAAGCATACGCGCAACGAAAAAGAAACTCGGATTCCGCACCTCAATAGCTAAATCATTCCCACATTATATATTTGTTACAGGCGAAGACGTAATGGGAAAGTGTCAACGTCTGGCAACGGATAATGCCTTAGTGGCAGAGTATCGGGTCGCAGACAAAGATAACTTGAAGCGCACACATTCCGACCTGCTCAAGGAGTTTGGAGGCAAGAACAGACCTTTTTGCATTGTCTATGACACCGAACTATTCAGCTATCAAGACATCCTGAATGTCTTTGCCGAACAGCCACAGCAGAATATTCACATTGGTTTCTACCATAGAAAGGAGAACAGAGTCGTCACCATGATGGAAGTTATAGGAGATTAAAGCATGGAAAAGAAACAGCACGTAAGGGTTAGACTAAGAGCAATGGAGCCGGAAGACCTCGATATGCTCTATCACATTGAGAACGATCGCAGCCTATGGAACATCAGTGCAACAAACGTTCCTTACAGCCGTTATGCCCTGCATAACTACATTGCTGACGCAAAAAACGATATCTATATCGACGGACAACTGCGCTTGATGATTGAAAACCATGAGCAGGAACTTGTCGGGGTGATAGACCTTGTCAACTTCGACCCAAAGCATCAGCGGGCAGAAATGGGTATTATCATCATGAAACCATTTCGCCAACAAGGCTATGCCCACGCTGCTATCTCAGCCCTAATCGACTATACACGTGACGGCCTACACCTAAAACAGATCTACGCTGTGGTAGACGTTGATAACGAGGTGTCGCTCCACTGTCTTTCGTCCTTTGGTTTTACAAATGGAAGCATACTAAAAGAGTGGCTTTATTGTGACGGAAAATACAAAGATGCAAGGATAATGCAACTTTTTATATAAAAAGGATAAATTAATTTTGGTAGAATAGATTTTTATTGTTACCTTTGCACACGCAAAACAGAAAAAGGGTTTAAAACATCCATTTTGGTGCGTTAGTTCAGTTGGTTAGAATGCCTGCCTGTCACGCAGGAGGTCACGAGTTCGAGTCTCGTACGCACCGCTGAAAACTCCAAATCTGTAATGCATGGTGCGTTAGTTCAGTTGGTTAGAATGCCTGCCTGTCACGCAGGAGGTCACGAGTTCGAGTCTCGTACGCACCGCTGAAACCTTGGCTTCCCGCCAAGGTTTTTTGTTTTTAATAGATTAACAGCGTAGACAAGAGAACCGTTGCTTGTGAATGGGAGACAGAGTAACAGATGAACCTTTTTTAGTTGACAAGTTGACGAGTTAACAAGTTATGTGCTACAAAGGATATAACAGGTTTACTCGTCAACCTGAAACTTGTCAACCAGCAAAACTTATCAACCAGAAACTAAATATTCTGTGCATTCCATGACCTTTAGGTCTCTGAGCATTTTCGTTCATCTAAAGAGAAGCTGTAAATCCGTGCTTTCCGTCTATCTGTGCTTTCTGTGAGAAAATGCTTTTACCCAAACGACACAAAATATTTTTACAAACCAGCAGGAAATTAACCTAAAAAAATCGCCAAAAATAAGCCTTCTTAATCCTCCTTATAATTACCTTATAATCACCTACTTGCAAAGTTATATAACAAAAGGTGCTTACTTGGACTTCAAAAGGGCATCTTTTGCAAGCTAATTAAGCATCTTTTGCAAGCTAATTAGGCGTCTTTTAGAAGCTAAAAGACCATATACTTAGTTTTATGACGTGTGAAAAAAGTTGACAAGCTCATACACTATATCATCTTTATCAGTTACCAGATTAATAGTTAGACAAGTTTACATGCAAACGCATAGATAAGGGAATAAGTTACTTGTAGATGGAAAACTACGAGCAGTTCTCATTACACCACATCTAACTTACAAAAGAGACATAACGCAAATGTATTCCTCTTCTACAGTTGAAAACTTTATTTAGGACATAAAACCTCGGGGAATAACCGTTTAAGTTCCTCAAAGTCAATTTTGAAAAATCTATCTTTTGTTTCTAACCAATAGAGGTATTGATGGTCTATTTTATAAACTTCGCCAAAGGATTTCCCCTTGTATTTCCCAAACATTAGTATTTCATCCGCTTTATGAATAGAGAAGATTTCATCGAGTGAAACGCCAGGAACATCTATCAACACCCACTCACCACATCCTGCACAAGGAATTTCCTCATCTATAATATCAGGATAACACTCTTGCCTATAACTATCATCGGGTTTGCCATTTACAAAACATTTACCATAAGCCTTACCGTATTTACCTCGTGGCTTTACCTTTTCTACCAAAAAGGTTCTGTCTTGATTAGGGTCTATACGTCTTTCTTCACTTGATGATCTTGCCAAACCTAACTCACATCTTTTAACCAAGAATGGAGTTCGTTTGCCAATGTTATAATAAATATTGAAGATATTATCATGTGGGTACATATCTATTCTGTTGTTAAAGAAGTCCTGTAATTATTTAAATAGCTTATTAATTTCTTTCCCTATCGCTGCTAATGCAATATTTTGGTCGTTCTTTATTGTCATTCCTATACCGCTACTTTTTATAACAGCAATACTTTGATTAGTCGTATAATCGTAAAGAGTTACGATAATATATGTATGCCCTCCATCCCATTTTTCAGTTGTAACGTGAATATTCGGAGTGAGAATACTATCAGCACACTCGGATATTTTGGAGGTATTCGCTTCAGATAATACGGTTAGGTTTGTTGCTGCTATTTGGTTTTGGACAGACATTACAACGTCGTCCAATTCTCTATCACCAGCTGTTTCCTTCCCAAAAATAACATACTTATACTTACTTATATCTACACTATTTGATAAAACTATCTTACTTGATGCACAAGATACAATAAGTATGGTAATGATAAAACTCAAAGTTATCTTTTCAATAAAGTGTCGCTTCATAATCATTTTATATCGATTACTTCTATTTTTTGATTAAATGCAATTTCAAAGTGGGTAAAGCGTGTGGGAATCCATACTGTTTAGTTGACAAGTTAACAAGGTATATGCGTGAACTCAACAACGTATACAACTTGTTAACTCGCTCACTCGTAAACTTTCGAACTCGTTCACTCGTCTACTTTCTCACCTTCTTACCATTAACAATCACAATCTGATTGTGGAGATTCTGATTGTCCGCAACCTTCATGCCAGAGAGCGTATAGGTCTCGGCTGGCTGTTCGCGGTCGACAGAGAGGGTGTTGTTGATGCCCGTCGCTGCCTGCAACGGAGTGTAGCTAAAGGAGATTGTATTGTCATTATTCCGAATAATCTGCTTGACTCCTGCCTGAGGACTAACGTTATAGTTCGTGTAGAAGCTCAGACGAGGGTCGGTAGATTTCGTCAGACTATTGCTCATATTCGCTGGAAATGGGTCGCTGCTCTGTGTGTCATGATCGAGTCGAGCATCGGCAGGAACAATCGTGAAGCGTGGATGACGTTGCACCGAAGCAGCATTCACGTTGTTCATCATCCATGAATAAGCATCGAAATCAACGTGGAAAACCATCAGTCCGTGTCCCGGCAACTCAGTATCCCAGCGGTAAGGCGTACGATTTTCAAAGATGTAATATTCATTCTTCGTGTCAGGATTATAGAGGAAGTAGGCATCGCCACCCTCAGCAAGTCCCTTCATATTCTTCACCTCGACAGCCTCATCTCCAAGTGTGATAGGCTTCAACCAACCCATATACGCTTTCTCGTAGGCGTCATAGCCAGCTGGCACCGTACCGATTCCCGTACCGCCGTATGCGTTTATCAGACTCTCTGGACCGCCGTTATAACTGCCCGCACACATCAAGTCGTATCGCCCAGAACCAACGTTGTTACCGCCACGAGTATCATAAAAGTCGGGCAATCCAAGACAATGCGAGAACTCGTGACAGATGGTACCGATACCAGAATAGAACACACGCTCCTTGCCATTGAGCTGTGCACGGATAATCTCGTTGCTACAAGCGTAGGTGTTTATCGTTTGTCCGTTGAATGTTAGTGCGTCAAGTCCTGCATCAGTGAGCGAATACTTATGTGGCCAGATGGTGCTTGACTCACCACCTGTCGCCTCGCCTTCGCCAGCATAGATGACATAAACCTGCTCTACCTCGCCATCATTGTCCCAGTCGTATTTGCTAAAGTCAACCTGACCTTTGATAGCATTGCAGGCGTCGATAATCATCTGTGGTGCATTCGCATCATTCTGATTACCTGTTCGCTCACCATAAAACTTATAAGGATGCTTGAGCTTTACGGGTCCTACGACATCGAAGGTGAGGTCGAACTTACCATTACTTTGATCGAGGAAATAGTCGTGAACACTACCAATAGCCCCATTGTTATTGGTATATCCCACCTTGTTGAGCATATCCTCATAGAGCGTCTTGACATCATTCGCACGTGGTCGGAGTGTCAACACATTCTTCGGATCTTTGAAAGACATATCCTCGAACTCAACCAAGATAACAAGACCTTTCTTCTTACCTTCCCAAGCCATTCCTAACCCCTGTCCGAAAGGCTTAGAACTAAGGTGTATCTCCTTCTGTCTTTGTAGTTTTCTTACCTGCTGAAGGGCAGCCGCAACGAGTTCCTCTTTATCTTTGCGCAATCCCTTCTCATGTGCTAACACCGATGATGCCACCAACTGATTGTCCTCAATGCAGGCATAATAGTAACTACCATCATGCGGCAACACGGGTATGCCATCTTCCGTCAGCGCATAATTAAAATGCTCGTCGCCCACGGTCATAACCTTTAGGATTGTTCCGTCTGCTTGTTTAAAGCTGCGCCACATCCGCATGGCAGGGATAGCAAATGATGATGTTGCCAACAATACGCTGGCCAAGAGAGTTATAATTTTCTTCATACAACTGCTTTTAAATGATGATTCATTTGGTTTTTATTGGTACGAAATTATCTTTTGAAAGATGATGCAAAGATAAGGAAAAAAATAAAAGGGAAGCAAACAAAACGACAAAAATTAGTTGACGAGTAAACAAGAGAATGTTTTGTAATTCAGAATTCATAATCCATAATTATGATTACTTTGATAATGCATAATTCACAATTCATAATTATGATTACTACCTAACCCTTAAAGTTCAAAGGTAATAGTTAATAGTTCTAATCATAAAGTTCAAAGTTCAAACCTCAAAGTTCAAAGGTGATAGTTAATAGTTAATAGTTCTAATCATAAAGTTCAAAGTTCAAACCTCAATGTTCAAAGGTGATAGTTAATAGTTAATGGTTCAAATCATAAAGTTCAAAGTTCAAACCTCAAAGTTCAAAGGTGATAGTTCAAACCTCAATGTTCAAAGATTAAGGTTAACCTTCTGTTTTAATTATCCATCGTCTAAATAGCCCCTTTCAACATAAAAAAAAAGCAAGTAAGGTTGACAGACTCGGAAATAATTAATACCTTTGCAAATGAAAAGTTGTAATTATTACAGGAGCAATATACAACGTTTATACATCTGATTATCAGTGGACATCAGACCTAAAATGTGCGTAATTAGCATTAAATACATATCATTATAATACAAGAACATTATGAAAAAGAAATTTATTTGCACCGTTTGTGGTTATATCCACGAGGGAACAGAGGCACCAGCAGAGTGCCCAGTATGCCACGTTAAGGCAGAGAAGTTTAAGGAGTTCAACCCAGCAGCATTGAAGGGTACTAAGACTGAGCAGAACCTCAAGGATGCTTTCGCAGGTGAGAGCCAGGCACATACTAAGTATCTCTACTATGCTTCTAAGGCTAAGAAGGACGGCTTCGAGCAGATTGCAGGCTTCTTCGAGGAGACTGCACGCAACGAGAAGGAGCACGCTAAGATCTGGTTCAAGTTCCTCCATGAGGGTGATATCCCTACAACTACTCAGAACCTCGCTGACGCAGCTGCTGGTGAGAACTACGAGTGGACTGATATGTACGAGCAGATGGCAAAGGACGCTATCGAAGAGGGCTTCCCAGAGTTGGCTGTTAAGTTCCGCAGCGTTGGTAAGGTTGAGAAGCACCACGAGGAGCGTTACCGCAAGCTCTTGAAGAATATCGAGGACAGCGTGGTATTCTCTCGCGATGGCGACTGCATTTGGCAGTGCCGCAACTGTGGTCACATCGTTATCGGTAAGAAGGCTCCAGCCGTTTGCCCTGTATGTAACCACCCACAGAGCTTCTTCCAGGTTGAGGAGTCAAACTATTAAATCAACGCAATAATAATTCCATAGCGTTAGTCACACAGTGCCAAGATCGAAAGGTCTTGGCACTTTTTTTATTTGACAAGTGAACGGCTTGCTTACGAAGACGGGGTAAGGGAAGACAAAGTAACAGAGGAACATATTTAGTGGACAAGTGAACGAGTTGATTGCGAAGACAAGGTAATAGAAGACAAAGTAACAGAGGAACATATTTTTGGTTGACGAGTTAACGAGTTGATTGTAATAGAAGACATAATAACAGAGGAACCCATCCCTCTGTTACTCAAAAGAACTTTGTTCATCTGTTACTGTGTCTTTTATTTACCCTGTCTACAAGCAGCTTGTTCACCCGTCAACTTGTTACTCAAAAGAACTTTGTTCATCTGTTACTCTGTCTTCGCAATCACCTTGTTCACTGGTCTACCCGTTCACTCGTCCACTAAATCATGTTCATCTGTTACTATGTCTTCACAATTACCCTGTCTACAGCTAACTTGCCTCATGTCTAAACAAAAGAATATATATTTATATAATTCGGCGACAAAAAAGTGTAAAGTTTAATTATTTCAGCAATCTACATATTTGTCGCAGATAAGTAAACAACCTCAACCGAAGAAAGTTACTAATTTGTCGCACTACTTCACAATCTATTGATTTATACATGATTACAAAGGCGCAAAATCAAGCGATATAAAGCAGGAAACAAATTAGTAACGAGAATAACAAAAGAAAAAGAATACAAATACGCAATATTTGTAAAGAAAAGAGAAAGACAAAGCCTTCAAGCTCCCTATCTGTCTCTCCGCTCCTCCCTATCCGTCGAACTATTAAGAAAAAGACTCCCTTTTTGTCGCACAGAACCTACTACACTGTCGGGGACAACCTCCCTCGGAGTCGTGCGCAACCTACTTATACGTCGCTTATTTACAGCGTAAGCATCTGTATTTCAACAAGATAAAAATCCTTAACTAAGTCTTATAAGTGACTAACAATGACTGTCTAAGTTCAAGACGGAGTTTTATAAGAGGAGTTTTACATACAAGAACTGACGCCCAATGAGGTTGCCAGTGCTGTGAGTACGGTAACGAGAATATGCAAAATATTCTTCCAAATAGGTTTAATCATAATATTTCTATAAATTAAAAACTCCTAATCGGTCAACAGCCATGATTGCCTTTACATTACTACTGAACCGATTTGAAGTAAGTGAATACTAAACCCAAATCTGTCCTTCAACCACAATATGTTTAAGTTCTAATGAACAATTTGGGCTAAACGGAGAGCGGAGGGCGCAAGCTTAGCACTCCCCCACTCTCACCTCTCAAACCAATCTACTATGCGTGGCTCTCAGTAGTCGATGCGGCCTCACCCGGCTCTGGAGCAACAGAAGGCTTATTCTCCTTCTTCTTGCCCTTCTTCTTCGACTTATCGGTAGCCTTAGGCGCATCATACTGCACAGCCTCCTGAACGCGCAAACCGCTGAGAAGATTCTTCACACGACGGTGCATAGCATCAACGGTCACCGTTGGCGAAAAGAGAACGTGCGCACCATAGATGTCACGCTGCGCATTGAAGTCAGCAGCCTTCTCAACACCTAAAGAGTGAATACCTACACGGAAAGTTCCCAATCCGTCGAGCTTCACACGGTTACCATCCTTGAGCACCTGATTCATCTCGAACACCAACGCACTGATTACTGCCAAGATATCTGGCTCAGTTACGGTGCAACGCTCACTGATACGCTGAGCGAGATCCTTAACACCAACAAGGTCTGGACACACCGCACGGGCATACCAAAAACCCTTGCGCTTACTGTTCTTACGATTGTCCTGATACATACGAAATTTGATTGACATAACTTGAAAAATTTAAAAAGTGAAACAAAGAAATTATTGAAATAAAAAACTAACGCTAATTAACCGCAAATGTCCAAAATTACCCTACCAATCCCCCTCCCTCGGTCGCCCGTCAGTCGCCCTCCCCATATATAGAAAAAGGTGGAGGGACAACTAACAAAAACACAGACTGCGACAAAAAAGTGTAAAATTATGTAAACGAGTAAATAAGTGAACACGTAAACAAATAAAAAAATAAACAAAGAAATAACTAAAAAAACAATAACCTAAAAACGTATAAAAATATAAAGGTAAAAGTTGGAAAACACAAAAATGTAAAAACATACTTCATCATAAACATAAACAACTAAAAATATGAAAAGATATTCACGTAAATAATTAAAATATTTACAGTCAACAACTTAAAAAGTATTTTTCATACTTTCGGCGACAAAAAAGTGAAATTTTCCTCCCCTTTCCTCCCCTATTTTGCCCCAAGAATCTGGTGTCTATTCTTCCCATTTCGCTTATAGCTGACGTGAATCCACCGCTTTTTTATCGACTCCTGCGGCTCAAGAATCATCTGATCGAAGTCTGTTTGAGAGAGAATTGCCGCATATTTCCGACACATTTCCAGTCCGGTGACATGAATATCAGCCGCCTCTCCTCGCAAATGTTGCGAATGTTCGGCTCCCATAACAGCCCTATTCACTGCCTCGCAGCGATAACCTCCCACGACTATCACACGCCCCACACGCCGTCTAAGCGGTTCTAAGACGCATTTACAAAGCTCCCGAAGGTTCTCTATCACCTCCTCTCTCGAAACCTCTCCGAGCGCAGGATTCACCTCTGGAACGTTCTTAACACCCATGCTCACCGCCTTTCCCGAACGCAGCATCTCGCCCACCGTAAAATGTGGAGAGAGTCGCTCCTCAAAATCTATCTCTGTTGAATCAATATTCTTAATCATACACATTAATTATTATAGATTGTTTCATTTACTAAAACTCAGTTCGTCATCCCTTCATTTCTGATGACGATGCAAAGGTACAACACTAAAAAACCGATTCCAAGGAAGATATATGTAGTAATGTGAGTAGACAAAGTCAACTTAATTCTGAATTCATAATTCATAATTCAAAATTCATAATTATGATTACTACTGTTAGCTGTGATTTATTGCTGCAAGCAACTTGTAAACTCGTCAACTACCACTCATGATTTATTGCTGCAAGTAACTTGTTTACTCGTAAACTTGTCAACTCGTCAACAACAAATTATGATTACCGATGTCAACTACCAATAAAGCACTACGAATGTCTCTAATTGCATGCATCCTTATTGTTAAATAATTCGTGTCATTCGAGAAATTCATAGTTCATATCATAAAGTTCAAACTTCAATGCTCAAAGTTCAAAGGTAATAGTCCAAAGCTAATACATGCTCTTTTGCCTTCGAGAAGATGCCAAATTGGCTTGTAAAAGATGCCCTTTTGAGGTCTTGTTAACGCCCTTTTGAACCCTTACTAACGCCCTTTTAAAATACAGCTTAGCAAGATACTGATAATCTGAGGATTACAATACTGCCGAAAAAACCATCATTTATGTGCTTTTTCAGGGCAAGAACGTTAGTGGTAATGTAAACATATTTCTAAATCACCAAAGCGTATCAGCAATACTTACGCTACACCTCTGTCGCTCTTTGTGCCTTCGCCACCTCCGTTATATTGTCTTTATGCTTTCATCTCTGTGTTCTCCCTCTCTCTGTGCCTTTTATATGTAGTAGGCTTAATTTGTCAGAGTTTTTAAACACTTCTTTATCAGAAAATAAAGATTAATAGGTATTGCTTGTTTCGTCCTTTATTCGTATTTTTGCAAAGAAATCATATTTGACAAATCTTAAACCCATAGAACATGAGAAAAGAAACTTAATATTACTATCTCTTAGTGTTATCTCCTCTTGCAATAACGAGGAATAGTAACAATAGCCAACATCGCAACCAAAAATACACTTAATATTCACACAACTAAACATTTACCGCAATGATGATTAAAAGAATTCTGCTTTTTATAGCTGTTATTTCAATGGTTTCCTGCTCTAACGAAGAAAGGAATAAAATACCAGGCATTACCCCAAGTACGATAGAACTATCCACTGCACATCCAGAAGGCTTTTTCCAGTTTATGGAAGGTGATTATGCGATGTATGAGTTTAGGATTAATTATGGGAAGATTGACACTGAAGTATCAAAAAGAATAACCAAAGAGATTTTATCAAAGGAACAGACTGTCGTAGAACTTTCTGATGGGAATAAAGCCACAATTTATTGTAAAAATGGCATACTCCAGAAAATAGAATTTGACTTTATGACAATAAGCAAGGTACAGACAGGAAAATATAAAGTCCAATTGAACAAAAATAGTATCCAGCAAGTACCTGTAGCAATTTTCTTTGGATTTAGTGTTCCTGATGGAATATCCAATATTGCAATAACGTTTAAATAGCAAAAGAGATAAAAAAGATATTTTTTTTAGTCTCCACATGCACTTTTAGATTCTAAAAGATGCCTAATTGAACTTGTAAAAGATGCCTTTTAAGCCCCTTACTAAGGCCCTTTTGAAGTCTAATTAGGCATCTTTTCTTGCACGCCTTCATATCCAACTAATTTTCCGCTGCTTACAACCTTACTTTTTACTCGTCTTTTTCCCTATTCCTTTAAGGATTTTGCTCAACTTTATGAAATGACTTTTCAAAGCCTCAGCTAAAGTTTCAAAGTATTAAATATATAGGCATAAAAAGGGAAGAGCAAGATTTCTCCTGCTCGTTATTATTTACTATAAAAAATCTATTATATATAGAGAGAAGGGATTATATTATCCCTCAAAGTCATTAAAAAGAATAACCATAGTTTATGTTCTTATATTGTTTGTAATGCAAAGATATAACCTTGTCTTGGAAGAACAATGCCTTTATACTTCATTTCTATTCTGTTTTTTGAATTATTAACAGTATCAAAATCATGTTGTGTTCCCCTTTCTATAAAAGTGGCATTGATATCCTCTGGGAGATCCAAACACACCTTCATACCATTAAGTATATATAAGGAACGAAAAGCAAGATAATAATCGTCATGAATATTGTACTGTTCTTCACGTTTATACGTGATAGAGTAACAAGTATCACCGCATAGAGATACATTGAACTCTTGACAAAGTTTTCCAGTCTTTTTGTCTAATTCAGGTTTTGAGTCAGTCATTTCAAAAGATTTCCCATTAACCTGTATATCAGAAATCTTAGAAATAGGCGTACATTCCTCACCTGCATGAATCCATGACTTCATAGGATAGGTAAACCTCTCCTTTGAATCACATATCAAATCAAAATGGATTATATTTTCTACTTTTACAAGTCCCTTCTCTTTATCCACCCAGCTAACTGTTGTATGTGCGTTATAGTCATCATAATAGGATACCTCATTTGTTGGGAAATAGCCTTTCATCACTTGAAGAAACTGTTTATGAATACCTGAAAACTTATTCTTGAACATTTCTTTTGATATACTATCCCACAACTCTGGCAAATCCTTTCTCTTATTAACAAAATCCTTTGCATATATTATATCCTGCAAATCTTTTTTGAAGACACCAAGAAACTGAGCTGCATTAGTAAGAAAACCTACAACGACACCGATAATAAGAATGTCTGCAACTTTTATAACTAACTCTCTTAATATAGTGTCAGGATCCAACAATAAGTATCCAATTAAATATGCGAAAATACCGACAATAAGGCATATCCATGGAGAAGCTATTTTAAGCGATTCCCATGAATAGAATCTTTTTATACTCATAATATTAAAATTGTTTAGTTTGTTCTGATATTATTTTAGTCAATCCTCCTCTTTTCATCCATTTCTGAAATAAAAAAGTGAGAGCACTTTTCACAAGCAGGTTTGTTATGTCTATCAAAAGTCACACAACTCTACAAAAAATAGAGAGGTCCTTTATCTAATTGCAAAAGTAATATGTACAAAGCTAATAACCAAAAAAATATATGTTTTTTTATGACATAAATCATTTTACTCTAATTTCTGGCTTATGTGACAAAAATGTGCTTAAAAAGTCTTGAATGAAGATTTTTCTTCTTTCCAAACTAATCCCCTTGTGTAGGTTCAATTTTAATTCTTCAGGTATTTGGAGTGATAAAGTAGGCCTACTAAATATAAAAGGCACACAGAGAGGGGGAGAGCACGGAGGTGAAAGCATAAAAGACAATTTCACAGAGGTGCCGAAGGCACAAAGAGCGACAGAGCCGTAGTGTACGTGTTACTGAAAGCTCTGGTAATAAACGTCTTTAAAACTCGCATATCCTCTGATGCTCCACGTACCAACGGTGCCTCTGTGCTCTCCATTTCTCTGTATGACGTTTCTTCAAAGTTCTAATCTCAAAAGATACTTGTCAACACGTTCACCCTTCACCTTTCTAAAAAAAATATCTTAACGACTAATTTTATGATGTTTGGCGCAAAACTCCGTTTGTAGATAAAGAATAACAAACCATCAAACAAACAAATATGATTTACGGATATATCAGAGTTAGCAGCGATAAACAAACGGTAGAGAATCAACGCTTTGAGATTAGCAATTTTTGTAAACATCAAAATCTTACTATTGACGACTGGATTGAGGAAACTATCAGTGGTACAAAGAACTATAGTAAACGAGAACTTGGCAGGCTACTCAAAAAAGTAGGAAAAGATGATATCATCATTTGCAGTGAATTGTCCCGTCTTGGTCGTAACTTATTTATGATTATGGAGATTCTGAATATCTGCATGACAAAGGAATGTCGGGTGTGGACCATTAAAGACAACTACCGACTTGGAGACGACATCCAAAGCAAAGTCCTCGCCTTCGCTTTCGGACTTTCAGCAGAGATAGAACGTAATCTTATCAGTCAGCGAACCAAGGAAGCATTGGCACGAAAGAAGGCAGAAGGAGTTATGCTTGGTCGTCCTAAAGGCAGCAAAAGTTCTCCCGACAAATACAAACTTTCGGGCAAAGAAATACTCATCTCCGAATTATTGAAGAATGGAACTTCTTGTCGTAAGATAGCGAAAATCTGTAAGGTTGATAGGAACACTCTTGCACGATTTATAAAGCTAAGAAGATTGGTTGCTAACAATTGAGCGATTTTGTGCGGCAACAAGATATCATTTGTGACTTCTCAACATCGGATA
>ERZ772906.664-NODE-664-length-19979-cov-4.105451_pt1 | contig 19979 bp, 14 predicted proteins | sample MGYA00511338_ERZ772906 | MGnify/ENA primary metagenome ERZ772906 (study PRJEB29015, sample SAMEA2738076) | human oral metagenome | biome: human oral; feature: human-associated habitat; material: saliva | place: China | collected 2212 ... | reverse complement strand
CTTGTCGAGCAGGCCGTACTCGACCCCGTAGGGGCCGTCCATGGTGGAGAAGGTGGCGCCACGGAGCTGTCCGGTACGCGCCGACGTCCCATACAGCGGGGAGAGGTAGGCGTTCGTCTTGAGGGCGATGCCCGACTCGTAGGGCGGCGGTCTCTGCTCTTCGAGCTTGTCGACCAGCTTCTTGTTCCCGGTCCTGCGGGCGTCCTCAAGAGCCATCTGGTAGTCGATCCTCTCGGTCTCGAGGAAGTCAACCATCTGACCCGTGCCGATGAAGGCCCGGTAGTGCTCCGGGTGCTCGCGCGCCATCATGAGTCCCAGTGCCGAGCCCCACGACTCGCCCATGAGGTAGATGCGGTCCTGACCGAACTCGCGCCTGAGGATCTCGGTGACCGCGGCGCCGTCGGAGAGGTAGGTCTCGAGAGTGATGTCCGCGGGGTTGATCGCGCTGTAGGACTTCGCCGCCCCCGGCTGCTCCCAGGTGACGACGACGTAGTCGCGCTCCAGGTCGGCAAAACAGTGGCGGGCGGTCACCAGCTGTGAGCCTCCGGGCCCACCGGGGAGGAACAGCAGGACGGGCTTGCTTCGGTCCCGGCCGCGCAGGGACAGCCACTCCGTGCGGCCGTTGACGGTGACGGGGCGCAGCTCCGAGATCGGGTCGGGCCCCTCGACGGCGGGTGTGAAAGCAGTGACTTGCGACAGCACCACCATGAGGATGAGGAGGGCACCGGTCAGCAGTGAGATCTGCAGTGAGATGGCGGCCGCCGCGGCTGGGCGGTGCAGAAACGCTGTGACGACGCGGATGACCAGCGCCGAGAGGAGGCCCCCGAGCGTCACCACCGTGAGCGCGACCGCCCCGTAGACCTCGCCCCGTGGGTCCTGGATGCGAAGCACGTGCCGGCGCAGGCAGACGTAGTAGATGATGAGGCCGATGGCCAGGACTAACTAGATGATCAGCGCCGTCTTGACATGGGGCATGACAACCGTGCTCTTGAGGGGCTGACGACAGTGTCGGACGAAGGTCGGTAGTAGGAGGTCAGGTGCCTGAGGTCGACTGGCACCTGTGGGCGGGCGGTCTCAACCTATCGGCCTGGGTGGGGAGGTACAACCGCTCTCGGCCACCAGCCGCCCCGCCCAATCTCTTGGGTAACGGAGAGATCACGAATGGCGTCATGACCAGTGCCTTCACGCCAGCACCAACACTATGATCCTTGTCACTTCATGGTGCTTCCTGAGTTGCTCCGGCCTAAGCGGAGCCCCGACTTTTCTCCGGCTTGCCGCCGCCGTTGTAGACAGCCGAGAAGCCATATCGTCGGAGGAATGGCAAGGGGGAGTCCTGCCCAGATGTCGAGCCTCGCGATTTCAAAAGATCACGATCAGGTCGCAGTTGAAGTCTCCAGTTGAGTAGCATCCACAGTGCTGGCAGCCGTGGGCGCCTCTGCGCTGGGCTCGTGCGTCGGCGTTGTCGCCGGCCCCGGGTCGCGTGTCTACAGCCTCGGCAATCGGCGCCTTCCTCAGTGATAATCCCGATCCTCCACCGCAAGGAGCCTGACATGTCCGCCTACGTCCGCTACTACCGGCGGCTTCAGGCACTCACTCAGCGCCTGAGCACCTACCTGGACCGGTTGGAGGCTCGCGCCCGGGAGTTCGGCGTCAGCTCGGCCCGCACCGCGATGGAGATGCAGATCACCGACCCGGCCTCCGTCTCCGCCTTCCGCTCGGAGGTCGAGGCCCAGATCATGTTCCTGCACACCAAGGCCCAGCGGGTCTTCGCCAAGCACTTCGCCCCCTTCCTGGACATCGACGCCGACCTGTCCATCGACGAGGACCGTCAGCTCTCCGCCCGCCTCCAGGACGCGGCCAACCTCGTGGGCGGCTTCGAGGCGCGCCTGCGCAACATCATCGAGGAGGTCTTCGCCCCCGGCCGTGCCGAGCAGGCCCGCGAGGAGTGGAACCGGGCCATGACCGACTGGCGCCAGGCCCAGTTCTCCTTCACCTGCGACAAGTGCGGCGACCCGGTGCCGCTGCCCGAGCTCTACCACATGCCGGTGTTCATCACCTGCCCGCGCTGCAAGTCGCGCGTGGCCTTCCAACCCACCGAGGCCATGGCGGCCGCGCCCACCTGGGCCAAGGAGGTCGCCAAGACCACCTGCTACGCCGAGTGGCAGAAGTCCGAGTCGGAGCAGGCCGCCGAGGAGGGGGTGGGCCTGGCCTTCTTCTACTACGTCGACTACGCCATCGCCCACCACCTCATGATGAACCGGCTGCTGCCCTTCTACGTGCGCTCCCAGGGCGGCCAGGAGGCCCTGCGCCGCGATGTGCGCAACGCGCTGGAGACGCGCACCCACCAGCTGCGCCCCGACGAGGTCTCCCCCCAGTACCACGCCATGGAGTACGTCAACTTCATGGGCGGCCTGGGCCGCTCGGCCCAGATCCTGGGCCAGGAGGGCCTCGAGGACCGCCGCGAGCTCATCCTGCAGACGGTGCGCGACATCATGCGCCCCGACGAGCCCCTGGCCCGCTCCATCCTGGACAACACCTTCACCGAGGAGCTGTGGAGCCAGCAGGCCCACGCCGCCGACCAGCTCTCCTGCGAGGTGCCCCGCTAGCGTTCCCAACCGCCGTCCGCCCGGCCTGGCACACAGGCGGCGCACAGACGGCTCGAGCCCGACGGCGCATCGCGCGACTCCTTCGCCGTCCCGTCGGCCTGTCAGCTCTTCGTCCCCCGGGCGGCCCGACGCCGCTCGGAACCGTTCCCGAAAGGACCACCATGGTCGGCTTCCGCAAGAAGTCCCAAGACAGCGCCTCCTTCTCCCGGTCATCCGGTGCCAGGGAGGACGGGAGAGTGGGGGCCGCCTCTGCGGGTGCTCCCCAGCGCACCCGCCCCGGGCGCAACGAGCCCACCGCGCGTGTCGGCAAAGGACGACGCAGCCCGGCCGCCGGCCGCCGTGGTTACACGGCCTCCGAGCAGATGGACTCGCGCTGCCTGACCCTGGCCGAGTCGGCCTCCGGTGTCCTGGGCCGTTCCCTGGACCAGGCGCTGGCGCGACTCCCGGAGGGTCCCGGCGCCCCCACCGCCTCCCGGGGCCTCGCCGGGCCGGCGGGCTCAGGGGGTCCGGCTGCCGGGAGCCGCCCCGACGCCGTCGGCTCCCCGCGCTCGACTAGGGGTCGGGGGGCCTCAGCGGGTAGCGTGCGCAGCACACAGGTCGGCGCCGGCCAGGTCGACACGGTCGCGGACATCGCCTCCGACATCGAGTTCTGACGGTCCGCCCTGCGTCACCACCGGCCCCGAGCCGGATCCTCAACCGTGCGCCGCACGCCCCAGGCGGCGCCATCCGCACCGAATCCGCATCACGTCCCGCACCGGGAAGGAGGCGAGAGATCCCATGAGCGCCCAACCGGCTCTGACCCTTCAGCGGGTCGAGACCTGGCTGTCCCAGCACGGCATCACCGCCGGCCCCGAGGAGGACGGCGCCGTCTTCATGGGCTTCCCGGGCTGCGACATCGGCGTCTACCTGCACGATCAGGAGGCCGCCCTCGTCGTGGCCGGCATGTGGCGCGGGCGCCCGGCGGCCGAGCGCCTCGATGAGATGCGCGCCTTTATCGACGCCCAGCACCGTTCCACCTACGGCCCGGACCTGGCCGTCACCCCCGCCCACGACCCCGGCCGCCTCCTGCTGAGCACCCAGATGGTGGCCTACATCGGCGCGGGCATGAGCCAGGCCCAGCTCGACGCCTTCATGGACATGGGCCTGGGCATGACCCGCGCCTTCTTCTCCACGGTGGAGGAGCGCTTCCCCGAGCTCGTCACCTGGGAGGAGGACTGATGGCCTGGTGGAATCAGCCGGAGGGGTCGGTGACCCCGACCGTGACCCTCAGGCGGCTCGCCGCCTGGATGGCTGCGCGCGGCCACCGCTACGACCTCGACCTGTCCGAGGGGGTGGTGCGCTTCTCGGCGGCCGGGTTCGACTACGTGCTCATGGTGGTCGACCGCCGGATCCTCGCCGTGCGCGCCCACTACCAGCTCGCCGCCGACCTGCCGGGCTCCGCGGAGCTCTCGCGGGTGCGCGCCGTGGCCCAGGAGGTCTCCAGCGGCCGGCTCATCCCCGCCTTCTACACCGAGGTCGACGACGCCGGCCTGGGCCTGTGCGCCGAGGTCCTCACCAACATCGGGGTCGGGCTCGACGACGCCCAGCTGGCCGGCACCCTGGACTTCATCCTCGACGGCGTCGATCAGGCCCTGCGCGAGGTCCTCGGCCTTCTGGCCGCCCAGGACGCCGCTGCCGACAGGCGGCCCGGCGTCGGGCCGGAGACCGAGGGCGTGTCCGATGCCGATGCCGATGCCGATGGCGAGCGCGACGGGGCGACCGTGATCGTCCTGCCCGAGGAGCCCCGGCCCGCCCAGGCCGCAGACGACCCCACCGACGTCGCCGGCGCTGCCGAGGCTGCGGGAGGTCAGTCCGGGCAGGAGGGCGCGCAGACTCCCGCGGCGACGACGCAGGGCGTGACTGGCGGCACGACTGTCGGCACGGCTGCGGGCATGGCGGATGCGACTGTGGAGATGGCCGCCGTCGTCGACGGGCCGGTCCCCGCAGCCCCGGGTGATGCTGAGGGCGGAACCGGGGCTGAGACAACCGACACCCCCAAGCCTCTGCTGGTGTCCTAGCGCGCCCCGGGCTCCCAGAACCGGTGCGGCGGCATCCGTTGGAAACACTGGAGTGGTGGGAGCCCGCGTCGGAGTGGGCGGCCCTGGTGCCGACTGGTGCGGGCGGCGGCGCCCGACCCCGACATGCCCCGCGGCCGAGTTGCCGCTGGCCGTTGCAGTAGCGGATTCTATAACTGTTCGGTAACACTGGACGTCGGACAACCGCCCTCTGGACGAAAGGAGCCCGACATGCCCATGCCGCCGTTCACCGGTGAGCGGTGCGGGACGACGCTCCACCCACGGCGTCCCTGGGGTACACGGACCGCATTCCGTGCGTTCTTGCAGCACACGGTGGAAGCCTTCGCCTCATGACGGTGCAACGTCAGGCTCCGCCCGGAAGGACAGACTCCATGACCACACGCGAAGACATCCTCGAGCGTCTGGCCTACGCCGATGCCCTCGGCCACGGCCCCCAGACCTCGGCCCTCATCGCGGAGGCCGTCAGCTGGGCGGACGCACTGGGCGACGAGGACCTGCGGATCGCCACCCGGCTGGCCCTGACCGAGGCCTACCAGCAGGGCAACGAGGCGTGGAAGGCGCTGGCTCCCTTCTCATGGAACCTCGGCCGCTACCAGCGCCGCCCCGAGGCCTTCGACGACGCCCAGGTGCGCACCCTGCACTGGCACTTCAAGTGGGCGGTGGCCGTGGCCGGCGCCAACCCCAAGGTCTCCAAGGACAAGGTGCGCCAGCTCGAGGCCAGCCTCGAGGAGTTCTACCGCTCCGGGGGTGCCTCCATGCACGTCGTCCACGGAGAGCGCGCCTCGGTCGCCGGCCTGCTGGGCCTCGAGGAGGAGGCCGCTGAGGAGCTGGCCGCCTGGCGGGCCACCCACCGCGACGAGAACGCCGACTGCGAGGGCTGCGACCCCATGCGCCAGGTCGCCTTCGCCTACCGCACCGAGGCCTGGGAGCTGGCCGTGGCCACCGCCGTGCCCGTGCTGACCGGCGCCGTCAGCTGCTCCGTGCAGCCCCAGACCACGCAGTCCCTCGTGCTGCTGCCCCTGCTGGCCTCCGGCCGGCCCCGGGCGGCCTGGGAGGCGCACCTGCGCTCCTACCGGGAGATCCGCCGCAACCCCAAGGCCCTCATCTCCCTGGCCTACCACCTGGAGTATTTGGCCCTCGTGGGGCGGGTGGACCGGGGCCTGGAGCTCCTGCGCCGCCACCTGTCCTGGCTGGCCCAGGCCGAGTCCGCCTACGTGCTGCTGTCGGCCCTGCGCGGCATGAGCCTGGTGCTGCGCGAGGCCGAGCGGGCCGGCCGCGGCGAGGAGGCCCTCGGCGTCGAGGTCCCGGCCGCCGACCTGTGGTACCCGCTGCCGGGGCTGGAGGCCTCCACCACCATCTCGCGCGTCTACGCCGAGATGACCGGCTGGGCCCGGCGCCTGGCCCAGCAGTTCGACATGCGCAACGGCAACTCCACCATCTCCGACCACCTGGAGCGCTCCCTGGCCCGGGCCGCCTTCGACGCCGCCCCCGGCGCGGTCCACGGGCTGGGCGTGGAGGTCGACCTCCTGGAGCCCTCCGAGGAGCTGCCCGAGGCGGCCCAGACGAGCCTGACCGTGGACGAGGACGGCGCCGCACCCGACGTCGCCTCCCTCCTGGGTCTCGTGACCGACGACAACGGCCTGGTCCAGGAGCACGCGCCCCGCACGACGTCGTCGAGCCAGGAGACGTCCGGCCGACGCGCCCACGCCGCCACCAGCCACCAGAGCGGCGATGAGCCCTTCCCCCTGGTGGACCTCGTGCGGCCCCGGCCGGTGCGCAACGGCGAGGAGGCGGTGCGCCGCTACGCCGACCACCGCCGCACCATCGGCTCCTCGACGATGGACTACTGGTACGTCGTCGACCAGGTGGCCACGCGCGACCTGCTGCCCCCGATCGGTGAGGAGATCCCGGGCCTGGAGTACCACACGGGGCTGCTGCGCGCCGCCGCCATGACCTGCCGCACCGAGATGGACGAGGCCATCGCCGAGCGCCTGCGGATCCGCCCCCTCATCGAGCTGGCCTTCGGGCCGCTGGGCGCCTACTACGTGGACCTGCTCAACCTCGACAACGAGATCACCGCCGACTCCATTGCCGAGCTATCCCAGGACGTCTTGCGCGATGAGCGCCTGCAGCGGGCCACCTCCCTCATCGGGCAGATCGAGGCCCAGGTCGAGGACCTGGTGTCCACCGAGCTGCTCGACCCCGGGGGCACCGACGCGCTCGTCCTGGCCGCCGACGCCCTGCTCGTGGGGGCCTCGGTCCTCACCGACCTGCACGCCAAGGACGAGGCGCTCGGGGCGATCCAGGTCGTCGCCCGCGCCGCCGAGGCCGTCCCCGAGGACCGCCACGCCGAGCGGATGGACGACATCCTCGACATGGCGCGCGCCGAGGTCCTGGCCGAGTGCGGCGACGTCTACAACGGCTGCCTGCTGGCCGAGGAGGTCATGCGCCGCCACGAGAAGGTCTCCCCGGTCCTGGCCGCCCGCGGTCGGCGCCTGCTGGGCATCTCCTCCATGGAGGTGGGTCAGTTCGATGAGGCCATCGCCCAGTTCCGCGAGCAGGCCAACATCATGCTGGCCGCCGGCATCACCCTGTACGCCGTGGCCTCCCTGCTGTCCCTGGGCTCGGCGCTGGAGGCCTCCGAGCGCTACCTGGAGAGCGCCGAGGTCCTGGAGTCCGCGCTGGCTCTGGCCCAGCGCACCGGGGCCAGGAGCATCGCCCTGTACCTGCACCGGCTCCTGGCCCAGACCGGCATGGCCATGGGCGAGGAGGAGAGCGTCGCCGAGCACTCGCTGGCCGCCGCCCGGATCCTGCAGGACCAGGGGCGCCGGGCGCTGGCGGGGGAGTACCTCTCGCACGCGGCGATGGCCGCCTCCAACCTCAAGGACAATGTGCGCGCCGCCGCCCTGTTCCGCCAGGCCGCCGACCTGGAGGACACCCGCACCGACCAGGGCTGCCTGGACCGGGGGCGGGCGCTGCGCCGCTCGGCGCGGGCGCTGGTGGACGACCTCACCCTGCCCATGGCCCGCGCCCGGCTCGACGAGGCCCGGGAGGTCATGGAGGAGGCCCGCCAGGCCTTCGCCGGCGTGGCCGACACCGAGGGCTACTCCTCGGCCTGGGAGATCGGCGACTGGCACGACGACATGGCCTGGATCCTGTGGCGCACCGGCCAGAACTGGCAGGCCGTCCAGCACTGCGAGTCCGCCTACGACGGCTACATGGACACCGAGGACCGCGACTCGGCCTCGCGCGCCCTGTGCATGCTGGCCCGCCTGCACGCCGAGCGCGGCGAGCGCGACGAGGCCCTGGCCGCCTGCGCCCGCGTGCGCGACCTGCTGGGCGAGCCGCAGTGGGACGGGCACGACGCCCTGGAGTTCGTGGTCTCCATCGAGGAGACGCTGCGCTGACCCGTGGTGCTGCTCCTCGCCCGTTGAGTCGAGAGTGTCCCCGTACGGGTCAAAGGTCCCCTGGGGCATGCGTGGGTGGCGTATCGCGAATGTGACGCGTGGGAGGTTCGCCCCGTGTGAATCGGCTGCCGGCCGCGGTCGGGCGAGGAATGATAAGCCTTGGGCACCACGACCCCCTTGACGACCCTCCCGGGAGGCACCCCATGGCCATCGCAGTCTCACATCGATTCTCACCCAGTGGCGACCTACCCGTGGAGGCGGGGCGCTATCGACTCGTGGCGGCGGGCTCGTGCCCGTGGTGCCGCCGCGTCCTCATCGCCCGGCGCCTGCTGGGCCTGACCGAGGCGATCCCTGTGTCCTGGAGCTACGGCAAGGGTGCAGACGGCTACTGGGAGCTGACCGGTCCCGACGGCGAGCCCGGCGTGGATCCGGCGCTCGGCGCCCGCTCCCTGGCCGAGGTCTACGAGAAGACCCCCGGCTATACGCCTCCCCCCACCGTCCCGGCCCTGGTGGACACCACGACCGGCCAGGTCGTCAGCGACGACTCCGGCGACCTGCTCTTCGACCTGTCCACCGCCTGGTGGGACCTCCACCGAGAGGGCGCCCCGGACCTCTACCCGCTCAACCGCCGCAACTCCACCGACGCCTGGGACGAGTGGATCGGCTCCCAGATCAACGTCGGCCACGCGGTGGCCACCCACTCCCAGGACCCGGAGAAGGCCGCGGCGGCGGCCAACGGCGTCCTCGTGGGCTTCGACGTCATCGACACCCTCCTGGCCCGGGCCACGCGGATGGAGGCCTCCCGCGAGGACGGCCTGACGATGCTCGACGGGCCGGCCCTGTCCGCCGTCGTCGCCATCGGCCAGTACCTGTGCGGCGACAAGCCCACCGGCAGCGACATCCGCCTGTTCACCACCGTCCAGTCCTACGAGTACGGCGGGCGCCAGCACTACCCCGGCGGGGAGGCGCCGTCGATCTCCTTCTGGCCGGCGCTGGCCCGCTGGTTCCGGGCCCTGGAGAGCCGCTCGGGCTGGGTGGGTCCCGAGGAGCGCAGCGCCCTGGGCTGCTGAGGCTGCTGCGGCCGTCGGGCCCGCTCTCTCGCTGGCTGCTTCGCTGTACTCCACGAGCCTCAGGGACTACTGGAGGAGGTCGGGGCGTACTCCACGCGAGTCCCGAACCCGCGCAGTACGGACAACCCCTGGTCGGTACAACCCGGGCCTCGTGCAGTACGGCCGGCCCAGTCCGGTGCCGCCGACGTCGGCCCACGTCCTCCCCCGGCTCTCGCGGCCGGTTCGGGTCAGGAGGACCCGAGCATCCGGCTCAGCTGCTTCATGGACAGCAGCAGGTGCAAGGCGTTGGCCGGTGAGGGAAGAAAGTCGCCGTTGGCGAGGTAGAAGGCGCGCGCCTGTTCGTCTCGGCAGTGCACGATGAGGGCGGCGGCGCCCACTTCTCGGCTGAGCCTGTAGCACCGCTCGATTGCGTCCTTGAGTAGTGCTGCGCCGACGCCCCGTCCCTGAGCCCGCTCGTCCACCGCGAGCCGGGCCAGGAGGATGCACGGGATCTCCTCAGGGCGGCTTCGGTGGTTGAGTCCCTGTGGCGCATCGTCGCGGGAGTATGTGGCCGTCGTGATGGCGTAATATCCGAGAATGACGCCATCTTGGGCGGTGACGTACACGACGGCGTTGTTGGCTTTCTGGTTCTGCCATGCGTAGCGCTGGAACCAGTCATCCAGCTCGGCGGCCCCGCTGCGGAAACCGGCCGTAACGTCCTGGCGGACGAGGCGCCGCGGGGACTGGAGACCTCCAGTGCTCACGATTCGTCGTCAAGGTCGATGCGGGTCCCGAAGGGGGAGGGGCGGTTCCATAGGCGGGCGAAGCGGGACGTCTCCTCCAGCGGAGCGTCCAGCACGGCCTCGATGGCATCGAACTGCTCTGACGTCACGGAGAACCAGCGGCGGTCGGCAAGGACGCGTTCAGCTTCGAGTGTTGCTGAGGACAGGATGAACTCGCTGACGGAGCGGTCCGTCTGGGAAGCGGCCTGCTGAATGAGAGTCTCCTGGCGCGGCGTGGCGCGCAGATCGATTCTCTGGGTTCTGCGGGCTGTTGAGATCGGCATACTTCGGCCTCCTTGGTGGTACGGATAATGTACGTACAGGCGGGAGGGTGCGCAAGGTCAGCGACGTGCACGGTGTGGCCGGGTGGGGTCGGAGGAGCGCAGCGCCCTGGGCTGCTGAAGGCCGTGCCGGTCCGGCGTCGGCCCGACCCTGCCGGCTGCTACGGCCGGGCGGTGAGGACCGGGTTGTACAGGAGCCGGTTGGGCGCCGTCGGGCACTCCTCGCCCACGGCCATCGGCGCGATGAGCCGGTCGGCCCGCAGGTCCTCCAGGCGCGCCACCACGCGGTCGCGCAGCGTCCACGGGTCGATGGTGTTGAGGTAGATCTTCGTGCCGCCCTCGAAGCCCGCCAGGGTGGAGACCCGCCACTTGAGCGTGATGTGCCAGGGCATGGGCTGGTCCACGTCGAGGGGCTTGTGGTGCCACTCCTCGTTGCTGGGCACGTCCGCGCCCGTGGCCGCGTGCAGGGCGTGCACCAGGTCGGCGACGGCGTCGACCTCCTCGCGGCTCATGAGCCACGGCTCGGGCATGGCCGACGTCGAGTACACCTCCAGCGTCGGGTAGCGGTGCCCGAACCCGGCGAAGGCCACCGCGTGCTCGTTGCTCGCCACCAGCAGGCCCTGGTAGGCGGCGTAGTCCACCGCCATCTCGTTGTACAGGTTGGGGTTGGCCCGCACCTTCTGCAGCTCCAGCTGGCTGGTCACGCCGCGCTCGTCGATGCCCACCAGCTGCTTGTGCAGGTGGTCGAAGCTCGCCCCGGCCGGCCGCAGCCAGTTCTGGAAGACGGCCACGTAGCGCACCCACCGGTTGGCCTCGTACAGGCTGTGCATCGCGTGGATCGCCAGGTGCGTGTAGGCGCGGTGCTCGGCCACGCTCAGCGTTCCCGAGCCGGCCAGGCCCGTGGTGTCGAGGGCGTCGTCGGTGAAGTGGCGCCGGCCGATGATGACGTCATGGCCCCCGGCGAAGAAGGCCGCCAGGAAGGTGCGGCGGTCCCGCTCGCTCATGGTGTCCCAGGAGGCCGGGTCCGCGCCCGCGGCCGCCAGCTTGGTGCGCGCCACCCGCTCCACGTGCTCGACGCCGGCCGGCTCGGCCAGGTAGGCCTCCATGCGCTCGCGGGCGGCGTCGGGGATCTCGTAGCCGTGGTTGATGTGCCAGTAGTCGAAGGAGAGGATCTCGAAGAGGTTGGGCACCCGCCGGAACTCGGCCACCGTGTCGAACAGGGCGGAGGCGGCGACGGCGTCGAGGCGCTCAAAACCGCCGTCGGCCCCGCGCACGATGCGTGCCTTCTCCGGGGGCGTATCCAGGTAGCGCGCCGAGCAGAAGGCGCAGCTGTGGGTGCGGTCGGCCTCCTCCAGCGGGCGGACCTCCGCCACCGGGTGCGAGATGGGCCGGTTGGCGCGGCCCGGCACGGTCCACACCTCGGTGCCGGTGAAGGGGCTGATCTGCTTGACCGTCCCGTCGGCCAGGCGCGTGAGTGGTTCGGCGGAGGGTGCGTACGGCATGAGCATGCCCCCATTGTGACGCACCCGCGCGCGCTTTGCGTCCCCTCGGATGCCTCCGGGCCGTCGAGGGCGGGGTAGTCTCTCTGACTCGTGTGGACTCGTGCGCCGGGTCCGGCCCGCTGTGCATCCCGACTTCCCGGCACCCGACCGACTAGAGACAAGGAGGCGATGCATCCATGACTGACCTGGCTCAGGTCCTCACCTCCCTGCTGCTCATCGTCGCGGTGGCCTTCGTGGCGCCGCTGATCTCCTGGACCATCCCCAAGCGGCTCGTGCCCGAGGTCGTCCTGCTCATCCTGGGCGGAATGCTCATCGGCCCCCACGGCCTGGGGCTGGCCGTCGAGGACTCCTCGATCGAGCTGCTGCGCGAGCTCGGCGTCGCCTTCCTCTTCCTCATGGCCGGCTACGAGATCGACGTCAACGAGCTGCGCGGGGCGGGCGGGCGCCACGCCGCCGTCGCCTGGCTGCTCTCGCTGGGGCTGGCCTTCGGCGCGGTCAGCGTCATCGGGGTGACCGGAGGGGCGGCGTCGGCCAACGGCATCGCCATCGCCACCGCCATGACCTCCACGGCCATCGGCACGATCCTGCCGATCCTGCGCGACCGCGGCCTGCTGCCCACGGCGGTGGGCGCCTCCATCCTCAACCACGGCGCCGTCGGCGAGGTCGGGCCGATCCTCGTCATGGCGCTGCTGCTGGGCTCGCGCTCCACCTGGGCGAGCATGGTGATCCTGGGCGTCTTCCTCATCATCACCCTGCTCATCGTCCGCTTCACCAGCCGCGTCAAGCGCGTGGGGCGCCGCCTGGTCGAGGCCATCCACCTGGGGGCCTCGACGACGGCGCAGACCACCATCCGCGCCACCGTCCTGCTCCTGGTGGGGCTGTGCGCCATCGCCGCCATCTTCGACCTCGACGTCATCCTGGGGGCCTTCGCCGCCGGCTTCGTCCTGCGTCACGCCCTGCCCGAGGGCGACGCCGAGTTCGAGGAGAAGCTCGACGGGCTGGCCTACGGGTTCTTCGTCCCGATCTTCTTCGTCACCTCCGGCATGGGCATCGAGGCCGGACTCGACGGCGGGGACCTGGTCAACCTGCTGGCCTTCTTCGTGCTGCTGGTGCTCGTGCGGGGCGTGCCGGTGTGGCTGGCCTCCCGGGCGGAGCGCCGCAGGGACGGCTCGCGCACCTACTCGATGCGCCAGAGCCTCCAGATCGCCGTCTACTCGACGACGGCCCTGCCCATCATCGTGGCCGTCACCCAGGTGGCGGTCAGCGCCGAGGCCATGTCGACCTCCTTCGCCTCCACGCTCGTGCTGGCCGGGGTGCTGTCGGTGCTCGTCCTGCCGGCCGCCGGGCTGGCGCTGGGCCACCGGAGCGACCACGTTCCGGCCAACGAGGTGATGCGCGTGGTCCAGGGGCCGGCCGCTCCCGACGGGCGCACCCCCGAGGAGGCCACGGTCCCGGTCGGTGAGCAGGTCTCGGAGCCGCGCCGACCGGCGTCGCCGCCTGGCGGCATCAGGCTGCCGGCGGGGGAGCGCACCCCGGCCGCAGGAGTGAAGCGGCCGGCGCAGCCCGACCTGGTGGGCTGGCCCGACCTGCGCGAGCAGGCGACACCGGCGATGGCGCGCCTGGCCGAGCTGGGGATGCACGCCCGGGGACTGTCGCTGGAGGAGTCGCACCGCCTGGCCGCGCGCCTGGTCGAGATCGAGCAGGAGCACGCCCTGTGGCGCGAGCGCTGGCACCACCTGCGCCGGCGCGGCGGAACGTCCCGAGCCGCCCGGCGTCGTCGGCCCCGCGGCCAGTGACTCCTCTTCCGCCGAGCTAGGGGAGCATCTGCTCGACCATCTCCTCCATCGACGCCTGCACCGGCCGGTAGCGGGTGCCCAGCTCGAGGCGGCTCCGGGAGGCGTCGGAGCGGACCGTGTAGCCCACGTTGCGTCGAAGATAGGTTCGAGTCTGTCCAAGTCTGGGTGCCATGGCCACTACTACAGGTCGAGGCAGGGCGCGCCGCGGCAACGGGAGCGATCGGCCGAAGCGCGGCAGCAGAGTGCTTGTGAGCGCGAAGATGTCGGTATCCTCCGCGGAAGCGATGTAGCGGCCGTGGGCCTCGGGCAGGAAGGCGGCGGCGATATGCGCCTGGGCCACCTCGCGAACGTCGACGACGCTGATGCCCACGCGTGGTGCTCCGAGGCGAGCGGTGCCGTCGATCATCATCCGGATCGTGGAGAAGCTGTCGCTGGTAGGGGCGCTGCCCAGAGAGGGGCCGAGGATCATGGCCGGGTTGATGGTCACCAGCCTCCACCGATCCTGCTCTGCGGCCAGTCGCCACGCCTCCTTCTCCGCGAGGGTCTTGGAGTAGGGATAGGGCTGGTGGCCGGCGGAGGAGGTGGTGTTCCAGCAGGTCTCGGTCAGGATTCGCCCCGGGTAGCCCTCGATATCCGCGGCGTCGCCGTACATGGCGGCGATGGAGCTGGTGAGGACCACTCGTGTGACCGACGGCGTGCGCCCCACCCCGGCCAGCACGTTGCGGGTTCCTTGCAGTGCTGGGGCGACAAGGTCTCGTTGGGGATCTTCGACTGCGCGAATGAACGGCGAGGCCGTGTGGATGACGACTGTGCACCCTTCCATGGCTTGGTCGTAGGAGCCGGGCTGGAGCAGGTCGCCGGCGAAGAGGCGCAGAGTACCCGGCGCCTGCTCGGCCATGCGGTTCAGGTGGGCCACCTTGTTCGTGTTCTGGGGGTCGCGCACGGCGGCACGGACGGTGATGCCGGCGTCGAGCAGGCCCTTGGTGACCCAGCTGCCCAGGTAGCCGGTGGCGCCGGTGACCATAACGGGGCTGCGGGTGTAGACCGGGATGCCGCTCAGGTCGATGGTGGAATCGAAGTCGTTGATGGAGTGCGTTTCCGAGGATCGCATGGGCGTAGCCTGACAGCCCTAGGAAACGAAGTCAATCAGTTTCATTATTGATCGGTACCATCTCCCCATGAACGCAGTCGGCTCACAGGCACCGAGGAGCAAACGCATTCCTGGGCGGCCGGTTGACGCCGCTCTGGGGCCGGCGATCATGCTGGCCGTGCGCGACCTCCTGGCCGAGAGCGGCTACGCCGCGCTGACGACGGCGGCCGTGGCCCGGCGCGCGGGCGTCTCCACCGCCACCCTCTACCGCCGGTGGCCCACCAAGCGCGAACTCGTCCTGGCCTCGGCCAGGCGCATGATCGAGACCGGCGTGGCCGACGAGGCTGTAGGCTCCGGCGCTGCCGCGGCCAAGACCTTCGATACCGGTTCGTTGCGAGGGGACCTGCAGGCCTTCATCGCCCACAAGAACCGGGCGCTGTCAGGGGCCACAGGTCAGGCGGTGCTGTCTCTTCTGGGAGAGCTGCCGCAGGACCCGGAGCTCAAGGAGCTGCTCCTCGGGGAGCTCCTCGCCGCCACTCGCTCTCACCTGGAGCAGATCCGGGATCAGGCCCTGGCGCGCGGTGAGGGCGCCGTCGACCTGGATCCTCATGCCGGAGCCCGACTGGTCCTGGGGGCGGTCCTCGCCGGGATTGCCTTTACGACCGGGGATGATGAGACCGAGCCATTGTCCGACGTCGAGCAGGATCTGCTGCTGCGGGCCCTCGGTTGCGGGTGATGTGGTTTGGTGTGCTGCTGAGATGATCGGTCGGCCACGAAGGTGAGTCTTGGTGGCGAGGTTGCCCCGATCAGCTGGTCGACACCGCCGCTGCGCTCGTGGCCGCGATGATGGCCATCGTCGTGGCGTCCACGGCCCGCTGCACCGCGCGGCCCACGGGGCTCGCCCCGGAGATCTCCTTGATCCGGTGCTTGAGCTCACCGCGGCTGAGCCCGGTCTCCTGCTGCGGAAGGACGACCGGCGCGATGTTGAGTGCCTGCAGGATCGCCAGCAGGGCGACGTCGGGTCCGGTGGGCGGCTGCACCCCGCGCAGAGCGCCGTCGATGCGCTCGCGCAGCAGCCGCTCGGGAACGGGGTCGAGTGTGGGGTAGGTGGGGCTGAAGGATCCGAACAGTCCGCCCGTGTGGATGCGGATGACGCCGGTCGTCTCCAGGGATGCGGCGATGTGGCGAGTGGGGTTGAGCTTGCCCCATGAGACCACGGAGGAGAAGCGCTTGCCGTCCTTGGCGGGCAGAACCGTCAGCGCCCAGTCCAGCACGGGGTGCCCGGTGGGCCCCGAGTTGATGATGTAGATGCGGGGGCTGCGTTCCTCGGTCAGAGAGACACGGCCGGCCAGCAGCAGGTCGGTGAGCAGCGCGCCGGTGAGGCCGTAGACCGGGTAGGTCATGCGACTCTCGGGCTTTCCGGAGTCCTTGGTCAGCAGCAGGAACAATTCTTCACAGATCAGCATCGCATTCATGGGTCCAGTACAACGCGCCGTGACCTGTTTGTGATCCCTCGTAGGTGCGAGATCCGGATCCGGGGTGAGTCCTCCTTGAGGGGGAGGTCCTTGTCCTCGCGGCCGGCCCCGGGCAGAGGCCGTGGGACCCTCGTCGAGCCCTCGTCCCGCACGTCGTGGAGCCGGGACCGTTCGCGCTGGGCGTTCGATCGGTGCTCATGGTGCCCGAACGCGTCGTACCCCGCGTCTAACCTGGGGTCATGGCGCGCGCTATTCGGCATGACGACTGGCCGGTGAGGCTCACTGATGACCAGATCATCAGACGGGTCGGCCGTGGGGCCTTCCAGCGCGGCCTGGACTACGCGCGCAAGGGCCGGGTGCGCGGCATCGGCGTCGCCGGGGACGGGGACATCATCAGCGCCCAGTCCAAGGGCTCGGGCACCCACATCTATCAGACCATGGTCTTCCGCAAGCAGCACGACCAGAGGAGTCCGGAGGCATGGGCTGGCAACTGCTCGTGCCCGGTGGGCGCCAACTGCAAGCACGTGGCCGCCCTGCTCATCACCGCGCGCGCCCTGGCGGAGGAGGGGCCCGACGACGCCGCCTCCTCCGGCCAGGTCTCCCTCTGGGAGAGCCGGCTGGCCGGCCTGCTGCGGGTGGAGCGCGCCCCGCGCCGTCGGATGGCCCTGGAGATCATCGACGACCCCGGCGACATGTGGGGCACCCCCGCCGGCCTGTCCATGCTGCCGCTCATCGAGGGCAAGCGCGGCTGGAACCGGCAGGGCGCCGCCTGGACCCAGATCGTCTCCGGGGGCCTGGACGACGACGTCGCCCCCACCGTCATGGGCGTCCTGCGCGAGCTGGCCGGCATGGCCGGCGGCTACGGCTTCTACTACGCCGACGACCGCCTCTCCCTGATGACGGCGCCCGCCCGCGTCTGGGACGTGCTGCGCCGCGGGGTGGCGGCCGGCCTGACCCTCACCACCGCCCAGCGCCACGGCATGCCCGTCCACCTCGCCGAGGGGCTGCGCGGCGGCGTCCACCTCACCCGGGAGGAGGACGGAGGCGTCGCCATCACCCCCGCCCTGGAGATCGACGACGTCGAGGAGCTGCGCCGCCTGCAGGTCCCCGGACTGCGCCTGAACTTCTCCCTCATGCCGATCGGCGACCCGGTTCACGGCTTCTACACGTGGATGCCCGGGCGCGAGCTGCTTCTCATGCCTCTCGAGCCGCGCCCCACCCAGGCCCTCTCCCGGGTGCTGCTGGGCGACGGCGAGGCCATCACCATCCCGGCCGGGGACGTCGCGCGCTTCGAGACCGAGCACCTCGAGGCCCTCACCCGGGCGCTGCCGGTCCTGTCCGCCGACGCCTCCATCCGCCTGCCCCGGCCCACGACGCTGCGCGCCGCGCTCGCGGTCCACGTCGATACCGCCGAGCACCACCTGAGCACCGAGTGGTCCATCCGCTACGTCGGCGAGGATGGCGAGGTCCGGAGCAGTCACGCCCTGCCCGACCTGTCCGCGGCGGCCGAGGGCCGCATCGAGGGCGAGACCGCCGGCCGGGACCTCCAGGGGGAGACCCGCCTGGCCCGCGAGGTCCTCAACCGCCTGCTGCCCCTGGCCGTCCAGCACCCCGCCGTCTGGCACCCCCTGGACCTGCGCGGCATGGCCACGGCCCGCTTCATGACCGAGACGCTGCCGGTCCTGCGCGAGCTGGAGGCCTTCGACATCGAGGTCGACGACGACGTCCCCGACTACCGCGAGGCCGCCGACGCCCCGGTCATCACCACCAGCGTCAGCGACGACGAGGACCGCCCCGACTGGTTCTCCCTGTCCGTGCGCGTCCACGTGGGCGAAGAGGAGATCCCTCTGGCGCTGCTCATGGCGGCCGTGGCCGGCGGGGAGCCTGAGGTGCTCCTGGAGTCGGGCACCTGGGTGAGCATCGACCGTCCGGAGATCGAGGCCCTGGCCCGCCTCATGGAGGAGGGCCGCGAGCTGGCCGATCCGCAGGCGCAGGGCGAGCTGCGGGTCAGCGCCCTGCACGCCGGCTACTACGAGGTCCTGGAGTCCCTCGGCGTCATCGAACGGGCCACGGCCCGCTGGAAGGAGCGGGTCGGTCGGCTACTGGAGCGATCGCGCGCCGCCGAGGCCGCGGCCGGGTCGTCCGGTGGGGCCGCTGACGACGCGGGCGCTGGTGAGGGTGCCGGCGGGGTGCCTGTGCCCGAGGGGATGCGGGCGACGCTGCGCCCCTACCAGCTCGAGGGCTACCGGTGGCTGGACTTCCTGCGCCAGGCGGGCCTCGGCGGGGTCCTGGCCGACGACATGGGACTGGGCAAGACCGTTCAGGTGCTCGCCGCCGTCCAGCGCCTCATCGAGCAGCGCGAGGAGACCCAAGGGAGCGAGCCGGCCGGCTCCGGCGGCCCCGGTGAGCCGGAGGGGACCGGGCCGGTGCTCGTCATCGCGCCGACCTCCGTCGTCGGCTCCTGGGTGGAGCAGGCCGAGCGCTTCTGCCCGGGGCTGCGGGTGCGGGCCGTGAGGCGGACCGCCGCCAAGCGCGAGGAGACTGTGGCGCAGATCGTGGAGGGCTGCGACGTCGTCGTCACCTCCTACACGATCGCGCGCCTGTGCGAGGAGGAGTTCATCGCCCAGGACTGGGCCTGGGTGGTGTGCGACGAGGCCCAGTTCGTCAAGAACCACACCTCGGCCACCTACAAGGCCGTGCGGCGGCTGCGGTCGCCGTCGACCATCGCGATCACGGGCACGCCGCTGGAGAACTCGCTCATGGACCTGTGGGCGCTCATGAGCATCGCGGCGCCGGGGCTACTGCCCGACCCGGAGCGCTTCGGGCAGGTCTACCGCAAGCCGATCGACCGCGGGGACACCGAGGCGCTGGGGCGGCTGCGGCGCAGGATGCGGCCCTTCCTGCTGCGGCGCACCAAGGAGCAGGTGGCCGCGGACCTGCCGGCCAAGACCGAGCAGGTCCTGGCCGTCGAGCTGGGCGCCAAGCACCGCAAGGCCTACGACCAGCGCCTGGCCCGCGAGCGGCAGAGGATCCTCGGGCTGCTGGAGGAGGACACCGCCCAGTCGCGCTTCATCGCGCTCAAGGCGCTGACCACCCTGCGGCAGATGGCGCTCGACCCGGCGCTCGTCGACGGCGAGGACGGGATGGAGTCTGAGGCCGCCGAGAGCGCGGGTGGCGGGGAAACCGGGGAAGCCGGGGAGGCCGCCGGCGGGACAGGCGGTTCCGGCAGGAAGACGGCCCGCGGCGCGAAAGCCGCGAGGGGCAAGGCTGCTGGCGCCCCCGCAGCGGGCCGCAGCAGGCCGTTGCGGCGGCCGAGCCCGTCGGCCAAGGTCGAGGTGCTGGTCGAGCACTTGGGGCCGATCCTCTCCGAGGGGCACCGCGCCCTCGTCTTCTCCCAGTTCACGCGCTACCTCTCCGGCGTGCGCGAGCACCTGGAGGCCACCGGTGTGCGAACCGCCTACATGGACGGCTCCACCCCCGACCGGCAGAAGGTCATCGACGCCTTCCGGGCCGGCGAGGCCGACGTCTTCCTCATCTCCCTCAAGGCCGGAGGCTTCGGGCTCACGCTCACCGAGGCCGACTACGTCTTCCTGCTGGACCCGTGGTGGAACCCGCAGGCCGAGGAGCAGGCCGTCGACCGCACCCACCGGATCGGCCAGGACAAGCCGGTCATGGTCTATCGGCTCGTCTCGGCCGACACCATCGAGGAGAAGGTCATGGCCCTCAAGGAGAAGAAGGCCGAGCTCTTCGCCCGGGTCGTTGAGGGTACCGGCGACGTCGAGGCCGGCGGCGAGGGCGCCGGAGGGCCGGCCGGGGTTGCGGGTGCGGCGGGCGCGGGTGGCCTCAGCCCTGCGGCCCTGACCGCCGCCGAGATCCGCGAGCTCATCGAGGGCTGAGGCTCTCGACGCCGGTGGGG
>ERZ772906.658-NODE-658-length-20053-cov-8.247175_pt1 | contig 20053 bp, 16 predicted proteins | sample MGYA00511338_ERZ772906 | MGnify/ENA primary metagenome ERZ772906 (study PRJEB29015, sample SAMEA2738076) | human oral metagenome | biome: human oral; feature: human-associated habitat; material: saliva | place: China | collected 2212 ... | reverse complement strand
ATGAACGCATGTCTTCAAGCCGCAACATCTTGGCCAAAGACCGCTTTGACCAGCCTGTCTTCCTCTTTGAAAATGACTTTGCCCTCCGTTGGTTTGCGGACAAGTATCCAGATGTTGAGCTGGAAGAAAAAATGGGTTAAGAAACCATTTACAACTGATTGATAAAAATAGAAATACGAAAATGGAAACCGATCCGTTTTCGCTTGTAAAGGAGAAACAATGGGATTATTAAGTGGTTTGATGGGCAATGCCTCTCAAAAAAATGTCGATAAGGTAGAAAGAGATCTAGAAGATATCTTGGTGCCAGGAGAGCAAGTGACACTTGCTTTTAGCTTGATTCGTGATTTAATCGTCTTTACGGAGTTTCGATTGATCTTGGTGGATAAGCAAGGAATGACAGGTAAGAAAACATCCTACAAATCCCTTCCTTATCGCTCTATCTCTCGTTTTTCAGTGGAAACATCCGGTCACTTTGATTTAGATGCGGAATTAAAGATTTGGGTTTCTTCTGCAGTAGAGCCTTCGGAAGTTTTGCAATTCAAGAGTGACAACAGCGTCATTCAAATCCAGCAAGCATTAGCCAGTGCAGTCTTTAAATAAGAGCATTTGTTCGAACGGAAATCACTTGTGAAAGGAGACGGAATGTTTATCGATAAACAATTGGGTCATGATCGGAAATGGATCAATATCGACTCGGATATGATTGCTGAAAATTCATATCTTTATAAAAAATACGAGATTGACAAAGAAACCATTGAGTACGCGATGGATAAGAACGAACGTGCCCATATGGATTATAATCGAGAAAACGGTACGATCACCTTTATCTACAATGTATTGGATTTAGAAAAGGACAAGGAATACTACGAAACCATCCCTATGACCTTTATCGTTCAAGATACGCGACTCGTGACCATCAGTAACCAGGACAATGCCTATATCATTGAACAAATGGTTCGCTATTTGGAAAGCCATGAGGAGCTGTCGATCTATAAGTTGCTTTTTGCAGGTCTTGAAATGATCAGTAATGCTTATTATCCGATTATTGATCGCCTGGATAAGCACAAGGATGAACTCAATCGTTTGCTTCGAAAGACAACGACGACCAAGAATCTCTATGCCCTCTCTGACTTAGAGACCGGTATGGTCTATCTAGTCGCAGCGGCCAAGCAAAATCGGATGTTGATGGAACATATCAAAGCGCATGCCATCTATCGCAGGATGGATGATGTTGAAAAAGAGCAGTTTGATGATGCTATGATTGAAGCGCGTCAGTTGGTTTCGATGACTGAGTTGATTTCCAATGTCTTACAGCAGTTGTCTGGATCATACAATAATATCCTAAACAATAACCTGAATGATAACTTGACCACCCTAACCATCTTTGAAGCCTTGTTGGCTGTTTTAGCCGTGATCACAGGTTTCTTCGGAATGAATATCCCTCTTCCATTGACACAAGATCCCAATGCTTGGATTTATGTATCCATAGGCAGCTTTATTTTGTGGCTCCTTTTGGCAAAGGTCATGCGGTGGATTGTGAAAAAAAGATAAAAAAAAAGAGGCTTGGAGAAATCCGAGCCTCTTCGTATCTAGAATAATCTGAGAAATAGGAAGCATCTAGACACCTGCCCTCCTCTCCAAAGAAGGGGCAGTGTGAATAGTTCATCGACTGTACAAAATCTTCTTGGAAATAGTAGGAGTAGATTTAATAGTACTGAGTACTTTCTAAATAAATTAGAACTTAGAATAAATCGTTGAATCAGATAAAATGATCCTATTTCTTTATACAGAAATATTTTAGATACTAACTGTATTATACATATTTATTTCTAAAAACGCAAGATAAGACCTACTAAAAAATAAAAGTTTTCCTATTTTTTATACTCAAATTAATAGGTGAACTTGAACTCTGTCATAAAAAAGTCAGCTAAATCTAGGGTAAACAGCCCTCTATACTATTTTCAAGCAATTAAATATTATTCCTAAAAAATAAAATTATTCTCCTTTGACTATCATTTGCTTGCTCATTGTGTTATACTAGATAAGTTGCAAACTTGTATGAGAGAAATGCTGGTGAGAGGAAACAACTCAAAAAGTGCTGTTGGTTAATCTCCCGCAAGGAGGATCTTGGTGACTCTTCGTTTGAAAAACAACTCTAGTTAACCAAATCCGCTAGTGCGAAAACATTTTTCGCCAAAGGGAATTCTATCAAAGAAGCGATTAGATTTTCCTTTAGATGAGTCTTGCGACAGGTAACCGGGAAGGAGACTTCCTACGCAATCAGTGCGTTTTCGCATTGAAAAGAAGTGTGATAAAGTGGCTTCGCACCACTTTTTAGAAAGAAGAATCAATTGAAATTCAATGAATTTAACTTATCTGCTGAATTATTAGCAGAAATTGAAAAAGCTGGCTTTGTAGAAGCGAGCCCGATCCAAGAACAAACCATTCCGTTGGCCCTTGAAGGCAAAGACGTCATTGGACAAGCGCAAACAGGGACTGGTAAAACAGCCGCTTTCGGTCTTCCGACTTTGGAGAAGATTGATGTCGATCATACAGTGATTCAAGCCCTTGTTATTGCCCCTACGCGTGAATTGGCGGTTCAAAGTCAGGAAGAATTGTTCCGCTTTGGACGTAGCAAGGGTGTCAAAGTTCGCTCTGTCTATGGTGGATCAAGCATCGAAAAACAAATCAAGGCTTTGAAGTCAGGTGCTCACATCGTTGTAGGAACACCTGGCCGTTTACTTGATTTGATCAAGCGCAAGGCTTTAAAACTCGATCAGATTGAAACCTTGATCTTGGATGAAGCAGATGAAATGCTCAACATGGGCTTCTTGGAAGACATCGAAGCCATTATCAGCCGTGTCCCAGAAACACGCCAAACCTTACTCTTTTCAGCAACCATGCCAGAAGCGATCAAGCGTATCGGTGTTCAGTTTATGAAAAACCCCGAACACGTGAAGATTGCAGCTAAAGAATTGACAACTGACTTGGTCGATCAATACTATATCCGTGTCAAAGAGGGTGAAAAATTTGATACCATGACCCGATTGATGGATGTCGAGCAGCCTGAACTTGCCATTGTCTTTGGTCGGACCAAGCGCCGGGTCGATGAATTGACCCGTGGCTTGAAGATCCGTGGTTTCCGAGCAGAAGGGATTCACGGAGATTTAGATCAAAACAAACGTCTTCGTGTCCTTCGTGACTTTAAAAATGGGAACTTGGACGTCTTGGTGGCAACAGACGTTGCGGCACGTGGTTTGGACATTTCAGGTGTGACCCATGTCTATAACTACGACATTCCGCAAGATCCAGAAAGTTATGTTCATCGGATCGGACGGACAGGTCGTGCTGGGAAAACAGGACAATCCATTACCTTTGTATCGCCAAATGAAATGGGCTACTTGCAAATCATTGAGAACTTGACGAAAAAGCGGATGAAGGGAATGAAGCCTGCAACAGCAGCAGAAGCCTTCCAAGCGAAAAAACAAGTGGCCTTGAAGAAAATTGAGAGAGACTTTGAGGATGAAACCATCCGGGCCAACTTTGAGAAGTTTGGCAAAGATGCTCGTAAATTAGCATCAGAATTTACTCCTGAAGAATTGGCTATGTACATTTTGAGCTTGACTGTTCAAGATCCAGACAGTCTTCCAGAAGTTGAAATTGCGCGTGAGAAACCTTTGCCATTTAAACCATCTGGTGGTGGCTTTGGTGGTAAGTCCAAAGGTGGTCGTGGAAATGGTCGTCGTGGGGACCAACGCCGAGATCGGAATCGCAGAGAAGACCGTGAAGGTGGTCGCCGCGATTTCAAACGCAAGTCCAATAAAAACAGTCGTGATTTTGAAGCGAAGGGCAATAAACGTCCTCATCGGACATCCAACGAAAAGAAAAATGGATTTGTCATCCGCAATAAAGGGGATAAATAAGTCTTAAGAAACGGTCTAAAACGAGGCCGTTTTTTTATTGGAAAATCAAAAATACAAGGGTTAACTCATTGCTAACCCTTGTATATTTATAAGGAGACCAAAATGATGACTGACTCTTCTAGAAAAATGTATCAGGATAAGGAGCGTTCTAAAAAAGTCAGACAACAGAAATAAGGAATGATATAAAAAACATATCTCTGTTAACATATTAAGTGTACAATTATTTCTAAGTTTTGTCAAGACTTTTTTCTTATTTTTTAAAAAAATATCGGGCAAAAATAAAATTGACAATCTTTGCTAAAAGGTTATAATGAATATAGTAACTATAACAATTATAAAGAGGTGTTATCCATGGTGATTGCATTAAAAAATAATGATCTAGAAGTGCACTTTAAGACCTTTGGAGGGGAATTGAGCTCCATCCGAAGCAAAGAAGGCATTGAATATCTTTGGCAAGGAGATCCTCAGTACTGGTCAGGACAAGCGCCGGTTTTGTTTCCGATTTGTGGGAGTGTCCGTAATAATCAAGTGCAGTATCATCTCAAAGATGGAGTGAAGACTGGCCAGCTTCCAAGACACGGCCTCATTCGCAAGAGAGAGTTTGAACTGAAAGAACAAACAGACCATCATCTTGTCTTTGAAATCACCTCAAATGAAGAGAGCTTGAGAAACTATCCCTATCATTTTCGAGTGGAGATCGCTTATGAATTGCAGGGAAAAGATATTACAGTCACTTATCGCGTGCAAAATCTAGAGTCAGACCAAGTTATGCCTTATTTCATTGGAGGGCATCCAGCCTTTCGTTCTCCCCTTTTAGAAGATGAAGACTATGAAGATTACCAGTTGATTTTTGAAAAAGAAGAAACCTGTAGCGTTCCACTCTTATTCACAGAAAGCGGCTTGGTTGATCGCTTAAAGCGGACCCCATTTTTGGATCATACAGCTAGCTTACAGTTGAAACACGAGCTTTTTGAAAAAGATGCCATTATTTTAGATGAATTGCTTTCTAAATCTGTGAAACTCATCTCGAAAAAATCTGGTAAAGGTTTGGAATTTGCTTTTCCAGATTTTGAGAATCTCGTCCTTTGGTCTACCAATAACAATGGACCCTTTATCGCTTTGGAGCCTTGGACCGGTATTTCTACCTCTGCGGAAGAGGGCGACTTCTTTGAAGACAAAAAAGGTGTGATCCAGTTGGCCCCTCAAGAGACACGGAGTCACCAGTACCGTATCACCATTTTATAAGTGAAAAACCGTTGGACTAGAGAGTCCGACGGTTTTTTTTGATATAGTTTAGTTTTGCTTGGCGCGATTTCTTTTTAAAGAGGGCTTCGGCAGACATAGCAGAAGGCTTATCTGGATAGGATTCTTGGTAAAGAAGTTTAACGGGGAGGCGAGCCCGCGTATATTTGGCCCCTTTTCCAGCATTATGGGTCTTTAGGCGTTTCTCAATATCTGTGGTATAACCAGTGTAGAGGGAGCCATCAGCACACTCCAGGACATACATGTAGGCCTTAGTTTCCATAGTAGATCTCATGAATCTCGTCTGTATAGCTGCCATCTTCATTGTGAATGAAGAGGGGAGGCAAGATCTTTAACCCATCTAGTGAGCCATCCTTGATCGCCTCAATCAATAACATATTCGCCTCTTTGTTTACTTTTGGATAGACAAACTGGATCCGCTTAGGGGCAAGATTGTAGCGCTTCATGGTTTCGATGATATCCAAGAAGCGGTCTGGCCGATGGACCATGGCTAGGCGACCATTAGACTTGAGAACCCGCTGGGCCACATGGCAGATCTCATCTAAATTGGTCGTGATTTCATGCCGAGCTAAGAGGTAGTGTTCGCTCTCATTGAGATTGGAATGCTTCTCTACCTTGAAATAGGGAGGATTACAGAGGATAATATCAACCTTACTCCCTTGGATATGTTGAGGCAAATGCTTGAGGTCATCGGTAATCATGGACATTTGTTGGTCCAATCCATTGAGGGCAATCGAGCGGGTAGCCATATCTGCTAAACGTTCCTGAATTTCGACACCAATGATCTGAGCCTCTGTTCGGGTACTTGCAAAAAGTCCCACGGCCCCATTTCCAGCGCAGAGATCCACAATCAAACCTCGCTTAGGTAATTTTGGAAAACGGGAGAGCAAAACACTATCTATGGAGTAACTAAAGACTTCCCGATTTTGTATGATTTTTACATCACTTGAAAAGAGTTGATTGACGCGCTCGCCGTCTTTTAATTCGATATCTGTCATGGCTCTATTATAGCATGAAAAGAGGCTTGGGGAAAGATGGGCAGAACAGAAAAAGTTGAGAGTTTTTACTCTCAACTTTTTAGTCAAATTCATATTTTTGTAGAATTGTTGTCAGGATAAAGACTCCTGTAAAGACAGCCATCAATGCCAGATAAACTGGGAATGTAGTAGCTGTAAGGAGTGAAATCTCGATCAAGTTTTTCAACACGACCGCAGATGCATAAAATCCAACAACAGAGAAGAGGATGAGGAGGGCTCTCCAGATATTTAGTGGAAGGCAGGCCCGAATAACAGATAGGAAACCAATGGATCCAAGTAAGTAATAGGATACAGTGGACATATCGGCCGCAGACCAACCATGACTTGCTCCCCAAAGGCGAATGAACAAGACACTAAAGACGACCATTAAGGCACTTGGTAAGGCTAGGTGGAGCGAGCGTTTCAAGAAGTGCTTTTCAACTGGTTTGATATTGCGTTCGAAGGTCAAGACAAATGGTGGGAACCCTTCGACGAATTGGTCAATCAAGGTGATTTGAATAGGAATGAATGGAAAAATCAGCAAATAATTGACGTTGAAGAAAAGGGCACTGGCAATACAGATAATGGCCAAGAGGAAGGAATAAATGGTCTTGATGAAGAAGATCGGAGCGATTCTTCCGATGTTATTAACCACACGACGACCTTCGAATAGAATTTCTGGAACGTCATTAAAGTCAGAGTTCAAAAGAACAATGTTGGCAATTTGACGGGTTGCTGGATCTCCTTCAGCCATCACGATCGAGCAGTCGGCTTCACGAAGAGCGAGGATATCATTGACCCCGTCTCCAGTCATAGCTGTTGTCCGGCCAGCTGCTTTCAAGGTTTGGATGAGCAGTTTCTTTTGGTGAGGTGATACGCGTCCAAAAATAGCTGTTTCTTCCGCTTGATCGACTAATTGATCATCGGCAATTTTTGAACAATCGATGTAGTTTTCGTAGTTTTTGAAGCCCGCTTGTTGAGCAATATAGGAGACAGTTACAGGGTTGTCACCGGAGATGATTTTCAGATCCACACCTTCAGAGCGCAAATACTCGAGGGTATCTGAAGCGCCTTCACGGATTGGATCTGTAATTTCAATAACGGCAATTTCTTCCAGATTTTCTGGCAGTTTCAATTCCTGCATGCTAATCATTTCTGAACTGTGGGCCAGTACGAGCACGCGCGATCCGCGGGCTTGTGCTTCAAGGACAGCAGCTGGATTTTCTTGAAGGAGCATTTCAGGAGCACCGAGAAAAACGGTGCCAAGATTGGAGAGGTGCATGGCTCCCCATTTCCGATCACTGGAGAAAGGGATGATGTTTTCCGCAGTATACGCATGCTCCAACTCCCCATAAGCCTTACGAATGGCTTGAGCAGTAGGATTGGTGTCCTCGCTATATTGCATATAGGCAGAAAGGATGACCTTGATCGTTTCCTCAGAAAAATGATCGGATAAGCTCTGGAGAGCTTCGACGGTCATCTTCCCTTGAGTAATGGTCCCTGTCTTATCTAGACACAAGGTATCCACCCGTGCGAGGGTTTCCACTGAATACATTTCTTGAACAAGGACCTTGCGCATGCCGAGCTTAATGACAGCTGTCAAGAGAGAAGTAACTGTCAGAAGGGCGATTCCTTTTGGCAACATTCCCAAGAGAGCAGTAGAAGAAGTCACAACGGAATCCTTGATCGGTAGCATCTTGATCAAGAGGGCTTCAAAGAAGAGGGCGAGGCCAAATGGGATGATAATTTTCCCAGTGAAGCTAGAAATTTTCGCTAAGTTATAGAGAATACGCGAATTGATGGGCTTCAGGGTTTTAGCTTCCATCATCAGCTTGTTGGCATAATTGTTTGCTCCAACACGCTTAATCCGCGCATAGACTTGACCACTGGCGATATAACTTCCAGAAAGGAGTTCATCTCCGACTTCTTTTAAGACTAGATCACTCTCACCGGTTAGCATGGCCTCATTGGCTTCAGCAATTCCAGACATGACTTCTGCATCGCTTGGAATCTGCTCACCCGAAGACAGGAGCATTAAATCACCCAGAACCAGTTTCTCTGGTGGAATCGCATCTTTTTCCCCGTCGCGAATGACAGTCACTAGCTCACGACTCATGAGATTGAGCTTATCAATCATCCGCTTGGCTCGCATTTCAGTCATAATCCCTGTAATGGCATTGAAGCAAATGACCACGAAAAAGATCATATTGCTCCAAGCTTGCACAGCAGCCAAAGCTACCGCAATCAAAAAGTTTAAGGCATTAAACAAGGTGAAGACGTTGCGTTTGATAATTTGCCAGGTACTGGTACTAGTATTCGTTGTAAAATCATTAGTTTGTCCGCGATCCATTTTCTTGCGGACTTCACTGAGGGATAACCCCTTTAATTCATTCGTTTCCATAGACAATATCATATCATTTTTTTGAGAAAAAGACTATATAGAATCGGCCCGCTGAGACATTTTTTATACAGAAAAAGTTTGCGGTCAAAAAAAGGTTACGGTATAATGAAAAAGAAGATTCAATATGATTTACGATCATGTTGAGAGACTTATGAAATGGATTTGAGGAACAACTATGTTTTACACCTACTTACGGGGCCTTGTTGCCTTTATTCTTTGGGTTTTAAATGGCAATGCCCATTACCATCATACGGATAATATTCCAGATCAAGAAGAAAATTACATCTTGGTATCCCCTCACAGGACTTGGTGGGACCCAGTCTATATGGCCTTTGCGACCAAGCCAAACCAGTTTATCTTTATGGCGAAAAAAGAACTGTTTACCAACCGCATTTTTGGATGGTGGATTCGCATGTGTGGGGCATTCCCAATTGACCGTGAAAATCCGGGAGCTGAAGCCATTAAGTATCCCGTCAATATGTTAAAAAAGAGCAACCGCTCCTTGATCATGTTCCCAAGTGGAAGCCGGCATTCGCAAGATGTTAAGGGTGGTGTTGCCATCATTGCCAAAATGGCCAAGGTCCGTATCATGCCTGTGACGTATACTGGGCCAAGAGACTTGAAAGGGTTGGTGACAGGTGAGCGGATTGATATGAACTTTGGACATCCGATTGATATCTCAGATATCAAAAAGATGAATGACCAGGGCGTGGCAGAAGTTGCTCATCGGATCCAAGAGGAGTTTGACCGGTTGGATGCAGAAGCACAAGCTATCAATACCCCAACAAAACCGTTTATCTTGATTCGTTTGTTAAAAATCCTTTTGCTTCCAGTCGTTTTAGTCGTTGGGATTTTGACCTTGCTCTTTAGTTACTTAGCAAGCTTTGTATGGGATCCAGACAAACATCGTAAAAACAAATAAAAAACTGAGAATGTTCTCAGTTTTTTTTATTTTTACGAATAATAAAAGTGAGAGGAGGTTTCTTATGGAAAATATGATTGAAAAAATCAAAGAATATAAACTCTTTTTAGCGATTGCAGCGATTGGGCTCTTACTGGGAGGGTATTTTCTTTTTCATCACCCCAACTCAAGTGCATCGACCGTTCCAGATCTTTATCCGACTTCCAGTTCAACTGCGAGTCCGGAAAAAGTGTCTGCTTCTCGTTCAAAAGAAGAAAAGTCAGCACCTTCAATGTCTGAGGCAGCTGAAATCATTACCGTCGATGTTAAAGGGGCTGTTAAACAACCAGGGGTGTATGAATTACGTGTAGGCAGTCGGGTCCACGATGCCATCTACAAGGCGGGCGGGATGACAGCAGATGCCAATAGTCAATCGGTCAATTTGGCACAAAAGCTATCCGATGAAGCCGTGATCTATGTTGCAAAAGAAGGGGAGGAGGCTCCAGCGCTTGGAAGTTCTGAAAGCGCTGCAAATTCGTCAGCTTCAGCAGAAAAAACAGGCAAGGTCCATTTGAATCGAGCGACCGAGGCAGAGCTCCAGACGGTCTCTGGAATTGGGCAGAAACGAGCTCAGGACATTATTGCCTATCGAGAAGCAAATGGCCCCTTCCGATCGGTAGAGGATCTCAAAAATGTTTCAGGGATTGGTGAGAAAACACTGGAGAAACTCAAAGATGCTTTTACGGTGGATTAAAGACCTTCCTTTTTCGCTTGTTCATCTCGCTTTTTTACTTATTTGGTTGTATTTTAGTGTTTATCAACCATCTTGGCTTTCCATCGGAGGTCTAGTGGTGGTGGTATTTTTAGTGCTCCATCAGTATAAAGAGAATCGCTCTAGTTTGCTAGGTGTAGGTTTGGTGACATTATGTTTTGCCAGCTTCTTTGTTTTTCAAAGACTAGAGGAAGTCCAACCATCAAGTCAGAGGCAAGCTCCAGCCCACTTACGTCTGATCCCAGATACCATCAAGATCAATGGAGATGCCTTGTCATTTCGCGCTAAAGACCAGGGTAGGACCTACCAAGTTTTTTACACCTTGAAATCGGAAAAAGAAAAGGAGCAGTGGCAAGACCAAACTCATGTGATAGAGCTGACTTATAAGGGTGTCATAGAAGAGCCAGAAGGACAACGAAATTTTAGAGGATTTGACTATCGGGCTTATTTAAAAACACAGGGGATATATTACCAAATCAAGATGGAAGCTATTCAATCTGCTACTCCAGTCAACACTTGGAATCTTTTTGATTGGTTATCCCAGTGGAGGCGCCAAGCGATTGTTTGGAGCAAAGAGCATTTTCCTCATCCGATGAATCAGTACATGACCGGCCTTCTTTTCGGTTATTTAGATAAGGATTTTGAAGAGATGGATCAGCTTTACTCGAGTTTAGGGATTATCCATCTGTTTGCCTTATCAGGAATGCAGGTTGGCTTTTTTATCAACGGCATTCGAAAAATACTTTTACGTCTAGGAATTCTGCAAGAGTCTGTCGATTTTTTGATGTTTCCAATTTCCTTGGTATACGCTGGTTTAACAGGTTTTTCTGTTTCAGTTGTTCGTAGTCTCGTGCAAAAAATACTTTCTCAAAAGGGACTCCGAGGAATGGATAATCTGGCTGTGACTCTGATTCTCTTAATGCTTTTTATGCCCAAGTTTCTTCTAACAGCCGGAGGCGTTTTAAGTTGCGCTTACGCCTTTATTTTGACCTTGGTAGATTCCAGTTCCTTTTCAGGGATCAAAAAGGTGTTAGTAGAAAGTTTCTGGATTAGCCTAGGGATTTTACCACTTTTAACCTATTATTTTAGTGTTTTTCAACCTTGGTCAATCCTGTTAACCTTCCTTTTCTCCTTCCTTTTTGACCTTGTCTTGCTTCCTGGATTAACGCTCCTATTTCTCTTCTCCATCTTGAAGCCTTTAACGATCTTTAACCACCTCTTTCTTCTCATTGAAGAGTGTATTCGCTGGATTGCAAAGATGACCTCCTTACCTTTGGTATTTGGTCAGCCGTCAGGACTAGCTTTAGTTGTCCTCTTGCTTCTTTTGGGAATCCTCTACGATATTCGGAAACAAAAAGGCCTTCGTATTCTCTTGTCCGGTTTGATTCTGTTCCTCTTTTGTTGGACCAAGCACCCTTTAGAAAATGAAATCACCGTGGTGGACATCGGCCAAGGGGACAGTATCTTTTTACGTGATTGGAGGGGAAGGACCGTTTTGATTGATGTCGGTGGACGCGTTGACTTTAAAAATGGGAACAAGTGGCAGGAGCGAAGTTCGTCTGTTAATGCTGAAAAAACTCTGATTCCCTATCTCAAGAGTCGAGGTGTTGGAAAACTGGATGCTTTGGTTTTGACCCATACAGATCAGGATCATATGGGAGATATGGTAGAGGTAACTCGACAGATCCCTGCTAAAAGAGTCTATGTTAGTTCAGGAAGTCTCACCCAAGCTAAATTTCGGGAACAGTTAAAACAGCTTCATAGTCCGATGAAAGTAGTCCAGAGGGGGGAACGACTTCCTATTTTTGACAGCTACCTAGAGGTCTTAGCCCCTGATGGTATTGGAGATGGTAAAAATGATGACTCTATTGTTCTTTATGGGCAGTTCTATCAGAAACGGTTTTTGTTTACAGGTGATCTGGAAGAAGCTGGGGAGAAAAAACTCTTGAGCCACTATCCGCAATTGCAGGTGGACGTCTTAAAAGTAGGGCACCATGGATCCAAAGGTTCCTCTAGTGACCTGTTTTTAGATCAGTTGCATCCCCAATTGGCCTTGATCTCCGTTGGAAAGAAAAATCGCTACAGCCATCCTCATAAAGAATTGCTCGATCGTTTAGAGAAACGGTCCATTGCTTACCTTCGTACGGATGAAAGTGGAGCTATTCGATTGATCGGATGGGACCATTGGAGGGTGGAAACGGTCCGCTAGAGACGAGGAGAGGTTTGCTTTCTATGCTGAAAATTGCTATGATAGAAGGTGAAATCAATGTAAAGGTAGAATCGTATGAACGCATTTAAGAACTTTTGGACACACTATGCAGATTTTTCTAGTAAGACTAGTCGGGCCCATTTTTGGCTAGCCTTTTTCTGGAATTTTCTCCTTTCTTTGCCCCTTTGGGTCTTTTACATAGTCACTTTCTTAAACCAACAGAATGCTAAGGAACCACTCAACTTTTCAAATCTTCATTCTGTCCCAGTTTTATGGGCGATCACTTTCTTGGCCTTCTTTTATTTTCTCATTTTAGTACCTAGTCAATCCATCTGTGTACGTCGTTTACGGGATGCAGGAATCCATTGGGCTTGGATCTTTTTAAACCTTGGGCCCGTCCTTCTCTATTTATTGACGGGATTGGACATTTTTCTATTTGTATGGCTGATTGCGGTTGTTTCTCTATTGATTCTCATGATGCTTCCAGGAAAATCGGACTTCTTGCAACCAGAAGGTAATTCAATGGAAGGTGCTGCCACTCCACATGTAACAGAGCAAGTGGATAGCTTCGTTGTTGACCCATTTGAGAGAATTCCTAGTTTTGTAGCAGCTCCAGATTTGTCTGATGAAAAACCACCATTGGAACAAAAAATGACTGCTGAGCACCAAGTGCACTAAGCTGATAAAGAGAAGAGAGTTTCATGCAAGCAATTACCGATACCAAAAATCTGACGCCTCAATCTCTACCTCCTATACTTGTCTTAACAGGTGAGGATGTGGGTCAATTTGAATGGCTAAAAAAAGAAATTTCAAAAAACATCGGCTATGATCCCTCAGACTTGAATTATTCTTATTTTGATATGAAGGAGGCTTCCTACGCTGATGTAGAGCTGGACTTGGTTAGTCTTCCTTTTTTTGCGGATGAAAAAATCGTGATCTTGGATCACTTGTTGGATCTGACGACTACTAAAAAACGCTACTTAACCGATGAAGAACTAAAGCAATTTGAGAGTTATCTGGAAAGTCCTTCTGAATCGACCCGATTGGTGATTTTTGCAGAAGGAAAGTTAGATAGTAAGCGACGACTCGTTAAGCTCCTAAAACGGGATGCTCAAATCATTGAGGCAGCAAGTCCTAAGGAGCAAGACTTAAAGCGCTATTTTTCAAGTCAGGCTCAAGAAATGGGCTTGCAGTTTGTCGACGATGCGCTTGATCAGCTACTCTTAAAATCAGGTTATGACTTTGGAGAGTTGCAGAAGAATCTCACTTTTTTACAGGCCTATAAAGAGGATGGACAGATTAGTCTAGAAGATATTGAAGAGGCTGTCCCCAAGACCCTGCAAGATAATATTTTTGATCTGACCCAAATGATTCTTCAACGTCGCATAGACCCAGCGCGGACTCTTGTCAAAGATCTCCGCTTGCAAGGAGACGATGAAATTAAATTGATCGCGATCCTATTGAACCAATTTCGGATGTTTAGCCAGGTGAAAATGTTCTCAGAAGAAGGCCAAACCGAAAGACAAATTGTGACGAGCTTGTCAGAGTTGATGGGGCGCAAGATCAATCCTTACCAGGTGAAGTTTGCCTTGCGGGATAGCCGTAGGATTTCCCTGGCTTTTCTGAAGCAGGCCATGATGATTTTGATTGAGACCGATTATGCAATTAAAAATGGGTCTTATGACAAGGACTATTTATTTGATTTGGCTCTTTTGAAAGTAGCCAATGCCGTATAAAAACGTATGATATAGTAAGCAGATTAGTTGAATAATTTAGCTGTTTGCGTTATCATCAAGTCAGTAATAAAGAAAAGAGGACCATAAAATGGCAATCATTTTACCAGAATTACCATATGCTTACGATGCATTGGAACCATATATTGATGCTGAAACCATGCATTTGCACCATGACAAACACCACCAAGCATATGTAAATAATGCTAATGCAGCTCTTGAAAAACACCCTGAAATCGGTGAAGACCTTGAAGCTTTGCTTGCTGATGTAGAATCTATCCCAGCTGATATCCGTCAAGCGCTTATCAACAACGGTGGTGGACACTTGAACCACGCTCTTTTCTGGGAATTGATGACTCCTGAAAAGACAGCTCCTTCAGCAGAACTTGCAGCAGCAATTGATGAAGCTTTCGGTTCGTTTGAAGAATTCCAAGCAGCCTTCACTGCTGCAGCAACTACACGCTTTGGTTCAGGCTGGGCATGGTTGGTTGTGAACAAAGAAGGGAAACTGGAAGTAACTTCAACTGCAAACCAAGATACCCCAATCTCAGAAGGCAAAAAACCAATCTTGGGCTTGGATGTTTGGGAACATGCCTACTATGTGAAATACCGTAATGTACGCCCTGACTACATCAAAGCTTTCTTCTCAGTGATTAACTGGAACAAGGTTGATGAGCTCTACGCAGCAGCAAAATAATAAACGATGGAATCTATAAGAGTATCTAAGAGCTCTTATAGATTTTTTTAATGATCTCATTTCTGAAAATTGAAGTATAATTTCTTGCGTTTGGGCAGGAAAATGATACACTAGAGGGAGTGTGTCTTGTCTGTCGGAAGCTTGTTAGGAATAGACGAAACAAGACAAACAAAAGGAAAAAGAAATTAAAAATTCAGGGAGAAGTGAAATGACGACTATCACCATTACCAAAGGAGCGGTTGAGACTCCCATCTATTTACGGATGTTGAATCGCCATGGTTTGATTGCAGGAGCGACAGGGACAGGAAAAACGGTTACCCTCAAAGTCTTAACTGAAAAATTAAGTAAGGAAGGCATTCCGGTCTTTCTAGCAGATATCAAGGGAGATTTATCTGGCTTGGCAAAAGCAGGTCAATGGACTCCCAAGCTCGAAGAGCGCTACAAACTTCTAGGAATTACAGATCCTTTTGAGCCACAAGCTTTCCCTGTTCGATTGTGGGATGTCTTTGGTCAAGCCGGTCACCCAGTTCGTGCGACAGTTGAGGGGATGGGTTCCTTGTTACTTTCTCGTCTTCTTGATTTGAATGAAACCCAGACAGGAATTTTAGCCATTGTCTTTAAATTGGCACAAGAGAAAAATTGGCCCTTGATTGATTTGAAAGACCTACAGAGTCTGTTAAAGGAAGTCTATGAACACAGCTCGGAATATTCTGCCCAGTATGGCAATATCACTAAACAGTCTGTCGGAGCCATCCAAAGAAGTTTGTTGGTTCTGGAAGAAGAAGGAGCAGATCAGTTTTTCGGTGAGCCGGCTCTCGATTTAAATGACTTTATGCAACTAGATGCTTCTGGTCGTGGTTATATCAATATTCTATCAGCTACCAAGCTATTTCATTCACCAAAATTGTATTCGACCTTTTTAATCTGGATGTTATCACGCCTCTTTGAAACCCTTCCTGAAGTCGGTGATCCAGAAAAACCTAAATTGGTTTTCTTCTTTGACGAGGCGCATCTCCTCTTTAAGGATGCTAGCAAGCTATTTCTTGAGAAGGTTGAGCAAGTGGTTCGCTTGATTCGTTCAAAAGGGGTAGGAATCTACTTTATTACCCAAAATCCTCAAGACCTTCCAGAGTCTGTTTTAGCACAACTAGGGAATCGTGTTCAGCATGCTCTTCGGGCCTATACTCCGAAAGAAATGAAGGCCATTAAGGTAGCTGCTCAAAGTTTTCGTCCGAATCCAAACTTTGATACGGAAACGGTGATTACAGAATTAGGTACAGGGGAAGCGTTAGTTTCTTTCTTAAATGAAAAGGGGCAACCAAGTGTTGTTGAACGTTCCTATATCCTCTCTCCTCAATCGAGTTTTGATCTCTTGAATGAAAGCGAGCAGTTGGCCTTGATTACAACGTCGCCTTTCCATCAGAAATATGCAACACCGATTGATCGAGAATCTGCTTATGAAAAATTAGCAGAGAAAGCAAACAAGGAATCTCAAGAAGAAGAAAGAAAAGAAGCCGCAAAAGAACAGGCTGCGGCGCAGAAGGCATCTCAAAAAGGTAGTCCAGGTCGTCCACGAAAATCGAGTCTTGAAAAAGCGAAGGATTCCTTCCTAAGTTCTTTATTCCGGACAATTGCGCGTGAGATTGCGAAGCTCATTATGGGCTCCTTTAAAAGGAAATAACCCCTTTTAGCAAAAGAAAAAAACTTTTTAAAAAGAAACCGTTTTCTCTTTCTGATAATTCTTGTTATTTCCAATAGAATCTTTTATAATTAATCTCGTATGAAAAAATATTTTAATCTACGCTTGATCATGATTGCGATCGGTATCCTTTTGTGCATAGGAGGAACTAGTGCACTAGGCTACTTGCATCTTACACAACCAACAGCATCAGCTATTGAAAAAAAAGCAAAGAAAACAAAAAAACCAGATATAGAAAAGTCAACTCCTCAGACCCAGAAACCGCGTGTCAAACCTCCTGAAGCTAAGCAAGCGGTAGTGGATGCAGATATGGAAACCATGAGTGCTTATGGACTGGTTTATGATTATGCCAATAAAGGTTTGGTAGAGGTCGTTCAAGATTTCTTAGCAGAAAGTGGCATTGACCCGTCACAAATCGCCTTCACCTATCGCAATGCGATTACAGGGGAGCAGTTTGCCATGAATGATCTCCAACCGATGACGGCCGGGAGTACCTATAAGTTACCATTGAATATGTTAGTGGTGGATGAGGTTGCAAAAGGTAAGCTTAATTTAACGGATCGGTTTGATATTACCAATACCTATTATGAATATGTAGGGGAACATGACAATTATGTAGCCGCCTTTGATGGGGCCATGTCTATTCCTGATATGCAACGCTATTCATTGGTTTATTCAGAAAATACCCCAGCTTATGCCTTAGCTGACCGTTTAGGGGGAATGGAGCAAGCGCGCAAGTTATTCAGTCGCTATGGTCAATCCCGTTCACCGAAAGTCAAAACCTTTAGCGAAGACAATAAAACGACAACGGATTATTACATCCATGTCTTGGAACATCTTTGGAACCATCAAGAAAAATATGCTGATTTGCTGGAATTGATTGGGGAATCTTTCCCAGGTGAGTACTATAAGAAATTCTTGCCAGACTTGGTGATCCAACAAAAACCAGGTTATGTCGCTGAAGCATTGAATGTGGATGCTATTGTCCATGAGTCCACTCCCTATTTGGTTGCGATCTATACTGCAGGTCTCGGAGGAACAACTCCGGAAAGTTCTGAGATCAGTGGGTACGGTCTCTATCAATTAGGTCAATTGGCCTATGTCATCAATGAATGGCATCGTGTGAATATGAATGAATAATTGACGGAAGGTCTGAGGGGTGCTCAGACCTTTTCTTCTATCACAGTAGCTTAAAATTCACTTGGTGTTTCGAAATACTTTTCTGTTTTAAAGAGGCTTCTTTCCCTCTTCTATCAAAAAATATGTTATACTAATTAATAGTAATAAGAGGAAGTATAGACATGATTACAAAGGAAGATTACCAGTTGGTCCGCTCGCATCCAGCCTTCTCTGCGTTGCCAGTGGAGCTATTTGATAAATTAGCTGTTGAAATTCATGCTAGGGATATCCAAAAAGGACAAATTTTATTTTATGCAGGAGATAAGCGGGATCGCATTTTTCTTCTTTCAAAAGGCTTTGCTCGCATTGAGCAATTCGATTCGTCTGATCAATTTTCCTATATGGATTATATCAAGAAAGGGGCCCTGTTCCCTTATGGTGGGATGTTTCAGGATGAGCGTTACCACTATACAGCTAGTGCGGTGACAGATTTGCGTTGTTTCGTTATCCCCGTCAACCTCTATGAATTATCTGCCCAAGAGAGTAAGGAGCAATTGCTCTTCATTACGAGAAAGCTCTCGTCAATTTTAGAATTTCAAGAGTTGCGTCTACGTAATGTCGTGACAGCTAGTGCCAGTGAGCGTGTGGTTCAATCTTTAGCTATCTTGTGTAAGGACTATGAAAGTTTAGGAAATCAACTTCCATTTCCAATCAGTATGAAGGAAATGGCCAAATTAGCGGCCACAACCCGAGAAACCGTCAATCAAGTTTTAAAGAAACTCATCGATTCTCATAAGATACAGTATGAGAGAAAACAATTAACCTTTCTAGATACAGCCTACTTTTTAAATAGTTTTAAAGAGATCAATTAATTTGTTGATCTTTTTTATTTTTGTAAAAAAAATATATATTCATAAAAACAATATAAAAGACAAAATATGCAAAGGAAACGCTTCATATTAACTAAAAAACAGGAATAATTCAAAATAATGCCAAATTCTTTGCATTAAAAAAGTAGAATCCTTCATGAAAGCGGTACCAATTGGTGATAAAATGAAACTTGTAAACGGGATTAGCTAAGCTAAACCGCGAGAAAAAGGAGGACTATAAATGTCTACACACCCAATTCATGTTTTCTCAGAAATTGGAAAACTGAAAAAAGTTTGTTTGCACCGTCCAGGTAAAGAGTTGGAAAACTTGATGCCTGACTATCTTGAACGTCTTCTTTTTGATGATATTCCATTCTTGGAAGATGCTCAAAAAGAACATGACGCATTTGCTGAAGCACTTCGTAACGAAGGAATCGAAGTACTTTATCTTGAGCAATTGGCTGCTGAGTCATTGACTTCACCAGAAATTCGCGATCAGTTTATCGAAGAATACCTTGATGAAGCGAACATTCGTGGACGCCAAACAAAAGTTGCGATCCGTGAATTGCTTCACAGCATTGAAGACAACCAAGAATTGGTTGAAAAAACAATGGCAGGGGTTCAAAAAGCTGAACTTCCAGAAATTCCTGAAGAAGCAAAAGGATTGACAGACCTTGTTGAATCTGATTATCCATTCGCTATCGACCCAATGCCAAACTTGTACTTCACACGTGACCCATTTGCTACAATTGGTAATGCAGTATCATTGAACCACATGTACGCAGATACACGTAACCGTGAAACTTTGTATGGTAAATACATCTTCAAATACCACCCAGTTTACGGTGGAAAAGTTGAACTTGTCTACAACCGTGAAGAAGATACTCGTATCGAAGGTGGAGATGAGTTGGTACTTTCTAAAGATGTATTGGCAGTTGGTATCTCACAACGTACAGATGCTGCATCAATCGAAAAATTGTTGGTAAACATCTTCAAGAAGAACGTTGGCTTCAAGAAAGTATTGGCCTTCGAATTTGCTAACAACCGTAAATTCATGCACTTGGATACAGTATTCACAATGGTGGACTACGATAAATTCACAATCCACCCAGAAATCCAAGGTAACCTTCGCGTCTTCTCTGTAACTTATGAAAACGAACAATTGAAGATCGTTGAAGAAAAAGGTGATTTGGCAGAACTTCTTGCTGAAAACCTTGGTGTTGAAAAAGTTACTTTGATTCCATGTGGAGATGGCAACATCGTTGCTGCTGCGCGTGAACAATGGAACGACGGATCAAATACTCTTACAATCGCACCTGGTGTGGTAGTCGTATACGACCGTAACACTGTTACGAACAAGAAATTAGAAGAATACGGACTTCGTTTGATCAAGATCCGCGGAAGTGAATTGGTTCGCGGTCGTGGTGGACCTCGTTGTATGTCAATGCCAT
>ERZ772906.653-NODE-653-length-20094-cov-35.211488_pt1 | contig 20094 bp, 21 predicted proteins | sample MGYA00511338_ERZ772906 | MGnify/ENA primary metagenome ERZ772906 (study PRJEB29015, sample SAMEA2738076) | human oral metagenome | biome: human oral; feature: human-associated habitat; material: saliva | place: China | collected 2212 ... | reverse complement strand
GTACAAAACTATGGTAAACATATAAATCAATCACTTATAGAGTGGCATAATGCCGCAATGTTCCATGGGTGTCAAAAATTTTAGCTATTTTTTCATTGGCGGACGCGCCAAACTCCAGCAAAAAATCTTACTTGCGTCTGATTTTTTCAGCGTTTTCGCCAATTCGTTTAAAGTCGAGCCGGTGGTGAAGACATCATCAATTAACAGAATATTACACGCCTTCGGCAATTCGGCTTTGATTTCAAATACATTCTTGATATTTCGCAGACGTTCGTCGCTTTTCAGCGTACTTTGCGGCTCGCCATGCCGTCTGAAAACCGTGTGGCGCGGCAGCAGCGTCCAGCCGTAGCGTTTTGCCAAAATATCCGTCAACGCCTCGCTTTGGTTGAATCCGCGCTTGAGCCGCCGCTCTTTGCTCAAAGGCATGGGCAGGACGAAATCGAAGTGTTCCGTCGCCAGCCAGTCCGGTGCGTTTTGGCACATCAAATCCGCCAAAGGACGGCTCATGCCCAAATCGGCCAAGTGTTTCAGCTCGCGTATCATGCTGCTGACGGGCGGTTCGTAATACAGCGAGGCCCACATTCTATCAAATGCGGGCGGCTTTTTCTGACAATTGCCGCACACTGCCCCGCCCGCGATATGGCGGAAACACAAAGGGCAGCTTTGTGTCGCGTCGATAAAATATTCCGTCAAATCGTTTGCGCAGCCTCGGCAAAGGCCGTCTGAAACGGAATCGTGGCATAATACGCAACGTCGCGCATTGAGCTGTTTCAAACTGCGCCACCAAGAAAGAACATTCATGCCACACTCCGCCAAAAAAGTTTATCTGATACACGGTTGGGCGGCGAACCGCCATGTATTCGACGATTTGATACCGCGCCTGCCTGCCGATTGGGACGTTCGCGCGCTGGATTTGCCCGGACACGGCGATGCGCCTTTTGCCGAACCGTTTGATATTGCCGCCGTTGCCGAAGCCTTCGCCGGACAAATCGACACGCCGGCACACATTCTCGGCTGGTCGCTGGGCGGACTGGTTGCCCTGTATCTGACCGCGCTTTATCCCGACAAAATCCAATCGCTCTGCCTGACGGCAAGTTTTGCCCGATTGACTGCCGACACGGATTATCCCGAAGGCTTGGCGCAACCTGCCTTGGGCAAGATGGTCGGCGCATTCCAGCAGGATTATGCCAAACATATTAAACAGTTTCTACAACTGCAACTGCTGCACACACCGCATTCAGGCGAAATCTTAAACCGGGTGTTGCCCGATTTGGCGCGCTGCGGCACGCCTTCCGCCCTGCAAGCCGCACTTGAAGCGGTCAACCATGCCGACGCGCGTCCGCTGTTGCCGCTTATTCAAACGCCGTCATTGCTGGTGTTTGGACAGAAAGACGCGATCACGCCGCCGCGCATGGGCGAATATTTGCACCGCCATTTGAGCGACAGCGAGCTGGTCCTTATCGACAAAGCCGCCCATGCGCCCTTTTTAAGCCATGCCGACGAATTTGCCGAAACCTACCGCAATTTTGTCGAAAAGGCCGTCTGAAACAACCTTAAACCATAAAAACATTGTCGGGCAAAGCCCGCTGACACGACCCACCATGACCGAACAAGACAAACGTTGGCAGATTCACCGCCATCTCGCCCAAGACACCGACGAGCGCCTGCAGCTGGTCCGCAATGCACCCAAACGCATTATGCTGATTGGTGCCGATGCCGACATCAGCCGCAGCCTGCTGGCCGCGCGTTATCCCGACGCCGTGTTTGAAGAATACGATCCGAATGCCGACTTTTTGAAAACCGCCGCCGCCGCGCGCAAAGGCGGTTTCTGGCAGAAGTTGACCGGCAAAACCATCCCGCAGCATTGCCAAGCCCTGACCGCGCCGTTGCCCGAAGCATCCGCCGATATGTTGTGGGCCAACCTCAGCCTCAGCCGCGCCGACGATATTTTGCCGGTATTGAAAAACTGGGCTACCGCTTTGAAAACCGACGGATTATTGTTTTTCACGCACTTTGGCCGCGACAGCCTGAGCGAGCTGACAGGCCGTCTGAACCATGAAGGCATCGAATGCGAAGCGCCCACACTGATTGATATGCACGACTTGGGCGATATGCTCGCCGACAACGGCTTTTACGATCCGGTGACCGACACGGCCAAGCTTGAGTTGAGCTATAAAAAAGCCGGGACGTTTTGGCAGGACATGGAAACCTTGGGATTGTGGAATGCGTTGAAGTTCAGCAATCCGCAAGCGGCCAAGGAATGTGTGGATAAGATTTTTGCCAACGAAGGCTGTCTGAACATCACGCTTGAAACCGTGTACGGCCATGCCGTGAAAAAATTGGTGTTGCCGCAAGGGGAGAATGTGGTGCAGTTTTTCCCGAAACGGCAGGGCTAGTTTGGCGGTTGCGCCGGTAGGGTTTACACTGCGATTGCGTATTGTGGAATGCAGTTTGGCGGTTGTATCGATTGCCTGTGCTGTTTAATATGTATGAAAAAGGCCGTCTGAAAACTTTTCAGACGGCCTTTTGTTTGATTCCAAATTAAGCCTGTTTGGCAGCCCATTCGGCCGGAGTGGCGGCAACGGAAATCGACAGCGCGTGCAATTCGTTGCTTTCGAGTTGCGGCTTGAGGCCGTCTTTAATCAGGCGGTGGCGGGCAAGGCGGGCTTTGCCTTCAAATGAGGAGGAAACGATGACGGCGAAGAAGTGATGGCCGTCGCCTTCGACTTCGACGTGTTCGCAAGGGGTAACGCCTTCAATCAGGGTTTTGACTTGTTCGGGTAAAAGCATGGGGGTTCCTTGGGAAATGGTTTGCTTGTAAAAGAGGGCATTATACCGAATCTTGATAAAAACAGGCCGTCTGAAAAACCAAACTTCGGGTTTCAGACGGCCTCGGTCTTTTGAAGCGTCAAATGCTTATTCGTACACTTTCAGCAGCTCGACTTCAAAAATCAAGGTCGCGTGCGGAGGAATCACGCCGCCGGCACCGTGTGCGCCGTAGCCCATTTCGGAAGGAATGGTCAGCTTGCGTTTGCCGCCTTCTTTCATGCCGCCGAAGCCTTCGTCCCAACCTTTAATCACTTGGCCGACGCCCAGAGTGATGGTCAGCGGTTGACGGCGGTCGAGGCTGGAGTCGAATTTGGTACCGTCTTCCAACCAGCCGGTGTAATGTACGGTGATTTCTTTGCCTTTGACGGCTTCTTTGCCGTGGCCTTCTTGCAAGTCTTCAATAATCAGGCTCATGATGTTCCTTTCGGATGTATGGTGAAAATCGGCTCAAGATTACCATATTGTGCGGAATCGTGAAACAAAGCCGACTATATGGCCGGCAACAAAAAGGCCGTCTGAAACGGATTTTCAGACGGCCTTTGTTTTGCGCTAAACCTTATTTGTTGTCAGGTCGGGATTTGGCATCGGTGGATACAGGCAACTCAGGCATGGTTCGGGCAGATTCAGGAACATTGCCGGAGAGGGCTTTCAAGAAGGCAACGATGTTTTCAGTTTCTTCCGGAGCCAGAGTTTTACCCAATTGGGCTTTCGCCATGATGTTGACAGCTTTATCCAATTCCCAAACGCTGCCGTTGTGGAAGTATGGGTAGGTACGTTCAACGTTTCTCAAGCCGGGAACACGGAAGAAGAATTCGTCTTCGGCTTTTTTGGTTACGTCCGCACGGCCTTTATCGTGTTTAGGATCGTCGATGTGTTTCCAGTAAGGACCATCCACCAAACCGAATTTTTGGAACATGGTACCGCCCAAGTTGACGCCGCTGTGACAAGCGATACAGCCGTTGTCCATAAATGCGCGTACGCCTTTGCGTTCTTGTTCGCTCAGGGCAGATACGTTGCCTTTCAGGTAGTCGTCCCAACGGGTCGGGGTCAGCAGGGTACGTTCAAACGCGCCCAATGCGGTGGTGATGTTTTTTAAGGAAACCGCGCCGTCTTCAGGGAATGCGACTTTGAATTTCTCTTGGTATTCAGGAATACCGGCGATTTTTGCGGCGGCATCGGCTTCGGTCGCGTTGGCCATTTCAACAGGGTTGAGCAATGGGCCGCCGGCTTGTTCTTCTACATCGGCTGCACGGCCGTCCCAGAATTGGCTGCCCAACAAGGCGGCATTCAGGGCAGTTGGGGAGTTACGGCCGCCGAATTGGCTTTTATGACCCGCGCTGGTCGGCATGTTGTCTACGCCGGCAGTTGCCAAGTTGTGGCAAGAGTTACAGCTGACGGTGTTGCCTTTGGACAGGCGGTTTTCGTACCAAAGTTGTTGGCCGAGTTTGACCTGTTCTTCGGTGAACGGACGGACTTTTTGCATTTCGGCTAAGTCAGGCAAAGGTTTGAACGTAGCTTGTGCGCGTTCCAACAGGGCTTTGTCTTCGTCAGAAACATCGGCAGAATTTTGAGGGGCTGAAACGGCGGCGGTGCTTGCGGCAGCATCGGCAGCGCTCGCGGCAGAAGCAGCTTGAGGAGTTTCAGTAGTTTGTGCAGTTTTCTCACCGCAGGCGGTCAACGCGGCAGAAACGGCCAAAGCCAGAACGATTTGGTGGAGTTTCAAACGTGGCATAGGAGGTTCCTTTGTTATGCATTTGTTATGTAATGGTTTGCTGGTTGTGACAGAAGTGTTTGAACTATATAAGATAAGTTGCTGTTAATTCTTGCTGTAAATCAACCTTTTATTTTTGATAAATTTTGAAAATATAACCGATAAAGAATTTTATACTATGAAACTTTTTTATTTTTTATTTACAGTTAGTTATGGTTTTTAAGGCCGTCTGAAAAAACAAAATTCAGACGGCCTTTTAGTTTTTATTGATTACGTTCGTTATTTTCTTTTAAAAAATCTTAATAAATATGGGGGTATTAAAAAATGAAAATAATTTGCGTTATCAAACGTAAAGCGTTATAAATGCGTTAAGAAATGAATGTTTCACTTTAGAGTTTTTTATGCTGATTGCTTTATTGATTATGCTGCGCGAGGGCATCGAAGCCGCCCTGATCGTCGGTATTGTTGCCAGTTTTTTGAAACAGTCGGGACACAGCGAGCTGATGCCGAAGGTTTGGCTGGGCGTGTTTTTGGCTGCGGCCATGTGTTTGGGTATTGGTTACGGCATTCATTCCGCTACGGGCGAGATTCCGCAAAAAGAACAGGAATTGGTGGTCGGCGTCATCGGCCTGGTGGCTGTGGCGATGCTGACGTACATGATTTTGTGGATGAAAAAGGCCGCGCGTTCGATGAAACAGCATCTTCAGGATTCTGTTCAGTCGGCCTTGAACCGCGGCAGCGGCCAGGGTTGGGCCTTGGTCGGCATGGCGTTTTTGGCTGTGGCGCGCGAAGGTTTGGAGAGCGTGTTTTTCCTGCTGGCCGTGTTCCAGCAAAGCCCGACATGGTCTATGCCGATAGGCGCGGTGTTGGGGCTGTTGGTGGCGGTTGTCATCGGTACGCTGATTTATCAGGGCGGTATGCGCCTGAACTTGGCAAAATTTTTCCGTTGGACGGGCGCGTTTTTGATTGTGGTGGCGGCCGGTCTGCTGGCCGGTTCGTTTCGCGCGCTGCATGAGGCTGGCGTATGGAATGCGATGCAGGACATCGCTTTCGATACCTCGAAATATTTGCATGAAGACAGCCCTTTAGGCGTGCTGCTTGGCGGTTTCTTCGGCTATACCGACCATCCGACCGAAGGCGAAGTCCTGATTTGGTTGTTGTATCTGGTTCCCGTCATGATTTGGTTTTTGCGCGGCAGCGCGCCGGCAAAAACGTTAACTAAATAAGAAGGAAGTAAAATGAAGAAATTCAATCTGACTGCTTTGTCTGTAATGCTCGCTCTGGGTTTGACCGCGTGTCAGCCGCCTGAAGCCGAAAAAGCCGCGCCTGCCGCTTCAGGCGCATCCGCTGCCGCCAATGCCGACGGTTCGGTCAATATCGGTGTGAACGATACTGCCTGCGAACCGATGGAATTGACCGTCCCCAGCGGCCAAGTCGTGTTCAACATCAAAAACGACAGCGGCCGCAAGCTGGAATGGGAAATCCTGAAAGGCGTGATGGTGGTGGACGAGCGTGAAAACATCGCCCCGGGTTTATCCGACAAAATGACCGTTACCCTGCTGCCGGGCGAATACGAAATGACTTGTGGCCTGTTGACCAATCCGCGCGGTAAGCTGATTGTTACCGACAGCGGCTTCAAAGACACTGCCAACGAAGCCGATTTGGAAAAACTGGCGCAACCTCTGGCCGACTATAAAGCTTATGTTCAGGCAGAAGCCAAAGAGTTGGTTGCCAAAACCAAAGCCTTTACCGATGCCGTTAAAGCCGGTGATATTGAAAAAGCGAAATCCCTGTTTGCCGCCACCCGCGTCCACTACGAACGCATCGAGCCGATTGCCGAACTCTTTAACGAACTCGACCCTGCCATTGACGCGCGTGAAGACGACTTCAAAGACAGCGCAAACGACGCGGCCTTTACCGGCTTCCACCGTATCGAACACGCGTTGTGGGTGAAAAAAGACGTATCTGGTGTGAAAGAGACTGCCGACAAACTCTTCAAAGACGTTGAGTCCCTGCAAAAAGAAATCGACGCCCTTTCCTTCCCGCCAAGCAAAGTGGTGGGCGGCGCGGCTGTTTTGATTGAAGAAGTGGCCGGCAGCAAAATCAGCGGCGAAGAAGACCGTTACAGTCATACCGATTTGAGCGACTTCCAAGCCAATGTGGAAGGCTCCAAAAAAATCGTTGATTTGTTCCGTCCGCTGATCGAAGCTAAAGACAAAGCGTTGTTGGAAAAAACCGATGCCAACTTCAAACAGGTTGAAGACATTTTGGCGAAATACAAAAAACAAGACGGCTTCGAGCTGTACGACAAACTGAGCGAAGAAGACCGCAAAGCCCTGCAGGCGCCGATTAATGCCTTGGCAGAAGACTTGGCCAAACTGCGCGGCATTTTGGGTTTGAAATAAGATAACGCGTTTTCAGACGGCCTTTGGATATTGAAGGCCGTCTGAATCTTATTGTCGCCCACATAAATATGCTTGAAAACCGACCTTACTTCACACGATTGCAATCTTTCCGTTCCCTGCCAAGGAGCAGACCATGAGCCAAAATAAACAACCGGCACAACCCGAAAAACGAACCCTTTTCAAAACTGCCCTTGCCGCCGGCGCCATCGGCGTTGCCGGTTATTTTGCCGGTAAAAAACAAGGCGAAGCCGCCGCCGAGACCCAAAACAACCAACATTCCGAGCTGGCCTATCCGTGTTATGGCGAGCATCAGGCAGGCATCGTTACGCCACACCAGCTCTTCGGCATCATGTGTGCCTTTGACGTTACCGCCAAAGACGCCAAACAACTTGAAAACCTGTTCCGCGCCCTGACCGCCCGCATCGAATTCCTCACCCAAGGCGGCGAATACCAAGACGGAGACGACAAGCTCCCGCCTGCGGGCAGCGGCATCCTCGGCAAACAATTCCGCCCCGACGGACTGACGGTTACCGTCGGCGTCGGCAGCAGCCTCTTTGACGACCGCTTCGGCCTCAAAGACAAAAAACCGAAACACCTGCAGGAAATGCGCGACTTCCCCAACGACAAACTCCAAAAATCTTGGTGCGACGGCGATCTCAGCCTGCAAATTTGCGCGTTTTCCCCCGAAACCTGCCAAGCCGCCCTGCGCGACATCATCAAAAACACCGCCCAGTTTGCCGTGATCCGCTGGAGCATAGACGGTTGGCTCCCTAAAGCCGAACCCGGTGCCATTGCCGCGCGCAACCTTTTAGGTTTCCGCGACGGCTCCGGCAATCCAAAAGTCGAAGATCCCAAAGTCGCCGATCAAGTCCTGTGGACAGGCGTTGCCGCCAACAGCTTGGATGAACCGGCATGGGCGAAAAACGGCAGCTATCAGGCCGTCCGCCTTATCCGCCACTTTGTCGAGTTTTGGGACCGCACCCCGATGCAGGAACAAACCGATATTTTCGGCCGGCGCAAATACAGCGGCGCGCCCATGGACGGTAAAAAAGAGGGCGACACCGCCGATTTTGCCAAAGACCCCGACGGCAAAATCACGCCCAAAGACAGCCATATGCGCCTTGCCAATCCGCGCGATCCGGAGTTCATGAAAAAACACCTGCTCTACCGCCGCGCCTTCAACTACTCGCGCGGCCTCGCCGCCAACGGCCAGCTCGATGTCGGCCTGATTTTCATCTGCTATCAGGCCAACCTTGCCGACGGCTTCATCTTCGTACAAAACCTGCTCAACGGCGAGCCGCTGGAGGAATACATCAGCCCGTTTGGCGGCGGCTATTTCTTCGTCCTGCCGGGTGTCGAAAAAGGCAGCTTCCTCGGCAAAGAGCTTTTGGGCGTATAAATCCGCCGATGGTTTGAATCGAGAGAAATAAAAAGGCCGTCTGAAACCTGATTTCCAGATTTCAGACGGCCTTTTTAGTTAAGAAAGCATCATTCCACGTGATTGGGATTGCACGATTTGTTTTTGTAGCTCCTCATATTCAATTTGTTGTGCCGTTTGCTGAATTTGGCTCAGGCTTTCCTCTACCGGCGTCTTAGCCGCTTCCCACATATCTACAGAAGCCATTATTAATCCGGGGGCTCTGTGTCCGACCGAGATTTTCCCATTATCGTTAATATTGAATAAAGACACGTCCTGCATATTGTTTGCATAGCATGTGGAGGTTAATGACATAGAAATTTTATCTACATCATTTTTATCATAGGCAATATTTTTCTTATCACAGAAGTCAGTAAAAGCCTGTTTACACTGATGGAAGATGGCCTGGGCAGTTTTAGGCATATCGTTGATTTTTAGAATATCCCCATCGATGCTAACCTGTGCGTATTGATGCCCTTGTTCGCGTTGATTTTCAGTTAAAATGTATCGTTGGGTAAAAGTTCTCTCAGGCATTAGCTTGTGTACATTTTCCATTAACTCATCGATATTTTTTCCTGCAGGATAACGGGAAATGGTATTCGGGATCTTTTCAAATTCGGGAATATTGCCCAATACTTTGGTTGCCGCTTTTTTGGAAGTATTAATCGTACCGATTTTCTGGCCGTTCCTGTATAAATCTTTGCTGTGAGTGGAATAAACGTTGCTGGCATTTAATGCGGCATAGACGAAATCGATGCAGCTTCGGCTGTTCCAGTTGTAGATATCTGAATTAAAACTATATTTTTTTGGATTTTTTCCAAAATCTTCTAAGGTTTTATACTGCGCTTCTGTAATAGCTACCGTTTTTCGATATACTTGCTTGCTATAAACTTTATGTTCATCTTTTTGAACCTCGCCTGGCTTGTCAGGAGAAGTCCAGCTAAACTTTTCAGAACCGTGTGGTGGTGCAAAACCGTAGGCCTTGATTGTTTGACCACCATCTTCGCTAATACCGTAGAAAACATGACCTGGATCAGAGGTTAGTTGCTTGCCATTCTCCATCCAAGGTTTTCCGTTTTTCAACAGAGGTGTACCTGCGCCTGCCACATAAATTGTCAGGGTGTATTTCTTTTGATTGTTCATCATTTTTCCTTTGATCAGAATTTCAGAATTAAATTATTTATGATACGGTTGGGTATTGACGGACACAGACAGACGGAGCTTTGGATAATTAGGGAATTTTTGCAGCGGTCTGATTTTAAGTCTGTAATAACCTCCTTTTTCCTGTATCAGAAACCAAGCCATTGCATTTTTTCGGATACTGAATTCTTCTCCATTAAATGTGCGAGATGAGAGCGCAGTATTTTCATCAGCAACAAATTGAGTTTGGTTATTCTTGAATCTAACGGCATTCATATAATCATTATTAATTTTTGGTAATTCAGCATAATGAATAAAATTATTACTCAGACTTATTTGAGTTTCTTTCTGGTTTTTATCTAAATGAGTTAGAGAAGTTTCAAAATTTAGCAATTTATTTTCAATTAAATAATCATTCATATCCACTCCCTTTTCAATATCGTAATATTTTTTATCTTCAAATGGAAACATTGCCATAATATAGACCGCATAGTTCGTTTCGAGGGCTTTTGGCTTTTTTTTCAATTTGAAATAAAACACCTGCTCCTTCTTCGGGTCGATAATCAAAGGCTGTTCGAACGGCACCTCGTATACAGGATGTCCATTAATTTCTTTCGGTACGTCTTTATATGGATCGCCATATTGGGAACAGGCACTTAAAAAAGTTACAAAAAAACCTAAAAAAGCTAGTGTATATTTTTTTGTTTTGTTCATTATTTTTCCTTTATATTTTCGGTTGATAGTAAAAAATATGATTAAGTATATACCATTAAAGTTTTAAATATCTTAATTTGTGAAAGGCCGTCTGAAACCTGATTTCAGACGGCCTGAGTTTTTTCTATCAAACCAAATGTTCCGCCAAGAAAGCCAATGCGTATTCGACGGCTTGCGCCCTTACTGCTTCGCGGTCGCCTGTGAATAGCGCGGTTTGCTCAAACGAACCCTCGGGCGTGGCCAGGCCAAACCAGACTGTGCCGACCGGTTTGGCCGCGCTGCCGCCGCTAGGGCCGGCGATGCCGGAAATACTCAAGGCGTAATCTGCCTGCGCCACGGCTTTTGCGCCGCGTGCCATTTCATAGACGGTCTCGCGGCTGACTGCGCCGTGTTTCAGCAAGGTGTCGGGCATGACGCCGAGACGCTCCTGCTTGGCTTGGTTGCTGTATGTGACGAAGCTTTGATGAAACCATTGCGAACTGCCGGAGAGGGAGGTCAGCGCACCTGCAAGCAGACCGCCGGTGCAGGACTCGGCGCAGGTAACGGTTTGACGGCGGCTGGTCAGGTGTTCGGCGATGGTTTGCAGATGGGACATGGCGGCTCCTTATGGAAATGGTGGAATGGGGCGGGCGTTTGACCCGCCGGGTTTCAGACGGCCTGAAAGCTGAAATCAGTCTTTCGGCTGAATGAGGTGGACATCACATTGTGGGAATGGGATGTTGATGTTGGCTTCGCGCAGATTTTCGACGATCTGCTCGTTCAGGGCGAATCGGAATGGGCCGAGATTTTCTTCTTGCGTCCACGCCCAAAGGGTGATTTCGATGGCGCTGTCGCCAAGGTTGGTAATGTATACGACGGCAGGTCGTTCTTCGGTTTGAACACATAATGGATGCTCGGTTGCCGCTCTTAATACGGCAGCTTTGGCGGCTTTCAAGTCGCAGGCGTAATCGACGCCGACAACGACTTGGGCGCGGCACAGGGGCAGGGAGGAGCGGTTGGTGATGCTGTTGGTCATGACCACGCTGTTGGGTAGGACGACTTCTTCGTTGTCCGGCGTGCTTAAAGAGGTCTGCACCATTTTGATTTCTCGGACGATACCTTCAAAACCGTTGACGCGGATAAAGTCGCCGACTTTAAACGGGCGGAACAGGATAATCAGCACGCCGGCGGCGAAGTTGGACAGTTGGTCTTTCAAAGACAAAGCCACGGCCAAGCCTGCGCCACCGATCAAGGCGGTCACGGAAGTGGTCGGAATGCCGAGTTTGCCCAGTGCGGCGATGATAATGAGGATCAGTAGGCCGATATTGGCGACGTTGCCGAGGAAGCTGACCAGTGTTTTATCGACTTTGGCGCGAGTCAGCGCGGCCTTCATCAGTGTCACCACGCGCGTGGCGACCCAGCGGCCGATAAAGAAGATGGCCAAGGCGGCCAGCAGGTTCGTGCCGAAAGACATACCAACTTGGGCGAGCTGTTCCCAACCGGAGAACGAAGAGAGGGCTTGAAGATCGAAATTCATAATTGTGTATGCGTGTGAAGTTGTTTAAAAGGACATTGTAAAACAAGGCCATCTGAAAAACTAATGATTTGTTTTTTCAGACGGCCTTTAATCTTTCTTAAATCTTTTTCAGCTTAACGTAAAACGGTTTTGCTCCAACGGCTCACCCATTGTTTTTGTTTGGTGTTGATGTCGGCGCGGTTGGGGGAATCGCTGTGTTTTGGGGTTTGGGCAAACTCGAATACTTTGGGCAGCGGCGTATTTTTGGCAGCCGGATAGACCCACATTTCGGCAGGAAGGGCTTTTTGCACTTCGCCGCTTTGCAGCCAGTTCACCAGTTTGGCCGCCAGTTCGGGTTGTTTTGCGCCTTTCAAAACGGCCGCGCCTTCAACTTGGCGGAATGTGCCGCCTTTGAGGAAGAGGTTGCCGGTGGGCGGGGTGCTGTATTTGCCTTTGGAGTAGTGGACTTCGGCAGCCGGGCTGGTGGCATAGCTGACTACGAGGGGATAAGCGCCGCCGTTTTGGGTAAAGTCGGTGTAGTAGGCTTCGCTCCAGCCTTTGGCGACTTTCACGCCGTTTTGGCGCATTTGGGCCCACCATTTGAACGCGCCTTCTTCACCCATGCCGCCGATGTTGGCCAAGAGGAAGGAGAGGCCGGGCGAGGATGTGGCGGGAGACGGGGTCACCAAAAGGTTTTTATATTCCGGTTTGGTCAGGTCTTGCAGGGTTTGCGGCAGAGGCAGTTTTTTCTGTTCAAACCATTTTTTGTCGTAGTTGATGGCGACATAGGCGTAATCGACGGCCAGCGCATCGGGTAGGGAAGCGGTTACGGGTGCGGATTTGGGTTGGTTGGCAGCGAGGATGCCGGCGGCTTTGGCTTTGCCGATGTTGGCGTTGTCCAAACCGTAAACTGCATCGGCAATCGGGTTGGCCTTGCTCAAAATTAGCTTGTTGAGCATTTCGTTGCCGCTGCCGGCCTTGATGACGGACACTTTGGCATCGTTGGCTTTTTCAAATTGCGCGATGACGGATTGGGGCAGGCTGAAGGATTTGTGCACGGCCAAACGCACTTCGGTTTGGGCGTACAGGTTTGCCGAAGCCAGCAACAGGGCCACGGCGGACAATTTCAGTTTCATTCTCTTTCCTTTGTACGGGTAAAATACGAAATATCATAACAAAATCTGCATATCAAGGCACGATATGAATCATTCTCCCGTTTGGCTGTTTGACCTCGACAATACTTTGCACAATGCCGAAGCCGGCATTTTCTACATTATCAACCGCGCCATGACTGAATACATGGCAGGCCGTCTGAAACTTTCCGAAGAAGCCGCCTCCCACCTGCGCCAAGATTATTGGCACCGATACGGCGCGACGCTTGCCGGTTTGCAAATCCACCATCCCGAAGTCGATATCGATGAATTTTTGCGTGAAAGTCACCCGCTTAAGCAAATTTTGGCAAAGGTGGAGGGTATGAATGGAACTGATGACGTTTTAGGCCGTCTGAAAGGGCGAAAAGCCGTGTTTTCCAACGGGCCTTCGTTTTATGTCCGCGCATTAATTGGAGCGTTGGGCTTGGAAGCGCATTTTGACGGCTTGTTCGGCACGGATGACTTCGGCCTGCTCTACAAACCCAATCCGCAGGCCTATCTCAACGTCTGTCGCCTGTTGGGCGTCAAACCCGAACAGTGCATTATGGTGGACGACAGCGCCGATAATCTGCACCAAGCCAAAGCCTTGGGCATGAAGACCGTTTGGTACGGCGAAAAAGCCCATCCGTTGCCATTTGCCGACGGCATAGCGAAAGATATGCAGGGTTTGCTTGAATTTTGCACAAAACTGCCGTGAAGTTTTGAAAAAACAAGTACAATACACGGTATTGCCGACATTTAAAAACAAGGACAACATCATGCGTAAACTCGCTTTAATTCTGACTACCGCCGCCGTTTTGGCCGGTTGCTCTTGGGAAACCTATACCAACGAATCCGGCCGTACCGCCGTACGCCAAAAATATGCTACCGGCACACCTATCGTTTATCAGGACGGTACTTATTCTAAAAACATGAATTACAACCAGTTCCGCCCCGAGCGCCGCGCCGTCCAATCCAATCAAGCGGATCATGCCGAACACGGCGAACGCGGCCAGCACTGGCAAAAACCGCAATTTGCCAACCAACAGCCAGCAACCGAATAACAATATCCCCAAGGCTGTCTGAAACGGAGTGAAAAACAATCAACACTTGTTGCCGCACTTTTCAGAAGGCCTCAAACAACGACAACGGAAACCGTATCATGGCTCAGACAGCTTTAAATATCGTCATTCTCGCCGCCGGCAAAGGCACGCGCATGTACTCCAAAATGCCCAAAGTGCTGCACCGCATCGGCGGCCTTCCCATGGTTGAGCGCGTTATCGACACCGCCGCCACCCTGAATCCCCAAAACATCTGCGTCGTCATCGGCCACGGCAAAGAGCAAGTCTTGGACACCGTCAAACGCGATGTCGTTTGGGTTGAACAAACCGAACAGCTCGGTACCGGCCACGCCGTCAAAACCGCCCTGCCGCACCTGTCTGCCGAAGGCCGCACGCTGGTGTTGTACGGCGACGTCCCCCTGATTGACGCAGCCACCCTCGAAACCCTGCTCGAAGCCGCAGGCGACGAAGTCGGCCTGTTGACCGACGTGCCCAATGACCCGACAGGTTTGGGCCGCATCATCCGCGACAGCAACGGCAGCGTAACTGCTATTGTCGAAGAAAAAGACGCCGATGCCGCCCAAAAAGCCGTGAAAGAAATCAATACCGGCATTTTGGTTCTGCCTAATGCCAAACTCGAAGCTTGGTTGAACAGCCTTTCCAGCAACAATGCCCAAGGCGAATACTATCTGACCGACCTCATCGCCAAAGCCGTTGCCGACGACATCAAAGTTCATCCCGTCCAAGTCCGCGCCTCCCATCTGGCCGCCGGCGTGAACAACAAACTCCAACTGGCCGAACTCGAGCGTATTTTCCAAACCGAACAGGCGCAAGAATTACTCAAAGCAGGCGTGACCCTGCGCGATCCGGCACGTTTCGATTTACGAGGCCGTCTGAAACACGGACAAGATGTCGTGATTGACGTCAACGTCGTGATCGAAGGCGAAGTCGAACTCGGCGACAACGTCGAAATCGGGGCCAACTGCGTGATCAAAAACGCCAAAATCGGTGCCAACACCAAAATTGCCCCATTCTCTCATTTTGAAGGTTGCGAAGTCGGCGAAAACAACCAAATCGGCCCATACGCCCGCCTGCGTCCGCAAGCCAAACTGGCCGACGACGTACACATCGGCAACTTCGTCGAAGTCAAAAACGCCACCATCGGCAACGGCACCAAAGCCAACCACCTCACCTACATCGGTGATGCCGAAATCGGCAGCAAAACCAACTTCGGCGCCGGCACGATTATTGCCAACTACGACGGCGTGAACAAACACAAAACCGTCATCGGCGACGAAGTACGCATCGGTTCAAACTGCGTACTGGTTGCCCCTGTCACCCTCGGTAATAAAGTAACGACAGGCGCGGGCAGCGCAATTACCCGCAACTGTGAAGACGGCAAACTTGTTCTCGCCCGTTCCCGCCAAACTGTCATCGAAGGCTGGGTGCGTCCGGAAAAAGGCGATAAGAAGTAAAACCGCCTGAAAATAAGAAAGACTTAATTCTTATAGGACGTATAATGGAAGAAAACACTGATATAGAACAAGCTCGAAGTTTGGTTATCGAGACATCTAGATTAATGGTTGCATATCGAGACAATAGTGAAAAACTTGTGAATGATGTTCGAAATGAGTTAGACAAATCTTTAATTGAACAACGTCGTATGCTTGTTCAGATGATTAGGGAGGAAGTAACAAAAGAAGTCTCTCAAGCTGTTTATGCTTATGTAAAAGATATGGAAAAAGCCCGTAATCAGATGGCAGATCAAGTTAGAGAGTTTAATGGCTACCTTCGGAAAGTACAGGAGGAAAATAATAAAATTTCTTCCCGTTCAGTATGGGTTACATCGTTGACATTGGCAACGTTGGTTATTGGGGGAATTGCATTGGTTTGGTTTTATTCGGGTATTATTCAGAGTAAGAAAATTGATGCAGATATGGTTACACGGATTAATCAAGCAGATATTGTTCGTTGCGGAAATGATTTATGCGCGAGGACAAGTAAAGCTGGAGAAAATGGGTATAGAGTTATTCATAAACGGTAAAAGCAGCATTTATGGAGTAAGAAATGAAAAAGTATATTTCAATTTTTTTATTAATCTCGTTGATGGCATGTGCTCGTCCATCATCTTTTTCTGGTACTTGGTCATATACTGATCAGATTGGAGATACTGTGGGAGGGAAAGAATTGGTTCTTAAGCAGGAGGGTAATTCAGTTACAGGAGTATGGAATGAGGGAATTTCGACAGGTAGCGGGGGAAGTGGAAAATTAAAAGGATATGTAAAGGGAAATAAACTATTTTTAAGTTATTGTTCTGATGAGGGAAATAACTGGTATAAATCTTGTCCTAAATATAACAATAACGAAAGTTATTTTATTATAGATAATAATAAAATTATTGAATATTATAAAAACAATAATAAAGAATATAAAAAGGGTAATGAATTTATTTTGGTTAAATAAGGATTTTTAAATCATGGTGTCGAATAATCAACAAAAAACATTAAGTAAAGAAGATTTTCAAACAATAGCTTATTTTGCAGTAGGTGTTTCTTCTGAATCCAAGTCAAATGCTTATAAATTAGTTATAGCAGCAAATACTAAAAATGGGAAATTATATCCTGTTGGGAATAGTGGATATTCTATCGGAACGATACAAACCGATTTAGGACAGCATCCCGAAGTTGTAAAAGATTTGGTTGATGCATATCAAAAATGGGCTTTAGAGACAAAACCTGAATGGAAACTTTCTGAAAAACAAGAAAAGGATATTATTCATGATTTAGGAAGGACAGGTAGAGAGATAAAAAAAGAAGATGGAAGACCGTTACCAGCTGAGTTTAAGGCTAGATTTGATCAATTCTTCAGTAGTAAAGATGGAATTACTTGGGTTCATACCCGAGATGTAAAACAGATTAATAAGATTGAGAAAAATATTTTTACTCCTTTGCAAGAGACAGAGTTATATAAAAAATTGTCTTTTGATGACAAAATACAATTAGTAGCAGTAACTTCAAAACTTTACAATCAAAGTGAACGCAATGGGAGAACAGTATTACAAGAAATTAAAAATGGTAAATTTCATTCAGTTAATGAGGTAAATAATAGAATTGATAGTATTCTTGAGGCCAAGAATGACTATATAGAAACTGGTAGAAAAGAAGCTGTCTTAGGTGCAATTCTAATTTCTCAATTAAATAAAATGGGAAAAAATAATATTTTATTTGATGAGTGGGATAGTGTTAAAACGAATCCTCTTGAAAATCCTTCGAAATTAGAAGGAGATAAAAAAAATAGTTATGATGAAATTAGAAAATTATTTAATGATCCTGAGAAATCTATTAATAAAATTAAACGAGAAGAAGGTAAAAAAGTAAGTGCTCAGGTTTCACGTGATGATTTTAGCGCACTAATTGATAATCTTATAAGTGATAAAGATGGTTCATTTACTAAGCAAGTTATTGCCGATAACAAAAATATTGTTGCTGCTTTAGATGCCAAAGTTCAAGCAAAAATAATACAAGAACAACAAAATATGGCTCAAGAAGTACAACAGAAAGCAAATGAGCAAAGTTTTGGTGGTCGTTCCCTTGGATAATAATGACGTTGCAAATTGAAGTAATCCCCTATGCCGTCTGAAAGTCAGTGGCGTAGATTTTCTCAAACTTTTGATACTAAGGAACTTATATGTGCGGTATCGTAGGTGCTATTCGCGCCAATCACAATGTAGTCGATTTTCTGACCGACGGTCTCAAACGCCTTGAATACCGAGGCTACGATTCGTCGGGTATCGCCGTAAACATGGACGGCAAAATCAAACGCGTCCGCCGTGTCGGCCGTGTGCAGCTGATGGAAGATGCGGCACGCGAAAAAGGCGTGTTCGGCCATATCGGCATCGGCCATACCCGTTGGGCAACCCACGGCGGTGTAACCGAGCCTAACGCCCACCCCCACATTTCCGGCGGCATGATCGCGGTTGTCCACAACGGCATCATCGAAAACTTTGAAGCCGAACGCGAACGCCTGCAAGCGTTGGGTTACACCTTCGAATCGCAAACCGATACCGAAGTCATCGCCCACAGCGTCAACCACGAATACACACAAAACGGCGGCAAACTGTTTGAAGCCGTCCAAGCTGCGACTGCCCGTTTCCACGGCGCATACGCCATTGCCGTTATCGCACAAGACAACCCTGAACAAATGGTTGTTGCGCGTATGGGCTGTCCGCTGTTGGTGGCCTTGGGCGACCAAGAAACCTTTATCGCTTCCGACGTATCCGCCGTCATCGCCTTTACCCGCCGCATCGCTTACTTGGAAGACGGCGACATCGCCCTGCTGAACGCAAACGGTATCGAAAAACTGCTCGACAAAACCGGTGCGCAAACCGAACGCGCGATTAAAGTGTCAGAGTTGTCTCTGGCTTCTTTGGAGTTGGGCCCATACAGCCACTTCATGCAAAAAGAAATCCACGAACAACCGCGCGCCATCGCCGATACCGCCGAAGTCTTCCTTGACGGCGGCTTCGAACCCGAAAACTTCGGCGCGAATGCCCGCGAAGTGTTCGACGATATCCACAGCATCAAAATCCTTGCCTGCGGTACGTCCTACTATGCCGCGCTGACCGCCAAATACTGGCTCGAATCCATCGCCAAAGTGCCGACCGACGTGGAAATCGCCAGCGAATACCGCTACCGCGACGTAATTGCCGATCCGAAACAATTGGTCATCACTATTTCCCAATCCGGCGAAACCCTGGACACCATGGAAGCCCTGAAATACGCGCAATCCTTGGGACACAAACACAGCCTGTCTATCTGTAACGTGATGGAATCCGCCTTGCCGCGTGAAAGCGAATTGGTACTGTACACACGCGCTGGTGCAGAAATCGGTGTTGCCTCTACCAAAGCGTTCACGACCCAACTGGTTGTATTGTTTGGCTTGGCGGTAACGCTGGGTAAACAGCGCGGCTTTGTTTCCGACGAACAATCGCGTGAATACGTCGAAGAACTACGCCAACTGCCCGGTAGCATTCAGCACGCTCTCAATCTTGAGCCGCAAATCGCCGCTTGGGCGCAAAAATTTGCCAAGAAAACCAGCGCACTCTTCTTGGGCCGCGGCATCCACTTCCCAATCGCCCTTGAAGGCGCATTGAAGCTGAAAGAGATTACCTATATCCACGCCGAAGCTTATCCTGCGGGTGAGCTGAAACACGGCCCGTTGGCTTTGGTGGACGAGAACATGCCTGTTGTCGTGATTGCTCCGAACGACAGCCTGTTGGACAAAGTAAAAGCCAATATGCAGGAAGTCGGCGCACGCGGCGGCGAACTCTTTGTCTTCGCCGACCTCGACAGCAACTTCAACGCCACCGAAGGCGTGCACGTTATCCGCGCCCCACGCCACGTCGGCGTACTCTCGCCGATTGTGCATACCATCCCCGTGCAGCTCCTGTCTTACCACGCCGCCCTCGCACGCGGTACAGACGTGGACAAACCGCGAAATCTGGCTAAATCGGTAACGGTTGAATAAGTAATTGACCGGTAAAAAAAGGCCGTCTGAAACTTGTTTCAAGGTTTCAGACGGCCTTTATGCTTTAAGAATCCGATTTATTTTTCGTATTCGGAAATGTATTGTGCGATAGCAGCTTCCGGATTATTGGCCTGAATGATTTTAGGTGCTTCTTGATAGCCGCGTTTTTTCAGATTTCCTTCACGCAATTTGTTGCCTTGTAAGCCAAGTACAATGCCTACACCGAAGCCAAGTGCGCTGACAAGGCTTCCCATGGCCGGATTGTCACCGGCGATTAAATTCAAAATTATAAATACAACAAAGATTCCGATACCCAAACCCCATATTTTTTTCACGCATGCCCAGATGCCGCCAAAGAAAAATGCAGGCCAAGACCAACCTTGTTTGACAGCTTCATATTGACCTGTCGGATTTTTGAATATTTTGTAAGTTTTCATAAAATATATTCCTTTTACGATCAAAAATTGAAAAAACAAGTGATTGTATCACGATAACATAAACGATTTGAATAATTAAGAAAACAGGCCGTCTGAAAAATTTTTTAGACGGCCTGTTGTTTTAAAGCATTTTATTCTGCGCCGACAACGACGGTGTTGAGGTCTTTGAATTTGACGCGGCGTTGCCATGCGTCGCGGACTTGTTCGACGGTCAGGCTGTTGATGGCTT
>ERZ772906.651-NODE-651-length-20124-cov-9.941601_pt1 | contig 20124 bp, 15 predicted proteins | sample MGYA00511338_ERZ772906 | MGnify/ENA primary metagenome ERZ772906 (study PRJEB29015, sample SAMEA2738076) | human oral metagenome | biome: human oral; feature: human-associated habitat; material: saliva | place: China | collected 2212 ... | reverse complement strand
CCGCGAACCGCAAGTCCAAGCTTGCTCGTCGCGTCGCCTCGATCGCTGACTGATCGCAAACAATAGTTTGACGTGAAGCGGGTCGCCCTTCGGGGCGGCCCGCTTTCGTATACCCACTCCCCCGCGCGCTTGCGCGCATGGTCGAGGAACGCCCCCCAATCAGTCCCATACGCACGCAGCGCACACATGACGAGGCCCCAACCTCGTCCGACGACGAATGAGGCCGGGGCCAGGTGCGCGAAGCGACGACCGCTAGTCGAGTTCGAAGGCTCCCGTGTAGAGCTGGTAGTACACGCCCTTCTGAGCGATCAGATCATCGTGGCTGCCGCGCTCGATGATGCGTCCCTGCTCCAGGACCATGATCGCGTCGGAGTTCCGCACCGTCGAGAGGCGGTGGGCGATGACGAAGACCGTACGCCCCTCCATAAGGTTGTCCATGCCCTGCTGCACGTGGGCCTCGGTACGCGTATCAATCGATGAGGTCGCCTCATCCAAGATCATCGCGGGTGGGTCGGCCACTGCCGCACGGGCAATCGACAGGAGCTGCGCCTGCCCCTGAGACAGGTTCGATCCGTTACCGGTCAGCATCGTGTCGTATCCCTCCGGCAGACGGCGAATGAAGGAGTCCGCGTTGGCCAGCTTCGCGGCCTCGATGCATTCCTCGTCCGTGGCGTCCAGGCGGCCGTAGCGGATGTTCTCCATGACCGTGCCCGTGAAGAGCTTGACGTCCTGCAGGACGACGCCGAGGGAACGGCGCAGGTCCGACTTGCGGATCTTGTTGATGTTGATGCCGTCGTAGCGGATCTTGCCGTCGGCGATGTCGTAGAAGCGGTTGATCAGGTTCGTGATCGTTGTCTTGCCTGCTCCCGTGGCACCCACGAAGGCGATCTTCTGACCGGGCTTGGCCCACAGGGAGATGTCGTGCAGGACATCCTTCTTATCGTCGTAGGAGAAGTCCACGCCCTCCATGACGAGTTCGCCGCGCAGGCGCGTGTAGGTGACCGTGCCGTCCGCCTTATGGGGGTGACGCCACGCCCAGATGCCCGTGCGTTCCTCGGTGGGTTCGACCGAGCCGTCGGGCAGTTCACGGGCGCGCACGAGGGTCACGTAACCGTGGTCTTCCTCGGGTTCCTGGTCGATGAGGGCAAATACTCGGCCCGCACCCGCCATGCCGAGGGCGATCATGGGGACCTGCATCGACATCTGGCCGATGGTCTGAGAGAAGTTGCGGACCATGCCCAGGAAGGACACGACGATGCCGACCGTAATGACGTTGATGCCGAACAGGTGCACGTTCGGGGTCTGTTCCAGGATCATGACGCCGCCGACAATGGCGATGACGACGTACATGATATTGCCGATGTTGCCCAGGGCCGGCATGAGGACGTTGCCGTAGATATTCGCCTTCTGCGAGGAGTCGAAGAGTTTCTGATTGTACTCGACGAACTCGTCCTTGGCGTCCTGCTCGTGGTTGAAGACCTGAACGACCTTCTGGCCGTCCATCATCTCTTCAATGAAGCCTTCTTCGTCCGCCAGTGCAGCCTGCTGGGCCTTCATGAAGCGGCCCGAGAGTCCGCCAAGCTTGCCCGTCAGGAACGCCATGAGGCCGCCCACAACGAGGACGACGAGGAAGAGCCACACGGAGTAGTAGAGCATCGTGCCGATCAGCACGATGATCGTCAGGCCCGACTGGATGAGAGTCGGGATCGACTGGCCGATGAGCTGACGGATCGCGTCTGTGTCGTTCGTGTAGGTCGACATGATCGCGCCGTGTGGGTGTGTATCGAAGAATCGCAGGGGCAGGCGCTCCATCGAGTCGAACATGTCGTCTCGCATGTGCTTGAGCGTCCCCTGCGTCACGATCGCCATGGCGCGGGTGTAGATGAAATTGCCTATGACACCGGCGCTGAAGATGATTCCCATCGTGACGACGAGGCGTACCAGTGTTCCTCGCACGGCGTCGAAGCCGCTCGCGAGGCCCGGGGTCACGACGTTGTCAACGATCTGCTGCATGAAGATCGAGCCGACGGCCGAGGCCACGGCGGCCAGGATGATGCACACGACCGTCAGGGTGATGCGCACTGGGTAGTGGTGGAACACGTAGCGCATCAGGCGACCGAAGGGACGCTCGATTCCCTCGGGCTTCTCCGAGTCCTCCACGCGGGAGTTAACCGAACGCGCCATGTCAGGCCACCTCGCTTTCGCTCGCGGCGTTCTGGGAGTCGTAGATTTCGCGGTATTCGCCGCCCGCTGCCATCAGCTCGGCGTGGCTGCCGCGCTCCTTGATGCGTCCGTCGTCCAGGACGATGATCTGGTCCGCGTGCTCGACGGAGGACAGGCGCTGGGCGATGATGATCGTCGTCGTGCCCGGGATCTCGGTCTCGAAAGCGCCTCGGATCAGTGTGTCGGTCCTGGTGTCCACCGCGGAGGTCGAGTCGTCCAGGATGAGAATTTTAGGGTTCTTCAGGAGCGCGCGGGCGATGCACAGGCGCTGCTTCTGGCCGCCTGACACGTTGGTGCCGCCGCGGGAGATCACGTAGTCGTAGCCGCCGGGCAGCTGCTGGATGAACTCGTCGGCCTGCGCGAGCTTGCACGCGTGCTCAATCTGTTCGTCGGTGGCCTCGGGGTTACCCCAGCGCATGTTGTCCTTGATGGTGCCGGAGAAGAGGACGTTCTTCTGCAGGACGACGGAGACGGCATCGCGCAGCGAGGTCAGGTCATAATCGCGCACGTCGCGCCCGCCGACCTTCACGGAGCCTTCGGAGACGTCGTAGAGGCGGCAGATCAGCTGGATGAGCGAGGTCTTGGCTGAGCCGGTGCCGCCCACGATGCCGAGCGTCGAGCCGGATTCGATGTGCAGGTTGATATCGGACAGCGCGTTTTCTTCGGCGGTGGCGGAGTACTTGAAGGACACGTCCTCGAAGATGACGGAACCATCCGCAACGTCGGTCGCACCGTTCTCGGGTGAGGTCAGCGACGGCTCGTGGTTAAGGACCTCGGCGATACGGTGCGCGGACTCGGCTGCCATGGTCGTCATGACGAAGATGAAGGCGAGCATGAGCATCTGCGACAGAATCTGGATGCCGTAGGTGATGAGGGCGGTCAAGCCGCCCTTTGTCAGCTCGGTTGCCCCCGAGTTGATAATGATCGAAGCACCCACGTAGTCGACGGCCACAATCGCGGCGAAGATGAAGAACATCATGACGGGGCTGTTGAGCGCGATGAGTTTCTCAGCATTGGTGAAGTCCTTGCGCACGTCGGCCGACGCCAAGCGGAACTTCGTGGTCTCGTATTCCTCGGTGACGAAGGACTTGACCACGCGGATCGCGGCGACGTTTTCCTGCACGGAGTTGTTCAAGGCGTCGTACTTCTTGAAGATACGGCGGAAGATCGGGAAGGCGATGAGCACGATAGCCGCCAGGATGATGGCAAGCACCGGCACCATTCCCAGGAAGATGAGCGCCATCTGGACGTTGATACGCCACGCCATGACGATGGAGAAGATGATCATGAGCGGCACGCGTACAGCGATACGGATCATCATTCCGAATGCATTTTGCACGTTCGTGACGTCGGTCGTCATGCGGGTGACCAGCGAGGAGGTGGAGAAGCGGTCGATGTCCGCGAACGAGAAATCCTGCACTTTAAAGAACAGATCCTGACGTAGGTTCTTCGCCAGGCCCACCGAGGCGGTCGCCGCGAAGCGCGCGGAGAGAATGCCACAGGCCAGCGAGGCGAAGGCCAGTCCGGTAAGGATCAGTCCCAGGCGCATGACGGGGCTCAGGGACACGCCGTCGAGCGCATCCACCAGCGACACCATGGTCAGCGGGATCAAACATTCGAGGATCACCTCCCCGATGATGAACAGCGGGGTCAGGATCGCGGGAGCCTTAAACTCCCGCAGTCGCCCCATCAACGTTCGAATAGTTTTCATGAATCTCCTCAGTTCCGTCGTTCTTCTTCTCAGTGACGAGGCCGTGGCGCTTTCTCAGCGTCCGCGCAGCCTGCAGATAGTGATGATTGCTTTTTCGATGGCGCGCTGCGGATCCCGCGACGCGCCCTTCGTTTCGGCGTCGGCGGTGGCGATGGCACCGAAGGCCCCGGCCAGCGAGGCGTCGGACCAGCCGCGCAGCTCACGCCGGGCACGGTCGACCTGCCAGGGAGCCATTTTGAGGGCGGACGCAGAGCCGCCGATGGATACCTTCGCCATGGCGCGGAACTTCATGGCTAGCGCGGCGACGAGTACCTGCGGGGCAATACCTGTCGCAAAGGCGTGGCGCGTAAGAGTGAGGGCCTTGGCGGAGTTTCCGGCGACAGCTGCGTCGGCGACGTCGTAGCCGGTGGCCTCGACGCGTCCGGCCTGGTAGCGGCGCACGTCCTCCAGGGTGATGCGTCCGCTCACGTCGGAGAGCAGCTGGGCGAGGGCACCGGCCATGGCACGCGGATCATTACCGAGCGCGTCCACGAGGGCCTGCTGCGCTTCGGTATCCATCTGTCGGTGCGCGGCTCGCACGTCGGAAGCGATGAGCGCCAGCTTATCGCGGTCGTTTTTGAGCGGATCGGCCGGGATCACGGGCCATTTCGCCTTGGCGATCACGTCGATCACCTTCTTGCCGCGAGCGTTGCCGCCGGGGTGGGCCAGGAACATCCACACGTCGGGGGCGGGGGCTGCCGCGTAGGCGATCAGGTCGCTGGCGAGGGCATCACTCATCGTTTCCAGGTCGCGGATGATGACCATACGGGACTCGCCGAACAGGGAGGGCGAGGCGATGACGTCGATCTGTCCTGCCTGGTAGGTGGCGGCGTTGATGTCGGTGCGCTCCAGGTTCGGGTCGGCCTCGTAGGCCAGTGCGCGCAGCCGGTCGAGGGCACGGTCGACGAGAAGGCCCTCGGGTCCCTTGATCAACACGATGGGGGCCAGCGTGATGGGGGCGGGTGCTGCCGAGCGTGATCCGCGTGCTGCCACGTCTTCCTGCCTTTCGACGCGATGGTAACTCCCTAAGTCTGCCACCGCGGGCGCTCATCTGCGTCCGCCTTTGCCCTGGGCGGACATGAGTCGTGGCAGGTGTCACCGCCTTGTGCCCACCGTTTGCACAGAGGAATTCTCCGGGGAGCTAACACGGATGAGGGAACACGCGCCCTCGCGATGCCGATGAACCACGCAGGCGTCACGGGTCCGCGTGAGGATCCCAGGCCTCGTCCGTCAGGGGCACGACCCAGCGCCGCCACACGCACCACAGTGCCCACCCGCATCCCGCGCACGCGTATAGAGAGAGGATGGTCCGCGCTCCCCCGGGCACCTGTGTCCCCGATCCTGGCATCCCCTCGAAGAACCGTGCGGAGGATGCGATCCACCCGGTCGCCCAGGAGGCCACTCGCGCGCAGAATTCGGCGATCCCGGGGCTGATGTGCGCGAGGAGGGCTCCAGCCAGGCCCGCGAGCGCGGCCACGGGCACCGCAGGCTCGGCGGCGACGTTAGCGGCGATCCCCCACACGGGCACGGATCCCGACAGGGACACGACGAGTGGCGCGGTGGCGAACTCGGCCAGGGCGGGCACGCACACCATTTCGGTCAGCCGACGCAGGACCCGACCGATGCGTGTGTCTCCCCGGATACGCCGTTTCGTGCTCCTGGCGATGGCAGCCGCGGGTCCGACGACAGCCAGGGCCGCCAGTGCGGAGAGCGCGAACCCGTAGGATCGGGAAGCCCACGGGTCGATGAGGAGGGTCCCAATGACGACGGCACCGAGAGCTGCGATGGCCTGTCCTTCGCGTCCGAGGATCAAGCCAAGAGCCGCGACCGACGCGACGCACACGGAACGTACGACGGAGGCCTCCGGTCCGACGAGCACGACGATGGTCCCCAGCACCGCGAGTGTCGCGCCGACGCGCAGGGGCACGCGCGCGGGCAGGATCAGGGTCAGGGCCGCCAGGATGATAACGATGTGGGAGCCGGACACAGCCGTCAGGTGCGTGAGGGAGGTGGCTTTCATGGCGTCGGACAGGTCGGAGGGCACCAGGCGGTCGTCACCGATCGCCATGCCGGGAACGAGGCCTCGCGCGTCTCTCGCCAGATGTTCGCACGCACGCGCGAAGGCCCGGTGCGCGTCCCGCCTCCAGCCGTCCAGGCCGCCGGGACGCTCTGCGAGAATCGCGGTCCGGGCTCGGATCAAGCCGACGGACGGAGCGACGGCCGCGAAGGAGGCATCGAGGCTACCAGAGATCTCGTAGACGTCGCCGCGTGCCGCGTCCTCCCACCCCGGGGCGCTCACCAGGGCGGTGGCGCCTGAGGTCAGCCACTGCTCCCCCACTCTCACCGCGAGGATCCTCACGTGCGCTCGGTGCTTCGTCGAGAAACCGGACGAGGCAGGGGCCGGGTCACGCTCGAGCCGGACCCGCGCGTGGATCGGCCCAGAGTCCATTCGCGCGGGGTCATCACGGTAGGCGCGTCCCGCAGCGGAGGCGACCGCGAGCGCGCATGCGGTGGCTGCGAGGATGAGGGCAGCTGCTAGGCGGAGGGATCTCGGTGGGGTGAGGGCATGGCGTGGTGGGCGTGTGTGCCTGTGGGACCAGGAGTAGGAGGTGGCAGTGATGGCGGCCGCGAGCGCGCATGTGGCGATGAGGGGGTGGGGTGCGGGGTGGGTGGTGGCCCACCAGGTTGTGGCCCAGGTGGCGGTGGCTGGGGTGAGGAGGCGCAGGTCGATCATGCGTGGGGCGCTTTGGTGCGTGGTGTGGGGTGCGCGCAGAGCGGTTTCGGGTGGTGGGGTTGTGGGTGTTGTTGCGTGTGGTTTCTGCGGGGTGGGGGTGCGCGTGTTTCCTCCAGTGTTTGTTGTCTTGTTTTGTCCGTTCATGGGCAGACGCCTGGTCGTATTTTTTCGATGAGGGAGGGGCCGATGCCGGGGACGTCGTCGAGGGCGTCGACGGAGGTGATGTGGGGGTGGGTGGCACGGTAGTCGATGATGCGGTCGGCGAGGGCTGGTCCGATGCCGGGCAGGGTTTGTAGGTCGGTGACGGTGGCGGTGTCGAGGCGGACGCAGGCGGCGTGGGGGGCGTCGCCGTTTGCCGTGGGGGCCGGTGGTGTTTCTCCGATTCGGGAGATGCGGATGTGTTCGCCGTCTGTGAGGGGACGGGCCAGGTTGATGGTGTCGAGGTCGGCGTCTTCTAGGGCGCCTCCTGCGGCTGTGATGGCGTCGGTGACGCGGGAGGAGGCGGGCAGGGTGAGGACGCCGGGGGTGGCGACGGCCCCGGAGACGTAGACGATGACTTGGCCTGCGGATCCGGGAGAGCTGGGAGAGGCGTGGGAGGCGGGGCGGCTGGGTGCGTCTCTTTCCGGTGCTGCCGCCGGGTCCTGGTGTGTGTTTTCTTCGGCCTGGCGTTCGGCTGATTGCTCGGCGGCTTGTTCACTCGCGTGTGCTTCGTCTGCGACCCGGGCGTTTCGCCACACGCCGATGCCAGCGAGGGCGACGAGGACGATGAGGAGTGCGGCGACGGTCGTCCCGCCGGGCAGCAAGCGCGCGGAGGTGGGTTCGGGCGGGTCATCGTCGTCGCTGACCGCTGAGTCGTACACGGCTTTCGTCAGGGCTGCCATCCTGCGGTGTGCGATCCATCGTGGAGGGTTCATGTGTCGACGCTAAGTCCAGCGCCTTCCCCGTGTCGCGCCGTCTGCTCTCGCCTGTGGATGGGCGCGACACGGAGCAACCCCCTGTGGATATGCGCGACACGAGCATCCCGCCTGTGGACGGAGCCACACGCGCTCTCCCCTGTTATCGCGCGCATAGGATTGTCATCCCAGGGGATACTGTGTCGGTAACGTCGACATACGGTGGCGCACCGCGCCCACAGCCGAAAGACCACACCATGAGCGAGAACATCGAAGATCTCAAGGCGCGCCTCGCCGAAGCTGAAGCCGCCGCGAAGGCGGCCGAGGCTGAGGCAGCCCGCGCGAAGGCAGAGGCGCTGCGTCTCCAGGTCGAAGCAGCCGGTGCCGCCGCGGATACCCCTGCCGCCGCAGCGGATACCGAAACAGCGGAGGCCCAGGCAGCCCGCGCGGCGGCCGACGCGTTACGGTCCCAGATCGAAGCAGCCGAAACCACCCCCGAAGCGCCAGCAGCTGCGAGTGAGGCGGCCCAGGCCTCGTCCGAGGTATCCGGCGGCCTCTCCGCGTTCGCCTCAGGGATCAAGGCCGCCTACTCCTGGGACGTCCCCGCGGTCACCATCGGCACCCTCATCGAGGACGGAACGCGCGTGCCCGGCGTCAGCGCCAAGATGCCCCTGCCCATGTTTAACCGTCACCTGCTGGTTGCCGGCGCGACGGGCACGGGCAAAACCCGCACGCTCCAGCTCCTCGCCGAGGGCCTGTCCGCGAACGGCTCCTCCGTGCTCCTGTGCGACGTCAAGGGTGACCTGACGGGCCTGGCCGAGGCCGGGGCCAGCTCGGAGAAGCTCCTGTCCCGCACGGCCGCCAACGGCCAGGCGTGGGCCCCCTCGTCCTTCCCGATTGAACTGCTGAGCCTGGGCGGGGCGGATTCGCAGTTCCCGGGCGTGCCCGTGCGCGCCGAGGTCTCTGACTTCGGCCCGATCCTACTGGCCCGCGCTCTGTCCCTGAACACGACGCAGGAGCAGGCCCTGCAGCTGATCTTCGCGTGGGCGGACGGCCAAGGACTCGAACTTGTCGATCTGCCGGACCTGCGCGCTGTCATCTCCTTCCTGACCTCGGAGGACGGCAAGGACGAGCTGGCGACGATCGGCGGCGTCTCCAAGGCCACCGCCGGCGTCATCCTGCGCGCCCTGACCGCGCTCGAGTCCCAGGGCGGCGGCCAGTTCTTCGGTGCCCCCGGCTTCGACACGGCCGACCTGATGCGCATGGATTCGAACGGACGCGGCATCATCTCCCTGCTCGGCGTCGGTGACATTTCCTCGCGCCCCGCCCTGGTCAGCGCCGTCATCATGTACCTGCTGGCCAACCTGTTCGCAACTCTGCCCGAGGTCGGCGACGCGCCGCGCCCCAAGCTCGTGTTCTTCTTCGACGAGGCCCACCTGCTCTTCGCGGACGCCACCAAGGAGTTCGAGCGTCAGGTCGTCCAAACCGTGCGCCTGATCCGCTCCAAGGGCGTGGGCGTCGTCTTCGTGACCCAGACGCCCAAGGACATCCCCTCCGACGTACTCGCCCAGCTCGGTTCACGCATCCAGCACGGCCTGCGTGCCTCGACGCCCGATGACTTCAAGAAGCTCAAGGCGACCGTGCAGACCTTCCCGAAGACGTCCCTGGAACTCGACGAGGTCCTGACCACCTTGGGCACGGGCGAGGCCGTCGTGACCGTCCTGGATCCGAAGGGTAACCCCACCCCGGTCACGCCCGTCGGCATCTGGGCACCCGCCTCCGTCATGGGTCCCGCCTCCGCCAACACGATCGCGCGCGTCAACCAGTCGAGCATCATCATGGGCCGCTACCGCGACGCCGTAAACCCGGATTCGGCCGAGGAAAAGCTTGAGCGCCGCGCCGCCGAGGCCCAGGCCGCCCGCGAGGAAGCGGCCGCCCAGGAGGCCGCCGCCAAGGAAGAGGAAAAGGCCCGCAAGGAGGCTGAGAAGGCAGCGGAAAAGGCGGCCAAGGAAGCAGAAAAAGCTGCCGAGAAGGCCGCCAAGGAAGCAGAAAAGGCCGCTGCCAAGGAAGAGGCCGCCCGCGAGAAGGAAATGGAACGCCTGCGCCGCCAGGTCGAAAAGCAGCAGGAGAAGGAGGAAGCCGCCCGCCAGCGAGCCGCCGAGCGTCGCGCCCGCCAAGTCGAAAACGTCCTCGGGTCCGTCCTGCGCACCGCCGGCCGCGAAATCACGCGCTCGATCTTCGGCACGCGCAAGCGCTGACGCACGACTTTCCACCGTTTTCTCCCCCACGAGGCCGTGGCTGGGTTGCTCGACAACGCAAACCAGCCCCGGCCTCGTCTCACAGTTCGGCCACCACGCCAAGAGCAGGCAAAATGCGGGTAGGCTGCGTGACAAGTGACCAACACTCGCAGGGAGAGTCTCATGCGCATCGGATTTATCGGAACGGGAGCAATGGCCCAGGCCATTGCTCGCGGTGCCGTCGCGTCCGGTGTCGATCCTGCGACGCTGGTCTTCTCTAACCGCACGGCTGCTAAGGCCTGCGAACTAGCCGACGAGCTGGGCGCGACCGCCGCGTCGTCAAACACGTCCCTGGCACGCCAGGTTGACATCATCATCCTGGCTGTCAAGCCCAAGGACCAGCGCACGGTTATCAAGGAGATCGCCTCCATTGTGGTCGGACGCCCCGACGCGTGCGTCGTGTCCCTGGCCGCCGGGCGCACCCTCGACCAGATCACGCAGGATTTCGGCTCGGGCATCCCCCTCATTCGCGTCATGCCGAACGTGGCGGCCACCGTCGGACAGTCCATGACTGCCCTCACCGCCTGCCGGACCAGCGACGCGCAGGTGGACGCCGTGCGCGACCTCATGAACTCGGTCGGTCGAACCATCCTCATTGACGAGGACTATTTCCCTGTGTTCCAGGCCCTGGCCTCGTGCTCTCCGGCCTGGTATTTCCAGATTATTGATACGTTCGCCCGCGCGGGCCTCAAGTACGGGCTGTCCAAGGACAGCGCCGTCGAGATCGCGGCGCAGGCGATGGCGGGAGCCGCCACGCTGCTCCTCGCTGAGCGCGAGGCGGGCATAATCCCCGCGCAACTCATTGACCGGGTGACGAGCCCCGGCGGCACCACAATCGCAGGATTGCTGGCCGCCGAGGAAGGTGGTTTGTCGAACGCACTGGTAGGTGCTGTCGACGCCTCCATCCACGCCGATTCCCATCTCGGCTGACACCACCACCTGCCGCGACGCGGCTTACTTTCTCCACCTCACGTGGCGCTTTCGCGCACCCTCAACACAGGAACACTCATGTTGCTTTTCAACGCAGTCGTGCTCTCCGTGATCGTCATGCTGGTCCTCAGCGTCGCACGCGTGCACGTCGTTATCTCGCTTTTCGTCGCCTCGTTGGTGGGCGGCCTGGTGGCCGGAATGGGTATTTCCGGCACGATGGTCGCCTTCCAGGACGGCCTGGCCGGCGGCGCTAAGATCGCCCTGTCCTACGCCCTGCTCGGCGCGTTCGCGATGTCGGTGGCCCACTCGGGCCTGCCGCGTCTGCTGGCGAACTGGATCATCGCTAAGCTGCGCAACGCCGATGACTCTAACTCCGCGCGCGTGGCTCGCTCCGCGAAATGGGGCATCCTCGGCGGCGTCCTCGTCATGGGCGTCATGAGCCAGAACCTCATCCCGATTCACATCGCGTTCATTCCGCTGCTGGTACCCCCGCTCATCGGAGTCATGAACGAGCTGAAGATGGACCGCCGCCTGGTCGCCTGTGCGATCACCTTCGGCATCGTCACCACCTACATGTTCGTGCCGATCGGCTTTGGCCGTATCTTCCTGCACGACATTCTCTACAAGAACATCGAGGAAGCCGGCATGGCCGTCGAGGGCATCGTCAACCCGATGGCCGCCATGGCGATCCCCGCCGCCTCGATGGCCGTGGGCTGTGCTATCGCCCTGTTCGTCTCCTACCGCAAGCCGCGCGAGTACGAGCAGCGCGAGACCGAGTTCAGCTCCCAAGATGACAAGCCAATCGACATGAAGAAGGTCTGGGCGGCCGTCATCGCCCTCGTCGCCTGCTTCGTCATCCAGGCCGTCCTGACCAAGATGGACTCCGAGGCCGACCCGCTCCTCGTGGGCGCTCTCGTGGGCCTGTGCCTCATGCTCGCCATGCGCGTCGTGCCGTGGCAGCAGGCGGACGATGTCTTCTCTGGCGGCATGCGCATGATGAGCCTCATCGGCCTCATCATGATCACCGCCCAGGGCTACGCGACTGTCCTGAAGGCTTCGGGCCAGATCGAGCCCCTTGTCGAGCAGACCTCCGCGATGTTCAACGGCTCCAAGGCTCTGGCTGCCGTCATCATGCTGCTCGTGGGTCTCATCATCACGATGGGCATCGGCTCTTCGTTCTCGACGCTGCCGATTATTTCCGCGATCTACGTGCCCCTGTGCGTGACGCTGGGCTTCTCTGCCACCGCCACGGTCGCAATCATCGGTACGGCGGGCGCGTTGGGCGATGCCGGTTCCCCCGCCTCCGACTCGACGCTGGGTCCGACAGCCGGTCTGAACGTGGATGGTCAGCACGACCACATGCGAGACACGGTCATCCCCGAGTTCATCCACTACAATATTCCGCTGCTCATCGGCGGCTGGATCGCCGCGATGGTTCTCTGATCGTTTCACGAGGCCGGGGCCGGAGTTCACTGTTCAGGTGACCTGGCCCCGGCCTCGTCGTGTGCCCGGGCCAGACGTGTCAGCGTGTCACGAGTATGCACGCTCTGGCGCGCGTGGTTTCCTCCCACTGGGCGGATTCCCAGAGTTGTTCCAGCGTGAGTGCCTCCGCCCAGGTTTCCACCCACGTCTCGCCGAGGTGCTCATCGTTCCACGGGTCGTGGACCAGCGCGCAGTCACCGACGATGCCCCACACGTACACCCAGTGTGGGGTCGGCTCCCCGTTCAGGTTCTCCAAGTCGACCAACATGATCGCGCGTTTCCCGCTCGCCAACGCCCCGCGCAGGTCCTCGAGGCTGGCGGGTCCGATGCGGTCACGCACCCCGAGGCCGCGTGCTTCGACCACATGTTGGTCGTGGATCGCCCGGCGCACAGCAGGAGACGCAGCGTGCGCACGCGTCAGCCCAACGACGGGACCGTCGTGCGTCACGAGAACCTCGACCGCCAGACCGCGCCTGGCCAGGGAGGACGCCAGCCCGTAGGGTCCCACCCCGAGCGAATACGTGGCCTCGCGCCACAGCTCCATCTCTTCGACGAGGCCGTGGCTGACCTGGGCGGGAGCGGCAGCGCGGGCGTGCGCGAGGGCCATGAGGGCGCTCGCAGGTCCGCATGTGAACTCGGTTTTCTGGCGAATATAGGCGGGAATGGACACGCCCGGGCCGTTCCATCGCAGCCAGGCGCGTACGTGCGCGTGACCGTGACCGTGACCGTGACCGTGACCAGAGTGTTCCTCGATGGACAGCGGAGAGCCGACGAGGCCAGCGGGCACGAAGCCCCGCGAGCGCAGCGCGGCCTCCCAGTGGGAGTTCGTCTCGCGTGACACTGCTTTGATCAGCGGGGCGTTCGGCGCTGAGTCGATGATCGCCTGGATGAGAGTCTCCCAGCGCGGTGTATGCGTATCGTTCTCGGTTGTCGTTGCTGCCTCGTGCAGGAGGCAGGTGCCGCTGATTGTTCGGTGAGCGGACGTGGCCCGGTGGGTTTCGAGCAGCGCGTGGTCCCTGTAGGTCCACAGTGTGGCCGACACTGCGGGGCCCATCATGGCCCAAAGCTGCGCGTCGTGGTCGGGCACGCCGAGGGCGAGTAGTTGGTCGCGCGCGCTGTCCCCGGGTGTGATCGGCGTTGCTTCGACGCTGTGGCGAGCGCTCATGCCGACTGTGCCTGACGGCCGGGCACAGCGGCGAGCAGGTCGGCCGTGTATTCCTTAGTGGGATGGTGAAGGATCTCCTCCGTGCGTCCTTGTTCGACGACCACCCCGTCTTTCATGACGACGAGGCGGTCGCACATGGCTCGGGCGACCGCCAGGTCGTGCGTGATGAAGAGCAGGGCAAAGCCTTGCTCGGCTTGCAGGCGCGTGAGTAGCTCCAGGACGGAGGCCTGGACGGAGACGTCGAGGGCGGAGACGGCCTCGTCGGCGATGAGGGCGCGCGGGCGCGTGGCGAGGGCGCGCGCGATTGTCACGCGCTGGCGTTCGCCGCCCGACAGGCGGACAGGACGGCGCATCGCGTACTCGGCGGGCAGGTCGACGGCGGCGAGCAGGTCGGGAACATCGCTGGCCGGTCGACCGGCGACGGCGGCTGCCTCGGCGAGTGTCTGGCCGATGGTGCGCACAGGGTTGAGGGCCGAGTAGGGGTTTTGGAAGACGATGCCGACTGCGGGACCTCGTTCGGCCTGGGCGTTCACGCGCACGGTGCCAGAATCGGCGTGCTCCAGCCCCACGATGATGCGCGCGAGCGTCGTCTTGCCCGAGCCGGATTCTCCGACGATGCCGATGGATTCTCCCTGCGCGACGTTGAGGGAGACGTCCCTGAGGGCGACGCGTGTGTCCTTGCGTGAGCGGAACACCTTGGTCAGGTCTCGCACCTCGACGACCGCTTCTGCGCCCACGTGAGGCTCGTGCCCCGCGCGCGGGCTGGGTCCATCGATCCGCGGCTCCGCGTCAGCCAGTCGTTTCGTGTACTCGTGGCGCGGCGACACCAGCACCTCGTTGATTGGCCCCTCTTCGACGATCTGGCCGTCTTTCATAACGATGACGTCGTCACCGAACTGCCGCGCGAGCGCCAGGTCGTGGGTGACCAGCACGAGCGTCATGCCGCGGTCCTCGCGCAGGCGCGTCAGCAGCGTCAGGATGTCGCGCTGCGTCGTGACGTCCAGGGCGGTCGTCGGCTCGTCGGCGATGAGCACCCCCGGCTCGGAGTCGAGGGCGGCCGCGATGGCGACGCGTTGACGCATGCCGCCCGACAGCTCGTGCGGGTACGCGCGGGCGACGCGCGCGTCGAGGCCGACCTCTGCGAGTAGCGCACGCGAACGCTGGGCGCGCTCGGAGCGCCTGCCCGTGCGGGCAGCCGTCACCTGCTTGGCGCAGCGTATGGTCGGAGCGAGCGAGGTGAAGGGGTCTTGCGGGAGCCAGACGATGCCGCCCCCGCGCTGCTTTTCAAGCGTCCCTGATCGGTCGCCAGATCGTAGTCTTCTCCGTTCAACGACACCGTTCCGCTGGCGGATAGCGCGGATGGTGTCAGCGCGCACAGCGTGCGTGCGAGCATCGATTTGCCCGCGCCTGATTCTCCCACGATGACGAGGGTGCGCCCGGGGCGTGCGTGCACGCTCACGTCGTCGACGATCACGTGTCCAGCGCGGTCGGTCACCCTCACGTGGGAGGCGACGAGGCCGTGGCTGGGAGAATCGGAAAGAGGCTGGCTCATCGCCCGCCCTCCTGTCGTTCGGCGACCCAATCCCCTGCGATGTTGATCGCCGTGGCTGTGATGATGATGGCGAGGCCGGAAGCCACCGCGGCGGCTGGGTTCTGGGCAAGGATCGCGCGCCCGTCGGCCAGCTGTCGTCCCCAGTCGGCGTCTTGCGCCCCAACACCCAGGCCCAGGTAGGACAGGCCGGACAGGGACACGAGCGCGAAGGCGATGTTGACAAAGAGATTCGCCCACACAATCGGCGTGATGTTGGGTAGAACATGGACGCCGAGGATACGGGGGCCGGACAGGCCCAGCACCCGCGTCGCTTCGATGTAGGGCTGCGGCTTTTGCGCGAGGGTCGCCGAGCGAATCATGCGGATGTCCGAGGGCGCGAAAAGCACGATGAGGACGCCGACCGTCACCCAGTAGCTGCCGCCGATCACGCCCGCGACGACGATCGCGAGGAGCGTGACGGGAAGCGAGAGCAGCACCTCGCAGGAGCGAGACACGCACGCATCCCAGGCCCCGCCCCACCACGCGGCGCTCATCCCGAAGATCAGACCGGCCACCATAGACCCCGCCGCGATGACGAGAGGACCAACAACCGCCGAGCGCGCACCGGCAATCGTCAGGGCGAGGACGTCGCGCCCCACCTTGTCGGTGCCCAGCAGGTGGCCGGGCGTGCCCGCCGGGGTAACGCCCAGGGCGACGTGTTGGTTCAACGCGCCGGGCACCAACACCGAGGAGAAGAGGACGCACACGGCCACCAGGCCAAGAAACGCCAGGGAGAGGACCACGGAACCGGGGACGCGTCGCAAAACCGAGCCCAAGCCTCGTCCCAGGGTGCGAGGAGACAACGACACCGCCATCACGCTCTCCTCCCCTCGTCCACCGCCTGACGCGGATCGACGGCGAACGCGGCAACGTCAACGATCAGCGTCACGGCGATGATGACGACCGCGACGAGCAGCGCAATCGCCTGCACGACGGGCACATCCTTGTAGGTGATGGAGTCGGCGAGCAGTTGGCCGAGTCCGGGCAGGGAGAATGCCTCCTCGACCAGGACCGTCGACCCGAACAACGTCCCGAGGATCAGGCCGCCGGAGGTCAGGATCGGCAGGGAAGCTCCCCGCACGTACATGGCCGTGATCCGGCGGCTCGGCACACCCCGCGAGCGCGCGAAGGTCACGTAGTCTTGGCTCAGTTCTGCGCCGACGGCTGCGCGTGTGATGCGCACAAGCATGGCACCGATGCCGGTAGCCAGGGCGATGGCGGGCAGGGTGAGATGCCAGAGGGTGTCGGCCAGGCCGGTGCCATCGCCGAAAACGGGGAACCAGCCGAGCATGAGTCCGAAAACATAGAGGAGGACGAGCCCGAGGGCGAAGCCAGGTGCGGACACGCCGACGACAGACCAGCCGACGATGGTGCGATCGACCCAGGTTCCTTTGCGTCGCGCGGCAACGATTCCCAGGGGAATGCCGACGGCGACGGCCAGGAGGAACGCTCCGATGGTGAGCCACGCGGTGAGGGAGACGCGGGAGGAGAGGACATCCGTGACGGGGGTCGCTGATCGCACGGAGTCTCCGAAGTCGCCGGTGAGCGCGCGGGTCAGCCAATGCCAGTAGCGCAGGAGAAGGGGTTCGTCGAGGCCGTAGCGCGCGGTCACGGCCTGGCGGACGTCGGGGGTGAGGCGGCGCGTGCCCACCAGGATCTTCACGGGGTCTCCGGGTACCAGGTACAGGAGGGAGAAGACCAGGAAGGACAGGGCGAGCATTACCACCGCCGCCCCGGCGAGGCGGCGCAGGATGTAGCGCAGCATTAACGCGTCAGCTCCAGGGAGGCCGCCCACGCGGTGTTGAAGAAGTAGGGCGTGTACTGCGTTGGGGTGACGCGCGAGGAGAAGGCGGTCGAGGTCTTTCCCCACCAGATCGGCGAGTAGATCGTGTTGTCCTGTGCGATGCGCTCGGCTTCGACGATGTCGGCGACGCGCGCGCTCGGATCGGTCTGGGCGGCCTGCGAGGCGATCAGCCCCTGGACCTGGGCGTTCTCGTAGCGCGCCGGGTTGTCGGGTCCCAGCAGCCAGCCGGCCACCTCGCCCGGGTCACCCGTCGTGGAGGTGTAGCTCATGAAGGACAGGCCGTAGGTGCCGCTGCCGACCTCGGAGATCCATTCTTCGATGGGCTTGGAGGTGACGGTCAGGTTGACGCCGATCTGCTTGAGGTTGTCGGCAATCGCCAGCGCGGTGGAGCCCAGGTCCGGGATGGAGGACGGGTAGGTGAGTTCGGCGCTGAAACCGCCGGGGACTTTGGACTGAGCGAGTTCGGCGCGCGCCGCCTCGAGGTCGAAGGAGTCAATGGGCAGGCCCGCTTGCGCGTCCGCAGCCGCCTGTTTGCCGATCTCGCTGCCCAACTGATCGGGCGGCTCAATGCCCGTGGCAACGCTCGCCTGCCCCTTGAGGATCGAGGAGACGATGGTGTCGCGGTCGACGGCGTGGGCGATGGCCTTGCGCACGTGGATGTCGTCGAAGGGAGCGATGTTCTGGTCGAAGGTGAGGCCCACGTAGGAGCGGTCGGATTCGGTCAGGACATTCACGCCGTCTATGCCCTGGAATTGCGAGACCTGGTCGGTGGGCACCTGAGTAGCGATGTCGATCTGCCCGCTCTTGTGCGCGAGCAGGCGCGCGTTCTCATCCGAGAAGAAGTCGAACTCGATGGTCTGGGCGGGGGTGTCTCCGCCCCACCAGGTGCCGCTCTTTGTGAACACAGCCTTGGAGTCTGGCTGGAAGGAGACGGCCTTGTAGGGACCCGTTCCCATGATGAGGTCGGCCGAGGACCCGTAGGAGGCAGCCGCCTCGTAGAAGGATTTCTCGGTGATCCACAGGCCGCCGTTCGCGGTGACCGTCCACCCGAAGTTAACGGCGGGAGCGGGCAGGGTGATCGTGATCTGGTTGTCGCCGCTCCCGGCGGCCTGCACGCCCGCGGGCCAGTAGCTGGCCGACGACGGGGACTTGTCGGGATCCTTGGCGATGTCGATGGAGAAGAGGACGTCGTCGATAGTGACGGGGTTGCCGTCCTGGAAGAGGGCGTCGGGGCGGATGTCGAAGACCCACGTCTGGGCGTCGTCCGTATGGTACAAGGAAGCGATCGCGGGGATCAGCTGGCCGTTCTTATCCACGGCGAGCAGCCCTTCGGAGACGACCTGCGCGACGTAGTAGTTGATGATGCCAGTTTCGTGCGCGGTGTCCAGGGTGGACAGAGATCCGGGCAGGCCGACGGCGATGGTTCCCTCGCGGGAAGCCGACTGGGCCGCTCCTCCCGACGGCGCGCAGGCCGCAAGGGTCGCACACATCATGGCAGCGACGGAGGCGAGGGCGGCTGCTGTTCGTGGGATGCGTGCGATGTGCATCGAGGTCTCCTTGTGTCTAGTAGCGGCGGAAGTGCCGACACCTACCGTATGCACCAGAGAAGTCTCGGGAGAAAGATCCTCGTCAGGCGACCATTTGTAACAGTGGTTGATTACTTGTCATCTATATGTCAGGTACTGCGTGACGACGTCGTGCAGCACCTCGGCGGTCGCGCGCACGTCCGCGAGCGCAATGTGTTCGTCGTGGGCATGGAGCTGGGCGTAGACGTGCCCCAGGCTGGCCCCGCTGTCGTAGGCCCCGAACCCGTATCCGATGCCGCCGTGCCTGCGGGCCACGCGCAGGTCGGTTCCACCGGGCATGAGGACGGGGACGACGCGCGCGCCCGGGTATCGACGCCTCAGCGCTGCCTTAATCGCCCGGTACAGGTCGGTGTCGGTCGACGAGGCCGTGGCAGGTTCACTGAGGAGGCGCTCGATATGCACGTGGTCCGCGAGGTCGCCGAGGGCCGCCGTAATGGCGGCGTCCACGTCGTCATCGTCGACGCCTGGCAGCGTGCGAATGTCCAGCTCGAGGGTTGCGTGGGAGGGCATGACGTTGATGGGCCCGCCCGAGTGGGCGACCGTCTGGGCAACAGTCACGTGGGAGATGGCGTGCGCAAACGCCGCCAGATCGCCAAATTCGGAGTAGTCGCCCTCGTAGGTGCCGTTGATGAGACTCGTTTCGGTCGCTTCCTCAAACTCGAAGGCGCGCACAAAGGATGCCCAGACCTCGTCCGTGGCGGTGGGCCAGCGGGCGGCGGACAGCGCCACGCTCACCTGGGCGAGCCGCTCGACGGCACTCGTGCGGCCCAGCGGCACCGAGCCGTGGCCAGCGTCGCCGCGGATGTGCAGGCGGCGCTGGGCGGCCCCCTTTTCGCCGACGACCACGACGACGCCGTCGCCTCCCCGACGCCCGCGAATGTGCGCTCCTCCCATTTCGGACAGGGCCGCGTCCCATGGGAAGGCGTCCGGCCGGTTTTCGCCGATCCACGGGACGCCCAGTCCTCCTCGCGCTTCCTCGTCGGCGGCAGCCACGAACACCAGGGAACGGGCTGGAGGCTCACCGGCCTGGGCGCGACGCGCGACCTGGCGGGTAACAACGGCCATCGCGGCGGTCAGGTGGAGCATATCGACCGTGCCGCGCCCCCACATGACGCCGTCCTCGATCTGCGCGCCGAAGGGGGCGCACGTCCACTTGGCCTCGTCGACAGGCACGACGTCCGTGTGCCCCACGAGGGTGAGCGGCGTGCCGTCACCGTGGGGGGCCGATCCTTCGACGGTGACCACGAGGGTCGTGCGCCCCGGATGCGGGGTGACCCGCTCGATAGACACGGGCAGGCCCGCGAAGAACTCCTCCAGCAGATCGGCGGCGCGCTCCTCCCAGCCCGAATCGGCGGTCAGATCATTGACGCAGCCCAGGCGCACCAGGCGCGCCAACAGGTCCACGGTCTGCTCGCCCAGCGATTGCGTGCTCACGGTGATCCCCTTTCCCGAGGAGGCCTCGTCCCGGCTCCCTTGTGTGACACCCACGGTATCCCCGCGCGCTCGTGCTCTCCCGGGGAGGACGCACAGGGGACTTTTGTAACGGAGCGTGTGAGCAACCCGCGCCCGACGCGTCGGCGCTGCGTTGGACCCGCGCACCTGCGGAAAAGTACCCTAGTGGGGCAAACAGTCCACGACTCGGATGGAGACAACTCAATTATGGCCATGA
>ERZ772906.639-NODE-639-length-20249-cov-4.893137_pt1 | contig 20249 bp, 25 predicted proteins | sample MGYA00511338_ERZ772906 | MGnify/ENA primary metagenome ERZ772906 (study PRJEB29015, sample SAMEA2738076) | human oral metagenome | biome: human oral; feature: human-associated habitat; material: saliva | place: China | collected 2212 ... | reverse complement strand
GGTACGAAACATATTCGTGAAGCAATTCCATTCCCACGTTTATTAAACCGTATTTTCCCATAAAATAGACAATTTCAAACCGATTTTTAGAATTTCTAGAAATCGGTTTTTATGTCAGAAAAAGAGGTGAAAATTTTGGAACAAACATTTCAACAATTTTGGATGTATCAAGGAGGAACGACCGTTCCAAATCCATTCATCCGATATTATCAACAATTACAATTAACGGCACAAGAATGCTTAATGCTCTCTTGGTGGTTACAACATTCCACTTCAGAATATTTTCCATTGAATGTAGAAGAAGTCTGTGATGTTTTTTCAATTTCAGAAAATACTTTATTCCAAATCATTCAGCATTTATTAGATCGACAAGTGGTATCTGTTACTCAAAAAGAAAATGAAGAAGGAAAAAGAGAAGAGTACTATAGTTTAGCACCGTTATTTCAACAATTAGAAATTTTACATCGTCAAGAAGTGGCTAAAAAAGAAGAAAATGATAAGCCAAATTTAATTTTTGTCATTGAAAAAGAATTTGGAAGACCCATTAGTTCGTATGAAATTCAAATGATTAAAAGTTGGATTGATAAGGACGAATATTCTTATGATTTAATTTTAGCAGCTTTAAAAGAAGCAGTTTTAAATCAAGTATTTACGTTGAAGTATATGGATAAGATTTTATTAACATGGCAAAGAAAAGGATTCAAAACGGTTCAACAAGTCATTCAAGATAAGAATCGCTCGAGAAATGGACATTTTACAGTAAAACCAAAAGAAACAACACCAATTCCTCAAGTGCCATTAGATAATTGGTTGGATTGATGGAGGAAGCTTATGTTATCAAAAACAAAAACGATTGAAGCAGTTCAAACAATGGGAGACTTATTTCCAGATGCTCATTGTGAGCTAAACCATCGCAATGCTTTTGAATTACTAATTGCAACAATTTTAAGTGCTCAAGCAACAGATGTAGGTGTGAATAAAGTTACTCCTAAATTATTTGAGAGATATCCAACTCCAGCTCATTTAGCAGCAGCAAGTGAAGAAGAAGTGATTGAATGTATTCAGTCATTAGGATTATATCGAAGTAAGGCAAAAAATATTCGCCTGTGTGCGCAACAACTAATGGAACGCTTTGAGGGTGAAGTTCCTAAAACAAGAGAAGAATTAGTGAGTTTAGCGGGGGTAGGTAGAAAAACTGCAAATGTAGTGATGAGTGTTGCCTTTAATATTCCAGCATTTGCGGTAGATACTCACGTTGAGAGAATCTCCAAAAGATTACAAATTTGTAGACAAAAAGATACAGTGTTAGAAGTAGAAGAAACTTTATGTCGTAAAATTCCGAAAGAACTATGGTCGAGAGCGCACCATTGGATGATTTTCTTTGGAAGATATCATTGCGTTGCTCGAAAACCAAAGTGTCATGAATGTCCCTTGTTAGAAATATGTGCTTATGGTAAAAGAGAAGTGTAATGGAAAACGTTTAAATACTCCAATTTAGAAAAAACTAAAATATGAGAATTTATAAAAAAATCCTAACAAATTCGTTTTTATTTCTTAGAAATGTTATAATATCAATGTTTTTAAGACTTTTTAACTGACATTTTCCTTTTTATATGCTATACTAAAGTTAAGTAATATTGTAGATGTGTTGGATTTGGAAGGCCCGTGGGAAGAGGCGATAAAGATGGCACTTAAGGTGACAAAAAAAGTTCAAGGAATCGTTGAAACGGAACTTCGTAAAGGAACTAGCAAATCTCGTATTGCACATATATTGGGTATATCATATGAAGAAGTTCTTGTTGTCATTAAACGAGTTAAAGATTCTATTCGCCCAGATGTAGGAGATCGGATTCATTTTACGTTTAGAGAACAACAAATGTACGGTGTGATTTATAAGTTACTTTCCAATAGTGCAGTCGTGATTATTGACTGGGAATCTTCTACGACCGTTATGAAAGATATTTGTGAAGATCGCACCATCGTGAATTTTAAAGATATTATTGAATTTTTACCAGATGATGCTAAGGCAGACTAATCTTGGATTAGTCTGTTTTTCTTTTAAAGAGGAGGAAAAGAATGGGAAATACGATTGAATTTCCAAATCAAGAAGAATTTTATATTCAAAAAGCAACGCAATGTCAAAAAGAAGATGATTTGATTAGTGCCATTGATTGGTTAGAAAAAGGATATATTAAGACTCGTTCAGATCAACTATTAGATAAATTATGGTCTTTACTATGTTGTAGTCAAGATTGGAATGAAATTATTTGGTTAGTAGAAGAGTTTGAATTGAAGGAAGAAATGTATTTATGCGTCTATTTAGAAGCATTAATCCATATGAATCGTTTTGAAGAAGTGGAAGATTATTTGAAAAATTCATCGCATATAGAGTATCCAGAGATAAGCAATCTTCAACTAAAAATGATGAATCATAAGTTGAAAAATGAACAAGAGAAAGTTCAGCAGTTACAAGAAATAGGAGAAGCGTTACAGAACAAAGATAAGATTTTTTCTGTAGAAGAAATTCAATATATCACTCAAGTATTAATTGATTCAACATTATCACAAAAGGAATTTGTTATTCAGTTATTTTTACTTCATCCACAGACCCCAATGTTTGATAAAGCAATTTTATTAGATGAATGGTTAGATTCAGGACTGTCAAAAACAATTCAATTACTATGGAATGGAGAAGTTAAAAGAGTAGATCGTAAAAATCTTTTTCCAATATCGAAATCAAGATTCTATAAAGAAGAGTCAGTATTGTTGAATGAATTAATGAATCATTATTCTTTAGAGGATGCTATGGTATTAGCCCAAAAATGGATACAAGATACCATTCGATTATATCCATTCCAAGAAGAATATCTATCTACTTTTGAAGAATGGATGAATTATTTTTCAGAAAAAGAAAATTTGATGGAAAGTTTATTTTATGAAGATTCTGTTTTTGTAAAACAATACGAAGATTTTCAAACAAATATTTCAAAATAGAGACTTTATTCTATCGGAGTGAATTTTGAATTCATATGAATACGATAGAGTTAAGTATATTTTGCTTAGTGAAAATATAGTTGAAACTTATTATTTTTAAAAAAGAAATAGAACGTATATAATAAGATAAAAGCTGTCTGAGAATAGAAAAGGCTGGAGGGTTTCATTATGAAAAAAGGAATCGTAAAATGGTTTAGCAATGAAAAAGGCTATGGTTTTATTTCTGTCACTGATACAAATGAAGATGTATTTGTTCACTTTACAGGGATTTTATCTGAAGGATTTAAAACATTAAAAGAAGGACAAATAGTTGAATTTGAAGTTGCACGTGGTGCTCATGGTCTTCAAGCTACAGGAGTACGGGTGATAGAATCGGAATGATTCGAGTGAAAACGGATGCTGCAGTTAATGGGAATCCAGGAAAAGTTGGAATTGGAATTGAAATTTTATATCAAAAACAACAATTTTTGTTTAAAGAAAATTCTGAAATTCTAATGGATAACCATCAAGCAGAATTATGGGCGATTTATCGTGCGTTAATCATTCTAAAAGAAAAAGAATGGCATCAAGAAATGATTTTTTTGAATTCAGATTCCAAGTTTGCAATGATGGCGATTGAAAAAAATTATACGAAACAAATTGCTTATCAAGATATTTTAAAAATAGTGCAAGAAGAACGAAAAAAATTTCCGCAACTATTTTTAGAATGGATTCCTGAAAAGGAAAACCGCGGAGCTGATCAATTAGCAAGACAAGCTTTACAACAAATTTTAGAAAGATAGGGAGTTTTTAAGATGGAAGAACATGTATTATATTTTAGTAGCTTATGTCCAGATACAAAAGCATTTGTAGAGGAGTTACAAAGACAAAATATTAGCTATCGTGAAGTAGATATCACTGCAAGTATGGCGAATTTAAAAGAGTTTATTCGTTTAAGAGATGATAAACCACAATTTGAAGGTCGTAAACAATGGGGTATGGTAGGTGTTCCTTGTTTAGTGACGAAAACAGGACAATATATTTTTGAAATTGGTCAATTAAATGGAACAAGTTGTGAGGCTGTTCCGGTTGAATAGTATTCCGTTAATACTGTTAGTTTACTTTTTGGGAGTGAATCTTTTATTATTCGTTTTAATAGGAATGGATAAACGGGCTGCTAGACGAAAAAAATGGCGGATACCTGAAAAAAGATTATTAACTCTAGGAATAATTGGTGGGGGATTTGGTGGAATAATAGGAATGCTCATTTTTCACCATAAAACTCACCGAATTTATTTTACAATTTGTTATGTAGTAAATATAATTTGTTGGGGAATTGCTTTCCTATATTTTACGCAACAATTTTAAGGGGGAAGAGATGAAGCAACAAAAAGGTATATTATTTGCAATATGGATTGGACTTTTAAGTGCTCTTTCAGGATTTGTAAATATTACAACATTATTATTGTATGAAAAGCCTACTACTCATATGACGGGGAATATTTCCGGTTTTTTAATCCATGCGATGTCAGGTGAAATGAGCCATGCAATTACATTACTATTCATTATTATTAGTTTTTTACTAGGCGGAGTTTGTTCCGGGATGATTTTTTCCGAAAAAGTTTTCCGATTTGCAAACCGATATGGAATATTACTGATTGTATTAGGTTTTTTATTAGGAATTAGTTTTTGGTTAAAATTAGAAGTTTTATGGATTTATCAACTAGCTTTTACAGTTGGTGTTCAAAATAGTATGTTTATTTATTACCGTGGAATGATTGTAAGAACTTCTCATTTTACGGGATATTTAACGGATACAGGATTTGCGATTGGCAGATGTCTTAGAGGTTATCGTAAGGACAAAATAAAAATAGTTTTTTATAGTTTAAGTATGTTGTTCTTTTTATTTGGAGGAGCATTGGCATTCGAAATGGCAACATGGTCTAAAGAATTATTACTTTTTGTCATTAGTATTAGTTATGTACTTGTCGGTGGATATTATTTCTTATTCCGTCATTTATATGAATACTATCATTTGTTGGAGGAAGAAGCATGACAGATATTTTAGTTGTAGTGGATATGCAAAAAGATTTTGTTGACGGAGTCTTAGGAACAAAAGAAGCAGTAGCAATTGTTCCTAATGTAGCGTCAACGATTCGAGAGTTTTCAGGTAAAGTTTTTTATACATTGGATACTCATCATGAAAATTATTTAGAAACAGAAGAAGGAAAAAAATTACCAGTTATTCACTGTGTAAAAGGAACTCCAGGTTGGCAATTAGATACAACTGTACAAGAAGCTCTAATAGAAAAAGAAGCTGTTGGAGTTGAAAAACCTACTTTTGGATCTACAGCATTAATGGAATTATTGAAGGAAGTTCCTTCCATCAGCTCCATTACATTTTTAGGTCTATGTACAGATATTTGTGTCATTAGCAATGTTTTATTAGCAAAAGCAAACTTCCCAGAAATACCTATTAATGTATACTCTACTTCTTGTGCAGGGGTTACCCCTCAAAGTCATCAACAAGCATTGGAAGCCATGAAAATGTGTCAAATTAATGTGGTAGAATAAAGTGTAGGTGAAAGAATGGATTCTAAAGAAAAATTGAAAGAATTAAATGTCCTGAATGCCATCATGTTAGTAGCAATTCTAATTGGTATAGTAATAGGGATTATCATTCAAGAATTAATCGGTGGAGTAGCGATTGGAATGCTTGGTGGATTTATCACACGATTAATTTATTTAAGAAAAAAATATAAGGATATTAATTCAAAATAAAGGAGAACTAAATATGTCACAAGAATTTTTTGAAGCAGTAGAAAAATTTGAAAAAAAATCAATTAAAGAAGTAGAAAGCTTAATCTCAAGTGGAGAAGAAGTAGTGTTATTTATCGGACGTCCAACTTGTCCATATTGCCGTCGTTTCGCTCCAAAAATGAATGAAGCACGTCAAGCTTTAAATAAACCAGCTATTTTTGTGAATAGTGAAGATGTTACACAACTAAATGATATTCAATCATTCCGCCAAAAATATGGTATTCCAACAGTACCAGGTTTATTAGTTGCTAAAGGTGGAGAGGATCGTGTAGTTTGTGATTCATCCATTAGCGTGGAAGATATTATTGCATTCGTTAATAGATAAGACTATTTTAATTTAAAAAGGAGAGGGACTTGTATGAACGAAATTAAATGTCCGCACTGTCAAAAGGTTTTTACAATTGATGAACATTCATATGCAGATATTGTGAGTCAAGTTCGTAATCAAGAATTTACACAAGAAATTCATCAACAATTAGAATTAGCAAAAAAACAATTTGAAACAGAACAACAATTAAAATCTCAACAAGCTCAATCTCATTTTGAAGAGAAATTGGCACACTATACACAGCAAATTGCTTTATTAGAGCAAGAGCTAAAACAAGCTAGTCAACAAATGGAAGTTCAAGTTGAAAAAGAAAAACATAAATTAGAAATGGAATTATCTAAGATTCAACAAGAGCAAGTTGTTTCAAAACAAGAATTGACGCAGCAATATCAAGAAAAAATTGGTCAGCAAGAACAATTGATTCAATCGCTTCAAGCAAAGATTGATGCACAAGAAACAAAAGAAGCCTTACGAGTTTCTCAGTTATCTGCTGAAAAAGATCGTGTTATTGCTGATTTAGAAGCGAAAAACCATTTACAAGAAAAAGAACAAGAAGTTCAAGCAGCGGCTTTAAAAGAAAAATATGAGTTGGAATTACGTCAAAAAGACGAAACGATTGCGTTTTATAAAGATTTTAAAGCAAAACAATCGACTAAAATGGTCGGTGAAAGTTTAGAACAACATTGTGAGATTCAATTTAACCAATTAAGAATGACGGCTTTTCCAAGAGCTGAATTTGGTAAAGATAATGATGCTAAAACGGGAAGTAAGGGCGATTATATTTACCGAGAATATGATGATTTTGGAAATGAAATATTATCCATTATGTTTGAAATGAAAAATGAAAATGATCAAACAGCTACTAAAAAGAAAAATGAACATTTCTTTAAAGAATTGGATAAAGATCGACGTGAGAAGAATTGTGAATATGCGATTTTAGTATCTTTATTAGAAGCAGATAATGAACTATACAATAATGGAATTGTGGATGTCAGTTATGTGCATGAGAAAATGTATGTTGTTAGACCTCAATTCTTTATTCCAATTATTACGTTATTAAGAAATGCGGCGTTAAATTCATTAAAATATAAACAAGAATTAGCGCAAATGAAAGAGCAACAATTAGATATTACGCATTTTGAAGAAGATTTGCTAGCGTTTAAAACTGCCTTTTCTAAAAACTATGAATTAGCGAGTAAGAAATTCAAAACAGCAATTGATGAAATTGATAAAACAATTTCGCATTTACAAAAAACAAAAGATGCGTTGTTATCATCTGAAAACAATTTAAGATTAGCGAATAATAAGGCAACTGATTTGACCGTAAAAAAACTCGTCAAAAATAATGTAACGATGAAGCAAAGATTTGAAGAATTAGAATAGGAGAATGGAAGATGGCAAAATTTATAGTAGAGCCGGAATTTTGGGAATTATTTCCAGAAGGTCAAGTGAATGTGTTAGTATTAAAAGGTATTAATAATTTTGTAGATGAAACGGAAGATCCGTATTTTGAAGGAATCTTACAAGAAGCTTGCCAAAAAGCTCAAGTTCATTTTACAGAAGAAGTCTTTAGTGATAATAAAGTTATCCAACAATGGAGACAAGCCTATTCTAAATTCAAAACCAAAAAAGGAGCACGTTCTTCTATTGAAGCATTGTTAAAACGTGTTTCTCAAGGACATACATTCCGTTTGATTACTCCATTAGTAGATATTTATAATAGTATTTCTATTGAATATGCTGTTCCATTAGGGGGCGAAGATTTAGATAAAATTCAAGGAGATTTACGTTTAGGTAAAGCTAAAGGTGGAGAAAGTTTCTTCCCATTAGGTGCTGAAGAAGATTCACCAGCATTAGAGGGCGAAATTTGTCACTTCGACAATGAGGGAGCTGTATGCCGTTGCTTGAACTGGAGAGAAGCGAAGAGAACGATGTTACAAGAAGAAACAACAAATGCAGTTCTTGTAATGGAATCTGTCACAAAAGATCAAGCTGAAAGAGCAACAGTTGCAATGGAAGCATTAAAGCAACGTTGTGAAGAGTACTTCAATGTAACAGGAGTAAGTTCGATTGTAACACCAGAAAATAGTGAAGTTGAATTATAATAGGAAGTGGCAGAGCAGTCGTTCTGCCACTTTTTGAATAGTTTAGAAATACGAAAGAAAGGAGGAAACGAATGCGTAAAATATTACATATTGATATGGACGCCTTTTTTGCATCTGTTGAACAAATGGATCATCCTCATTTAAGAGGGAAACCGATTATTGTAGGTGGAAAAGTAAATCAACGTGGAGTCGTGGCAACTTGTTCTTATGAGGCAAGAGCATTTGGAGTCAGATCGGCAATGCCAACAAGTCAAGCGATTCGATTATGTCCAAAAGCAATTATTGTTCCTCCGAATTTTGAACGTTATCGACAATTAAGTTTACAAATTAGAGAAATATTTCACCGATATACTCCACTCGTTGAACCAATGTCGATTGATGAAGCTTATTTAGATGTTACAGAGAATTCAAAAAATCAAACTTCTGCAACAATGATTGCAAGAGAAATACAAGAAGCTATCTATAAAGAAGTAGGATTAACATGCTCTGTTGGGGTATCTTTTAATAAATTCTTAGCAAAAATTGCATCCGGGCAAAGAAAACCAGCTGGAATTACTGTGATTGATCAAGAGTCATTTCCAGAATTTATTAAAACATTGCCTGTTGAGAAATTTTTTGGTGTAGGACAAGCAACAGCAAAAAAATTGCATCACAAAAATTTATTCAATGGGGAAGATATTTTGAAATGTTCGAAAGAATATTTAATTAAACATTTTGGAAAGCAAGGAGAAGCACTTTATAGACAGGTAAGAGGGCAGTCCAATGATCAATTGACATTGTATCGTGAAAGAAAATCTTACGGTAAAGAAGAAACTTTATTAGAAGATACAACTGATGAAGAAGTGCTACAGAAATATATAGAACAATTTTCAGAACAGATATCAAAATGGTTAAAGAAAAATAAATTGGCTGCTAAAACGATAACGATTAAATTTAAACAAAGTGATTTTGAAACAAAAACTAGAAGTAAGACACTGGAAACTTATATACAAAGTAAAGAGAAGCTTGTTTTAGAGGCATCTAATTTATTAATGGAGCAGTATAATAATGAATCGGTACGTTTAATTGGACTGTCAGTAACTCAGTTTGAACAGACGCTTCATTTATTTGAACAAGTAAAACTGTTCTAAAAAGATTAATACAGTTTTTTTAACAGTATATAACACAGAAATTGATTTATTTTTTTCATTTGTTTGCAATCCGTATGAAAAATGATTAAATAATTGCACAAAACTTTATAAATAAATCTATTGTTTATAAAGAAAAACTTGTAATGCTATTCACAAGAAATAAAAAATAAAACTCGAACTTAATTACTTGCATAACTAAAAAAAGCATGGTAAATTAGTATATGAAAATAATAGAAATGATACAGAAATAAAATTCTGTTTCTTCATTTTTGTTATGAAGCACAATTTCTTAAAGAAAAGGGGAAACAAAAAGTATGGCAACGAAGAAAAAATTCAATCTCGATGCACTTTTCACACCAGATAACTTGAATTTTGAAATGGTTCAAGTATTAGATGAAGAAGGAAAAGTTGTAAATCCAGATTTAGTACCAGATTTATCTGATGATGAATTAGTCGAATTAATGACTGATATGGTATGGTCACGTATTTTACATGAACGTTCAACAGCGTTAAACCGTCAAGGACGTTTAGGATTCTATGCTCCAACAGCAGGTCAAGAAGCTTCACAATTAGCTTCAATTAAAGCAATTGATAAAGGTGATGTATTATTACCAGGTTACCGTGATGTACCGCAATTAGTAAAACATGGTTTACCATTATCACAAGCATTCTTATGGTCTCGTGGACATGTTGCAGGGAACATGTATCCAGAATCGTTAAAAGCAGTACCACCACAAATCATCATTGGTGCACAATATGTTCAAGCAGCAGGTGTTGCATTAGGATTACAAAAACGTGGTAAGAAAAATGTAGCTGTTACTTATACAGGTGACGGTGGATCTTCACAAGGGGACTTCTATGAAGGAATTAACTATGCTGGTGCATACAAATCACCTGCTATCTTCTTCATTCAAAATAATGGTTGGGCTATCTCAACTCCTCGTGAATTGCAAACAGCTGCTACAACTTTAGCACAAAAAGCTGTTGCTGCTGGTATTCCAGGTATTCAAGTAGATGGTATGGACCCATTAGCAGTTTATGCCGTAACTAAAAAAGCTCGTGAATATGCAGTTGCAGGAAATGGTCCTGTATTAATCGAAACAATCTGTTTCCGTTATGGTCCTCATACATTATCAGGGGATGATCCAACTCGTTATCAACCAGAAGGAATTCAAGATGCATGGGCTAAAAAAGACCCATTAATTCGTTTCCGTAACTATTTAACAGCTAAAGGCTTATGGTCTGAAGAAAAAGAAAATGAAGTTATTGAAGCAACTAAAGAAGAAATTAAAGAAGCAATCAAAGAAGCTGATAAACAACCAAAACAAAAAGTTTCATTCTTCTTGAAGACAATGTTTGAAGAACCAACAAACGTTATCCAAGAACAACTTGATTACTTTGAAGCAAAGGAGAATAAATAATTATGGCACAAATGACAATGATTCAAGCCATTACGGATGCATTGGCTTTAGAATTAAAACGTGATGAAAATGTCCTAATTTTCGGTGAAGACGTTGGTAAAAACGGAGGAGTTTTCCGTGCAACTCAAGGACTTCAAGATGAATTTGGAGAAGACCGTGTATTTAATACTCCTTTAGCAGAATCAGGTATTGGTGGTTTAGCTATCGGTTTAGCATTAGAAGGTTACCGTCCAGTTCCAGAAATCCAATTCTTTGGATTCGTATTTGAAGTAATGGATAGTGTTGTTGCTCAAGCAGCTCGTTACCGTTACCGTATGGGTGGAACTCGTCAAATGCCTATCGTATTCCGTTCACCATTTGGTGGTGGGGTTCACACACCAGAATTACACTCAGATAACTTAGAAGGTTTAGTAGCACAATCACCAGGTTTGAAAGTCGTTATTCCTTCAAACCCATATGATGCAAAAGGTTTATTAATTTCAGCTATTCGTGACAACGATCCAGTTGTTTACTTAGAACATATGAAATTATACCGTTCATTCCGTGAAGAAGTTCCAGAAGAAAGCTATACAGTTCCATTAGGAAAAGCAGCTGTAACTCGTGAAGGTACAGATGTTTCAATTATTACTTACGGAGCTATGGTTCGTGAATCAGTTAAAGCAGCTGAAAACTTAGAAAAAGAAGGTATTTCTGTAGAAGTTATCGATTTACGTACAGTTTCTCCATTAGACTTAGATACAATTTTAGCATCTGTTCAAAAAACTGGACGTGTTGTAGTTGTACAAGAAGCTCAACGTCAAGCAGGTATCGGCGCAATGGTAATGTCTGAAATTTCAGAACGTGCAATTTTACACTTACAAGCACCAATTGGACGTGTTGCAGCACCAGATACAATTTTCCCATTTGGTCAAGCAGAAAACGACTGGTTGCCAAATGCAAGTGATATTGAAGCAAAAGTTCGCGAAACTTATAATTTTTAATTCGTAAACCATTCACTAAAGAGCAAAAAGCCCTTCAAAGGTGATTTGCTCTTTAGAATATTTAAGTAAAAATTAAGAAGGGATGTACAAGCATGGCTTTCCAATTTAAAATGCCTGATATCGGTGAAGGTATCGCAGAAGGCGAAATCGTAAAAATCGACATTAAAGTCGGTGACACAATCCAAGAAGATGATATTTTATTCGAAGTACAAAACGACAAATCTGTAGAGGAAATTCCATCTCCAGTAAGTGGTAAAGTATTAGAAGTTAAAGTTCAAGAAGGAACAGTAGCTCGTGTAGGAGACATTATTGTAGTTATCGATGATGGTTCTGGTCCAGCAGAAGCAGCTCCAGCTGCATCAGCGTCTCCAGCAGCAAGTGCCCCAGCGTCTCCAGCAGCAGGTGTATTCCAATTCAAATTACCAGATATTGGTGAAGGAATTGCAGAAGGTGAAATCGTAAAAATTGATGTTAAAGTAGGCGACACAATCGCAGAAGATGACATTTTATTTGAAGTACAAAATGATAAATCTGTAGAAGAAATTCCATCTCCAGTAAGTGGAACAATTACTGCAGTTTTAGTATCTGAAGGAACAGTAGCTCGTGTAGGAGATGTTATTGTTGAAATTGCAGCAGAAGGAGTTGCACCAGTTGCAGCGCCATCAGCACCAGCGGCTCCAGCAGCTAGTCCATCAGCTCCAACAGCTAGTCCATCAGCGGTTCCAGCACAACCAACAGGAGTTCCAGCAGCAAGCAATCCTGGTAAATTAGTATTAGCAATGCCTTCAGTACGTCAATACGCTCGTGAAAAAGGTGTTGATATTACAGCAGTTGTTCCAACTGGTAAAGGCGGACGTGTAACTCGTGAAGATATCGATAACTTCGGTGGTGCACCAGTTGCAGCTCCTGCAGTAGAAGCAGCACCAGCAGCACCAGCGGCAGCACCTGCATCAGCACCAGCGGCTCCATCAGCGCCAGCAGCTAAATCAGAACCAGCTAAACCATTTGTAGGTTCAGCAGAACGTGAAGAACGCGTTAAATTAACTCCAATGCGTAAAGCAATTTCTAAAGCAATGGTTAATAGTAAACATACAGCTCCTCACGTAACATTACATGATCAAGTTGAAGTTTCTAAACTATGGGATCACCGTAAGAAATTCAAAGATGTTGCTGCAGCACAAGGTACTAAATTAACATTCTTACCATATGTTGTTAAAGCTTTAGCAGTAGCAATGAAGAAATTCCCAGTATTAAATGCTTCAATTGATGATGCTTCACAAGAAATTGTTTACAAAAACTACATCAATATTGGTATTGCAACTGATACAGATTTAGGATTATTCGTTCCAAATATTAAAGATGCAAATACTAAGAGTATGTTTGGAATTGCTGATGAAATTAATGCATTAGCAGCTAAAGCTCACGAAGGTAAATTAACTGCAGCTGATATGGGACATGGAACAATTACAATTTCAAATATTGGTTCAGTAGGTGGTGGCTGGTTCACTCCAGTTATTAACTACCCTGAAGTAGCTATCTTAGGTGTAGGTACAATCGTTCGTGAACCAGTTATTAACGAAAACGATGAAATCGTAATCGGACGTAACATGAAATTATCATTAAGTTTCGACCACCGTATCGTGGACGGAGCTACTGCTCAAAAAGCAATGAACGAATTAAAACGTTTATTAGCTGATCCAGAATTATTATTAATGGAAGCTTAATTATAAATTAGTAGTACGACGTAAACCGTTTGGTCTACGTCGTATCACTATTGAAAACTTTTAAGAGGTGAAAAAGATGGTAGTAGGCGATTTCGCTATTGAACTAGATACAGTCGTAATTGGTGCCGGCCCTGGTGGGTATGTTGCTGCAATTCGTGCAGCTCAAGAAGGACAAAAAGTTGCGATTATTGAAAAAGAATATATTGGTGGTGTGTGTTTAAACGTTGGATGTATTCCATCTAAAGCATTAATTTCTGCAGGACATCATTATCAAGAAGCTCAACATTCTGAAGTTTTCGGAGTAACTGCTAAAGAAGTAGTATTAGATTTTGCTAAAACTCAAGAATGGAAAGATAACCAAGTTGTTAAAAAATTAACTTCTGGGATTGAGTACTTATTAAAGAAAAATAAAGTTGAAATTATTCGTGGTGAAGCTTTCTTAGTAGATGACCACACATTACGTGTTGTTACTGAAGATTCTGCTCAAACATATTCATTCAACCATGCAATTGTTGCAACTGGTAGCCGTCCAATTGAAATTAAAGGTTTCAAATTTGGTGGACGTGTCATTGATTCAACTGGTGGTTTAGGATTAAAAGATGTTCCTAAAAAATTAGTTGTTATCGGTGGTGGAGTTATCGGTTCAGAATTAGGTGGAGCTTATGCTAACTTAGGTTCTGAAGTAACTATTTTAGAAGGTGCTCCAAGTATTCTTTCAATGTTCGATAAAGACATGGTGAAATTAGTAGAAGATGATTTCGCTAAAAAAGGTGTTAAAGTTATTACTTCTGCAATGGCTAAAGAAGCTGTTGATAATGGTGATAGCGTAACCGTTAAATTCGAGGTTGAAGGAAAAGAACAATCAATCGTTGCTGATTATGTAATGGTTGCTGTAGGACGCCGTCCAAACACTGATGAATTAGGATTAGACGTTGTAGGTGTTGAAATGACTGAACGTGGTTTAGTGAAAGTAGACAACCAAGGACGTACAAATATTAAAAATATTTTTGCAATTGGAGATATCGTTCCTGGTGCAGCATTAGCACATAAAGCAAGTTACGAAGGTAAAATTGCTGCTGAAGCAATCTCAGGTAAACCAGTTGCTGTTGACTATCGTGCAATGCCAGCTGTTGCGTTCACAGATCCAGAACTAGCTTCTGTTGGTTATACTCAACAACAAGCGAAAGATGCAGGATTAAAAGTGAAAGCATCTAAATTCCCTCTAGCAGGAAACGGTCGTGCTATTTCATTAAATGCAACTGAAGGTTTCGTTCGTTTAATTACAACAAAAGACGATAACGTAATTGTAGGTGCTCAAGTAGCAGGGGTAAATGCAAGTGACTTAATCGCAGAATTAGGTTTAGCAGTTGAAGCAGGTATGAATGCAGAAGATATCGCATTAACAATCCACTCACATCCATCATTAGCTGAAGTAGTTATGGATACAGCTGAATTAGCATTAGGTATGCCAATTCATATTTAATAATATTTTGTTTGAAAGGCCGAGTTTTCTCGGTCTTTTTTGTATTTCGATAAACATTTTGAGTTGCTTATCCTTTCTAATAGGTATAAAATAGAAAGTACTTTTTAAAGAAGGAGAGATGGCATGGAAGAAGGACTAGATCAGAAGTTTAATAAAACAGAATTAAGAATGAATATTTTTCATATTGTATGGCCTGTTTTTATTGAAGTGTTATTAGGCTCTTTATTCGGAATGGTCGATATGATGATGGTAGGTCGTATTTCAGAACATGCAGCTCAAGCAGTATCAGCTGTTGGGATGACGAATCAACCCGTATTTTTAGGATTAAGTTTTGTTCAAGCATTGAATGTCGGAGGAACAGCTATCATTGCTCGTTATTATGGAGCAAAAAAATATAAAAATATTAGTCTAGTCTTAAAACATGTGATGTTACTGGCGATGCTAGGATTTGTGATTCCTATTTCAGTGGTGATGATTATTTTAGCACCATACATATTAGCTTTTTTAGGCGCCGATGCTTCTGTTATTGAAGTAGGGACAGCATATTTTCGTGTTATTATGCTAGGATTTATTTTCCAATCCTTTTCATTTACGATGACAGCTGCTTTACGCGGGATTGGCGAAACAAAAATTCCGATGCGTAATAATCTAATCGCAAATAGTTTAAATGTACTTGGAAATGCTGTTTTAATTTATGGTTTATTTGGTTTCCCAGTACTTGGTGTAACTGGAGCAGCTATTTCAACAGCATTCAGTAATGTGATTGCAATGTCGTTAAATTTGCGGTATGTATTGTCTAAGAAAAGTGTTTTATATTTAGATTTTAAAGAAAAGTTTCAATTTCGTTTTGAAATGATGAAAGATTTAATCCGAATTGGTTTACCGACTGCTTTAGAACAGTTAGCATTAAGAGTGGGAATTATTTCATTTTTAAATATTGTTTCTGGATTGGGGACAAATGTTTATGCGGCTCATCAAATTTCATTAAATATTTTAAATTTAACTTATTCACCTGCCCAAGCTTTTGGGATTACAGCATCAACTTTAATGGGACAATCTTTAGGAGCTAAAAATGAACAATTGGCAAGAATGTATACTAGAATGTGTCAACGAATTGGTTTTGTTATTGCAATTGGTATGTCACTATTTATCTTTTTCGGTTCGCAAACTTTGGCAGAATTTTATTCTACAGAACCTGAAATTATTCAAAATACAATGATTGCTTTAACAATTGTAGCATTTGTTCAACCGTTCCAAAGTCATCAATTAATTACTTCTGGTGCCCTAAGAGGAGCAGGAGATACCGTTTGGCCATTGATTGCCATTTTTGTAGGTTCAATTCTTATACGAGTTAGTTTAGGATATATTTTTGTAAATATAGTTGGATTAGGTTTAGCTGGAGCTTGGTATGCAGTATTTATTGATCAATTTATTCGTTGGCTCATTATTCTATTTAGATTTAAATCAGGAAAATGGAAAAACATTCGTATTTCTCTAGATTAGGAGAGAAAGGATAAGCCTTTTTATTTTCAAGAAAAAGGTGTATACTAAGTGGTGTACTTTTTTGAGGAGGGACTTATTTGGCAAATTATAGTTATCCATTAGACTTGGATTGGACTCACCAAGAAATGTCAACGGTTATTTCATTATGGAATGCAGTAGAAGATGCTTATGAACGTGGAATTGAAACAGAATTATTTATCAAACGATATAAAGATTTCAAAACGATTGTAAAAAGTATTGGTGAAGAAAAAAAACTAGGTAAAGAATTTGAATCGGTTTCTGGATATAGTTTATACCGTGTCGTTCAAATGAGTAAAAATGCTTCAAAAAGAATCAAAATGGAACAATAGAAAGGATGTTAGTTATGGATTTATTTGCAACACATTTATTAGTCAATGATTGGATTATGGAGGCTGGAAATAAAATTCGTCATAGCTTTGGTGAATCAATTACAGTAGATACAAAATCTAGTCGTAATGACTTAGTAACAAATGTTGATAAAGAAATCGAACAATTTTTAATTTCAAAAATTCGTGAACAATTCCCAACACATAAAATTATGGGTGAAGAAGGGTTTGGTGACGAATTAACTTCAATGGACGGATATGTATGGTTAATTGATCCAATCGATGGCACATTAAACTTTGTAAAACGTCAAGAAGATTTTGGAATTATGGTCGCTTTATATAAAGATGGTGTAGGTTTATTAGGTTACATTTATGATGTAATGCGTGATCGTTTTGTTTATGGTATTAAAGATTACGGTGCTTATTGCAATGGTCGTCGTTTATCTAAACCAGAAGTTCATAGTATCGGTGATAGCTCTATTAACGTAAACGGATTTATGTTATTAGAGGCGAATGAAAAAGAAGCCGCTATGATTCGTAAAGCAATGGTAACTCGTACTTATGGAGCTTCTTCAATTGAACATATCCAAGTAGTATTAGGAAAATCTGTTGCTTATGTATCAACATTATTAGCACCATGGGATATTGCTGCTGGTATGGTAATTGCAAAAGAATTAGATTTACACTATAGTACAGTAGATGGAAAAGAAGTAGACTTCTTAGTACCAAACAAAAAGACTACAGGAGTTATCTGTTCGAAAGAAATTGCAGAAGAAATTATTGCAGCATTTAAATAATAATAATCGAGTCATAAGATTTTACGACTCTTTTTTATAAGGAGAATTTATGAATATTGCAGTTTATTGTGCCGCTAGTCAGAGTAATGATTCAATTTTTGATGAAAGAACAGAAGAACTAGGGAACTGGATAGCGAAGAAGAACCACACACTTGTTTATGGTGGAGGAAATACTGGCTTAATGGGAGTGGTTGCAACCTCTGTTATGAAATCGGCTGGAGAAGTTATTGGTGTTATGCCACAATTTTTTGTAGAGCGAGAAATTGCTAAAAAAGATATTACAAAGCTTCATATTGTTGAAACGATGTCAGAACGTAAAAATAAAATGATTGAATTAAGTGAAGTATATATTGCACTTCCTGGAGGTCCAGGGACACTAGAAGAAATTGCAGAAGTCGTTTCATGGGTAAGAGTCGGTCAAACGAATGGAATTTGTATTTTCTACAATATGGAAGGCTATTATGACCATTTAGAGGCTTTTTTCAAACATATGGTAACGACAAATCTATTAAGCAAGGAAGATAGAAATCAAATACATTTTGCAAAATCACTAGAGGAAATTGAAAATTTAATCGAAAACTATAAAAAGCGTTAGAGGAGATTCTGACGCTTTTTAATATTTGGTAAAACTATTTAAATGATCAGTTTTTTGAACAGTAATGAGGTTATAATAGTGAGAGTAGGAAAGTTTAGAGTTATTTTTAGAGGTGTAAAATGGGGTGGGTATGTTATGAAAAAGAGTATTATTCTTATATTGATATTAGTTACCTGTATTTTTACGTTTAATCATTTTGCCCAGAACAATAGAAATGAGCTTTCTGAACTAGGGACTTCAGTTAAAAATATAAAAATGGCGTATAAAAGTGAGAGAGGATTTGGGAACGACAGATTTGATATTTACTCCTTTTCTATAGAGGGTGAAATTAACTTTAATAATGAGAATAGTAATCTTGAAGAGATTTATCAAAAAGAATTTAAAAGTATCCTAAATACAGAAAGTAAAAAGAATCCAGAATTAAAAGAAAAACAAAATCAAATTGAGAATTTGATAGAGAAGAAACGTTTTATGTATAAATTTATTAACCTAGAAGGTACTAAAAAATTGTATTTGTATGATTCGATATCAAACATTGGATATTGTTTCATACTAACAATTTGAATTTTGTCGTATAATCATTAATGTGATTGTAAAATGATTAAATGAAGGAGACTATATAGTGAGATACATCCTTTTGTTACGTGGAATTAATGTTGGTGGTAAAAATAAAGTAGTTATGAGTGAATTGAGAGCATTATTAGAAAGTTTAAATTTTGAAAATGTTCACTCCTATATTAATAGTGGAAATTTATTTTTTAGTAGTACGGATACACTCGATATTTGTATATGCAAAATAAAAGAGTTGCTAGAAAGTCATTATGAATTTTCAATTCCCTTTGCATTATTAACAAAAGAAGAATATTTAGAGGAAAAAGTAAACGTACCCGAGTGGTGGAATGAGGATTTGGCAAGAAGAAATGTCTTATTCTTTTCTTATCAGTTAGATAAAAGGTCCGTGCTAGAGTTTCTTAGTGAAGCAAACTTTCATAATGAGATAGTTCATATAGGAAATCATGCTGTGTTTTGGGGGAAATTCGATGAATCAGAGTATTTAAAGACAACTTACCATAAGCAGTTATTAAAGCAAGATTTTTATAAAAAGATTACGATTCGAAATGGAAACACATTTGAAAAAATAGCTCAAATTTTAGAAACAGAAAAATAGTTCTAATTTTCATTGCAATTGGCATAAACGCTAGTTTTTGTTATAATTAGAAAGTGAGTTTAAGGACAGGAGGATGGCAATGGAAATTGAAAAGACAACTCAGATGAATTTGTTGTTAGAATTTTATGGCAAACTTTTGACTGAAAAACAACTAGGATATATGGAATTATATTACGGAGAAGATTATTCTCTCGGAGAAATTGCAGAAGAATTCGAGGTTAGTCGACAAGCCGTATATGATAATATTAGACGATCTGCTCAATTATTAGAAGATTACGAACAGGAATTACATTTAGTGAATGATTTTTATAAAAGACAAGCTATCTATGATGGAATTGAACAGCATATCAAAGAACATTATCCAAATGATCATCAATTGCAACAATTGATGACAGACTTACAAGAAATGAATAAATAGCCTAATTGAGGAGTGAGAAAATGGCATTTGAAGGATTATCAGATCGCTTGCAAAATGCGATGGGTTCGGTAACAAAAAAAGGAAAAATTACCGAAGCTGATTTAAAACAAATGATGCGTGAAGTTCGTTTAGCGTTATTAGAAGCTGACGTGAACTTCAAAGTTGTAAAAGATTTTGTACGAAAAGTAAATGAACGTGCGTTAGGTTCTAATGTATTAGAAGCCCTATCTCCAGCACAACAAGTTGTAAAAATTGTTAATGAAGAATTAACAGAATTAATGGGAGGAGAACAATCTCCATTCCAATTTTCACCAAAACCACCTACTGTTGTAATGATGGTCGGTTTACAAGGGGCCGGTAAAACAACAACTGCTGGTAAATTAGCTTCATTTTTAGCAAAACATGAAAATAAACGTCCATTATTAGTAGCTGCCGACGTATACCGTCCAGCCGCTAT
>ERZ772906.636-NODE-636-length-20271-cov-3.886080_pt1 | contig 20271 bp, 14 predicted proteins | sample MGYA00511338_ERZ772906 | MGnify/ENA primary metagenome ERZ772906 (study PRJEB29015, sample SAMEA2738076) | human oral metagenome | biome: human oral; feature: human-associated habitat; material: saliva | place: China | collected 2212 ... | reverse complement strand
AATAAGAGCATTTTTTTATCTAATAAAAATTTTGACATAAAAATACGATGCGCTGTTTAAAGGTTATTTGATTCCCTTGCCTATTGTGAAAATTGGTGTGAAAATACAATGCTTCCCTGTTAAGCACATGAAAAATGTTGCATAATGTAAAATGCTAATGTTATATGCTTGACAAATAAGCATAAACATTTCCTAATAAGGTACTGATCTGTTCTTATATGACCCAATTACCGAGGCGCTATCGTATTTAAAATTATGTGTTCCGTTAAAAAAATTCGATAATTGTTATGTCTATATTAGCGTGAGCGGGTTGCTAAGTCAAGTGGGTTCTAAATATAGGGAAGATTTGAAATAAACTTATGCACTTTCTGGAAAAGTTGGGGGAACAATAGTGGAAAAAGGGAACTAGTGCAAAATCTGCACAGGTTGAGATTTATAGATTGGATTTGGCCGTAGGGTATTTTTAGGTAGGGAACTAGTGCAAAATTTGCACGGTTTGGTCGATAATTTTTGGATGTAGGTTGGAAAATATTGAGGTATGTTGGAAAAGGGAAGAAGGTTATGTTAAAATGTGGTTGTGGCATATATTAGAAAGTTTAAGACAGCTTCCGGTGCGACCGGGGTGCAAGTTTGCTATAAAGAGCATGGCAAGGTTGTGAAACTGGTTCATGTGGGTTCTAGTAACTCAGAATTGGGGCTGATGAAACTTCTAAGAAAGGCCCAAGATATTATCGATGCAGGGAAGCGCAGGCTTTTCTGATTGGATGATCGCAAATTAAGGTTATTTTTGATTGATTGTTAAATTTGTTTGAAGAGCGATTTAATGGGTGCGGTTAGAAATAACTGAATTTGGTTTGTTTTTGATGGGTTGCCGTCAGAAATTTATGATTAGCCACTGCAAAAGAGGTTTATTTTTGATGGATTGCTGCCTATATATTTGGTGTTAGGTTTGATTTTTTAGGCTGTATTTATACGATTTAAATTTTAATTTTTTAATTCTTATTAATTTTGTTTATGCTTGAAAAATTTAAATTTATTGATATGATTTGAATTAGCTTGAATTATTATTCGACAGAGAAACGTTGGTTTAGCACATTAGGAGGTTGAAATGAAAATTACGGAAGCAAGTGCAAAGTTATTGAATCCATTTTTGGATGATCTTTCGGATGAATTTTATCTGCAGATGTTATTAAGACATGTAGAAAAATGTGGAAGAATCTGCTATTTGAGTGAGCCGAAGGATCCAGAGGGAAGCACGGAGAAGTTTGTTCGGATGCTAATTAAGAATGAGCATGAATCTCCACTGGAGCACGGAAGTTGCACATTTAAGATTGTGACAGATCGGGCGATTTCGCAGGAAATCGTGAGACACCGTTTGGCGTCTTATTCTCAGGAGTCCACGAGATATTGTAAATACGCAAACGGGAAATTTTCTCGAGAAATTACGGTGATAGAATCGAGTGGGTTGGCGGAGAATGAGGCAAGGGAATGGCTGGACGCGATGGAACATCTGGAGAGGACTTATTTACAGATGGTCGACAGCGGAGTGAAGCCGGAAAAAGCGCGCGATGTACTGCCTCTTTGCTTAAAAACGGAACTAATGATGACGGCGAATTTTAGGGAATGGCGACATTTTCTGAAATTACGTGGTTCAAGGATGGCGCATCCGGAGATTCGGAAGTTAGCCAGACAAATTTATGAAGTTTTTCAGCAGGCGATTCCAGTACTAGTGGAAGATATTGAAATTTTTCATGATGATGCTGAATAATTTTGAAGGTAGATTTTTCAAAAAAATATTTAACATTGAGTAGAATTTTGTTCAACCAAAAAGACTCGCGGAGGACGAGTCTTTTTTACGTGCTGAATTTTCTCGGAGAGTGAGAGAGGGAAGAGGGAATTATCAGTTCATCCTCACGGGGAGGCTGAGGGGGTGTACGCAATTATGTAATTGAATATTTGGCGATATGGCTAGAACTATGGTGCGGCTTTATAAGTGAAGTAGCCAGGTTTTAGATCTAGAACTATGGTGCGGCTTTATAGGTAAAGTAGCCAGGTTTGCTATTAGATGGGTCATCGATACGGAGGTAATTTGCGTTACTATTGTAGTAATTGTAGACGGTTCCGGCACCACCGACGAGTTTACTATCATCATCGAAGACGTAGGATCTATCGGCAGATGGTTTAACGACAAATTTTTCAGACACATAGATGGTGGTAAGTTCACGGTTTTGGTAGAACATGTAGTAGAAGCTATTAACGTTTGACGTATCAAAACCAGAAAGATCAATAGTAGTCAATTTATAATTACGATTGAAGAGACTGCTCATCTGAGTTAATTTATTAGTGGTTTTTACGCCAGTAAGATTAAGAGAGGCTAGATTATTACAGTCACTGAAGGCACTAGACATTGTAGTAACATTTTCAAGATTAAAGTGGCTGAGATCGAGGTTAGTAATTTTTGCACTATAGAAAGCCATATAGAAATCTGTGAGGTTTGGTGTGCGGAAGGATGAGATATTAATGGATGTACCAGGAAAACTATAGAACATTTGAGACATAGTAGTGAGGCTGCTGGTATCGAATGGGAGATTAAGTTCGTAATTAGACGGAATATTTGGCATTTGGGCGAACATTCTAGACATGTCGGTAACTTTTGAAGTATCGAAGGTGGATGGGAAGGTAATTTTAGTGGCCTGAGTTTTATCGAACATGGATGCCATGGTAGTAGCTTCTGGTGCACCTACGAAATTAATTAGATTAATCTCGTTGATGGCGGATTCTTTAAACATATTTGACATATTGGTGACTTTTTCGGTATTGAAATCGGATCCGAAATTGGCATTTTGATTTGGTTTACCAGTAAAGGCAAGTTCAAACATGTTGGCCATAGTAGTGACGTTTCGAGTATTGAGGTTAAAGATTTTTGGATCTTCCATATAAGCGGCACGTCTAAACATGAAGTCCATATTAGTGACATTTCTGGTGTCGAAACCAGTAGCTGGAAGATTCTTGAAATAACTTTCATTGAACATATGATTCATGTCGGTAACTTTACTGGTGTCAAAAACTGCCGGATAAGTAACATTAACACTATTACTAGTGCGATCAAACATGTAGGCCATATTGGTGACATTTTTAGTATTAAAGGCTGAAAGATCGAGAGTAGTAAAGCGCGTATTGGAGAACATGTAACTCATATCAGTAACTTTTTCAGTATTAAATTTCGCGGTGTTAGTAAAGTTACGAAAAGCAGTAGCATCGTTAAACATGTAACTCATGTCGGTAACATTTTTAGTATTAAAATTTGAAAAATCGAGGTCTTTTAGATACCAACAGCCGGCAAACATACGGCTCATATTGGTGACTTCATCCGTTTTGAATTTATCGCCAAGAATAATATTCTCAAGATAATAGCCGCCTTCAAACATGGCAAACATATTGGTCACTTTACTAGTATCGAAGTGTTGACCAAGATTTAAGGTTTTGACGTTATAAATTTTACGGAACATACCTTCCATATTGGTAACATTTTTGGTAATAAAATTATCACCCAAAATAATATTGTTGAATTTGCTGTATTTATAACGTTGAGTTTGGTCATTACCGATAAGATAGCTCATGTCAGTAACTTGTTCGGTATTAAAAGAAGAAAGATTAAGTGAGGATTCAGTGTCAGTTTGAATATTCTTGAACATGGCACGCATCTTTTTGAGCTTGGAATTATTAGCCTTGGTTGGCATATAAAAATAGGTATAACTTCGCGAATAATTTTCGAACATACTCTCTGCGTCGGTGAGATTTACGAAATTGGCCTTACTGAAGTTAATCATGGTGGTGTTGGAATTTTTATACATGGAATTAGTAGAGGTGGTATACTGACCAAAGTTTTCGGAAGCAGTATAGCTGCTATTGAAAGAAATTTGACTGCCTTCAAAAAGTGAAGTCATATCAGAGCTATTTTCAATAAAGTTGCCGGAGATGTAGGCACTATAGCTGCGTTTACTATTATTTTTAAAGGTTTTATTGGTGGAAATAGGGCCGGTGGTATTGAGGATTAGATGTGGATCAACGTTGGCATCTTCAAACATTGAATCAACATTAGTTGGATTAGATTTGGCAATAGCATTATAAAGATAAGCAGGAATATTTATCTTGTAGTAAGAAGATTCAGACTTGCTGAGGCTATCGATTTTGTAATAGAAATGAGAAAAATTTTTAACTTTAGAGAAATCAAGAAGATTATTGGAAGGCCAAGCGGAAAAGATGTCATAGTAAAGATTTGCAAGGCCAGAAAACATATAGGACGAATCTTGATTCGCAATGATGTGGTGAGCATTAGACCAGACGGTGAGATCGTAGCGATTACTATAATTTTTGACGGCGGTGAGATAGACTGGTTCTTCAGAGTTTTCAATAGAAACTTTTACGGTTTTCTTGTTTGTGCCGGATGGTTCAGTTTTAGCGAATTTAAAACTGGAAATTGGTGAAGGTAATTCAGTGGTTGGGTCATTGAGGATTGCGGAATCAGTAATATCAGTGACTTCGCGGATGGCTTTATTAAAATCACGTCCGGTGACCAAGGTAGAAGAGATCTCATCGTTTACGATGAGAGAAAAAGTAATATCGCCAACGTATTTTCCGGAGACGATTTGTTGATTGGCGCGGGCGAAAAGATTAGCTTTATAAATAAAACCATCTGTAGGGGTGGCAGTGTCGGATTTTTTTAGAAGAGTAGGGGCGCTAGGTTTGCCGATAGCATAATAACTTGAATCGCATCTATTAGTCGCGCCATATGGTTGGCTACAGAATCCCCAAATATTGATACCATCGGAAGGAAAACCGTAGTAGGAATTTTGCTTCAGAGGTTTAAGAATAGAATTTGGTGCTTTTTCGTTGGTAAAATTACCATTTTCATCACCACCAGAAACGTAGAGAGAGTAACCAGCAATACTACTGGTTTTAGCAATAGCTTGCATGCCGGAAGCACGGAGCATAATTTGTTCGGTACCTTGAGGGGTGAGATCGATATTAAAATTTCCGGTAACGGTTAGAGAGGCAGATGAATCTTCGGCATAAACATTGCTTGGGGAATTAAAAATAAGAAAAACCGACCCAAGTAGGGTAAGCAGAACTAAACTTCTCTTAACCAAAAAATTAATTCGGTTAAGACCTAAAAGTCTCAACACAAATAAACCTCCAATAAACTAATTATGCTTAATTATATATGAAACTGATCGGATTTTCAAATGAAAAATAAATAGAAGTTTAAAAAAATATCCCCAATATGGGGAATATTTGGGTGGTAATTTTGAGATTATTTAATTTCGGAACGGGGAAGGATATTGAGTTTGTATGGGTCGGAAGATTTGACGCCGGATAGAATTTCATAATAAGCGGCGGAAGCAACCATGGCAGCATTATCGCCAGAAAATTTCGGGAGTGGGAAATAACATTTGAGGTCTTTGAATTTTAATTCGAGGTTTTTTGCGTCTTCGCGCAGGGTTTGATTAGCAGAGACGCCACCAGCAATGATAAGAGATTTGGTTTCGGGATTTTGTTTAATGGCGACAGTGGTTTTTTCAAGGAGAATATCAGTGACGGCCTGATCAAAAGAAGCGGCGAGATCTGCCTTGGTGGTATCATCGAGTAAGACGGCGAGCTTTGATGAGGGGTAAGAAATCGGGACGTTGACTAGATTTTGAACGGTGCGAAGAAAGGCGGTTTTGAGACCAGAAAAAGAAAAATCGAGAGAATTGGCGAGTGGGTGTGGGAAAGTGAAACGATGAGGATTACCAGATTTAGCGAGCTTAGAAATAGCTGGGCCGCCCGGATAGGGAAGACCAAGAATTTTGGCGATTTTATCGAAGCATTCGCCGACCGCATCATCACGGGTAGAGCCGATAATTTCAAAATGATTATGAGAGGACATGTGGATGATTTGGGTATGACCACCGGAAATAACGAGGGCAAGGAGGGGAAATTCAGGTTTTTCGGTGAGCCAGTTGGCATAAATATGAGACTTAAGATGATGTACTGGGTAAAATGGAATATGATGCAAAATACTGATAGTGCGAGCGGAAAGTGTACCAACGAGAAGCGAGCCAAGTAGCCCCGGAGTGTGAGTGACGGCGATGGCGTCAATTTGTGACCAGTCATTCGGTTTGAGGCCGGCTTCAATGAAAGCCTGGTGGATGACTGGCTGGATGGCTTCGAGATGGGAGCGGGCAGCGATTTCAGGAATCACACCGCCGTAATTCGCGAAGATATCGATTTGAGAAACTACAACATTGCTCAAAATTTGATCACCATTTTCGACAATGGCAGCAGCAGTTTCATCACAAGAGGTTTCGATACCCAAAATTTTCATGAGTAAATTATACCACGAACAGGGAAGAATAGCCTAAGATGGGAGTCGAATGAAGATTAAAATAGATGAAGCGAGTATGAACTAAATGAAGTAAGGTTAGCGATTTGGTTGTTTGATGGAATCGATAGGGTTCTTACCTGCAGCTTTTAAAGATGGAATGGTGCCAGAAATAAAACCAGTGAAAAGGGCGACACCGATAGTAATGGCAGGGATTTCGGGTGAGAAATAAATTTTGAATTCGGTGAGAAAGGCGGTGACGAGAAGTGCGGCATAACCGATAATGAAACCAAGTACGGCGCCTGAGAGATTGAGTAGGATGGATTCGAAAATAAACTGTAGGAAAATATTAAAGTGAGTAGCACCGATGGCTTTTCGGACGCCGATTTCGTGAGTGCGTTCGGTGACCGTGGCAATCATAATACTGGTAATACTAATTGAGCCGACAATAATAGAGATAATCGCGATAATGGAAAGTAAGACGGTGATAAGTTTGATATTAGAAGAGGCAGGATGAGAAATCTGCTCTTCAGATGCGAGCTGGAAAGTACCGGAGAGATTAGGATTTTCGGAAAGTTTTTTATTCAGAGAATCTTTCACGGAAAGCATAGTGGTATGATCTGGTAATTGAATAAGTACTTTTTCGATAATGGGATTCAAAGCAGCTAACTGATCGAAATTCACTAGGCCGACTTGGTTGAAATTAAAGCGAGTGAAATTACGCGGATTGTCTTGATTTTCGAGAACGCCAGTGACAATGTAACGTTCACCCTTGATATTGACGGTTTTGCCAATACTTTCGGCGGTGCCAAAAAGTTGAAGGGAGAGATTGTGACCCAGGACGATAGTCTTGAGGCTGGCATCACTCTGGAAAGAGCCAGTTTTAACTTTAAGGCCGAGGGTTTTGAGAGCAGATTCGTAGAGGCCAATGATATTGCCATTGGCGACAAGATTATCACCGGAAAGATTACAGGTGATAGGGGCAAAAGGTGAGATAGCGGCAGTGATATTGATAGATTTTTGGACAAGTTCAACAGTTTCTTTATTAAAAGGGGAAGAGATGAGGGGTTTGGCAGTGAGGATGGAGGAAATATCGGTGGCTTCATCGGATTTTTGTTGAAGCACCAGGAGGGCGTCGTTAGTTTCGGCCTTAACGAGATTTTTGAAACTGCCAATAATACCAAAAGTATAGACGATGCTAGCGATACCAATAGCAATACCAAGAGAGGTGAGAAATGTACGTAATTTTTGGCGCTTCAAGGAAGAGCGGGCGATGGCGTAATTCGTGCGAAGCAACAATGACATTATTTGTGACCTTTCTTTTTTGCAGATTTTTTAGTGTGAGATTTGGTGTGGGCGGAATTATTTTTAGCGGATTTTTTGCCGAAATTAAGATTAAATTTGAGTGCGGAGTTAGATTTATTACGCTTGATTGGAGTAATAGTAGCAATTTGAGAAACGCGTTCAGTCTTTTCTGGTTCATTTTCAGAAACTGCAGGCTCAACTGGTTCGGTTTCAGTTTTAGCTGGAGGGAAATATTCCTTGACTGGAGCAGGGGTTGGTTTTTTAGTAGAATTTGGAAGTTCGGAAACGGTACCAAGATTGTAAGAGAGGGGTTTATCGAAAGGTTTTTCTGGAGTATTCGGAATGAATTTTGGTTCAAAAGGATTAACGGTGGATTCTGGGCTACGGGTAATTTTGGGACGAGGAATTTCAGGTTTTGGTTCTGGTGCAACGCGAGGTATCTCAGGTTTAGTAACGCGAGGGGTTTCTGGTTTAGTGACGCGAGGTGCTTCAGTATTAATAACTTGAGGAGCTTCTGGTCTAGAGGTTTTGGAATTGAAATGAATATCAATGCGTTCTGGCAGATTATGGTCGGCGACGAATTTGAAATCACGGTCAATCGAGCCGTCGATCATATGAAGGACACGAGTGGCGTACTTAGTAAGGGCTGGGTTATGGGTAACCATAATAATAGTATTACCGGCTTGGTGAACACGATGAAGTTCCTGCATGACAGCTTCGGAACTCTTAGTGTCGAGACTACCGGTCGGCTCATCGGCAAGAATGATTTCAGGATTGGCGACCAGGGCGCGAGCAATGGCGACGCGTTGCTTTTGGCCACCAGAAAGTTGATATGGATAATAATATTCTTTGGTTTGAAGATCGAAATTTTTTAGAGTTTCGGAAGCTTTAATGATAGCTTTAGTGTGGCTAACGCCAGCGTAGATAAGAGGTAGAGCGACATTCTCGAGAACGGTGAGTGTAGGAATGAGGTTGTATTCCTGGAAAATAATACCAATTTTTTGGGAACGAAGTTTGGCGAGACGACGACTGCTAAAATGAGAGGTCGGGGTTTGATTTAAGAAATATTGACCAGAGGTAGGGTGATCGAGAAAACCGAGAATATTAAGTAATGTAGTTTTACCACAACCGGACGGACCCATAATCATGATAAATTCGCCAGGTTTGACCTGCAAATAGAAATTTTGCAATGCGTAGGATTCCGCTTCGCCGATACCAAAAACACGATTAATATCATGCAGTTCGATCAAATTATTTGGGGATGTTTGTTGATTGTTTACCTCTTGTGCCATTAGTCTTATTATAAACTAAAAAGAAAAATATGTTATGATTATGTAGAAATTTATTGGGTTTTTATGGCAAAGAAAAAAAAGTCGAAGAAAAGTGGGGTAAACCAAAAGAAAAATCATAATCACAGCAAGAAACAAATGGCTGTGAGGAATTTTTCTGAGGCTAAAAATTCGGTAGAAAAAGCAGAAGCAGTTTCGAATGAAGTCGACTTAAATGTAATGCCGAAAAAAGAAACTGAAAAAATAGCAAAAGCGGAATCGAAAAAAGCAGAAGCGATTTCAAAAAAAACAGAAGCGGAATTAGAAAAAGCGGAAGCGATTTCTGAAAAAATGGAAGTAGTTTCGGAGAAAGCGGAAGCAGAAACTGAAAAACCAAAAACGGAAAATATTGTAAAATCCCAAAAATTGAAGACGAAAAAATCAGACAAAAATAAAGTACCGCTCTGGGCAAAAATTGTAATGATTGCCTTGTCGGTAATTTTAGTTTTGATTATTACGGCGATCACTTTGGTTTATATGCTACTTTCACATTCTACGGCGGTATTTAAAGGTAATCCGATGGATATTCTGATTAGCTCGGAATTAAAGAAGGACGAAAATGGACAGACGAATTTTTTGATTTTTGGTACTTCGGAAGATGCGAAGGGACACGGTGGGCAAGAATTAACCGATTCGATTTTGGTGGCTTCGATTAATCAGGAATACAAAACGGCGAAAGTTTTTAGTGTGCCACGTGATTTATGGGTGAATTATTCGGTGCCTGGCAGTGAGCCAATGAGCTGCACAGTGGGGAGTCAAGGAAAAATTAATGCAACTTATCTTTGTGCGCTGGAAGAATATAGAAATACAATGAACGGAACTAGCGCAAAAGAAGCAGCTTCGTTATATTTTGCGAAAAAAATCTCTGAGGTGACGGGTTTTTCGATGCATTATTATGTGGCGGCGGACTGGAGTGCGGTAAAAATGATTGTGGATAAAATTGGGGGAATCGATGTTGATGTTTATGCGGACGACGAGGATGGGATTCACGATTCCTGCCAAAATATCGATTTGAAAAAAGGCATGTACTACAACATGAATGGAGATCTCGCGATGAAATTAGCGAGAGCAAGGAATGCAGCTTGTAAACCTGGGGATTATGGATTATCGCGTAGTAATTTCGATCGAGAGATTAATCAGCAGAGAATTATGAATGCGATTAAAAATAAGGTTTCGAGTATCGGAATTTTGATGAATCCGGGTAGGGTGATGAGTATTATTGATGGGCTGGGAGATAATCTGCGAACCAATATTGTGATGTCGGAAGTAAGAACTTTGATTGATTTTGGCACGAAGCTAGAAGGGGGAATTCAACCAATTTCAACGGTTGATCAATTTGGTACAGGAAGAATTGGATTATCGAGTGTGGTAATTCCGGCGGGTGCTTCAACTTATTCAGAAGGTTCGCTATATAATTACACAAATTTTCAGAGATATCTGCGTAGTCAGATTGTGGTGCTGAAAGAAATTAAAACGGAGACTAAGACAGAATAATTTTAGAAGATTGCGGAAAACGCAATCTTTTTTTTGTGAGGAATTTAGTATAATGAAGAAAAGTAACCATAAGGAGAAAAATGGCGGGAAGAGAAAATAATAAGAAACGCTTCGTGATTTGCAATACGGTGCTACTACTAATTTTAGGATTGGTTTCGGGGTCTTTGACGGTTTGGGGAGTGAGTCAAATTAAGACTGCAATGCGTGCAGGGGTCGAGGTGGATAATGTGCCAGCGATTTGTCATGATAAAAGTGAAAGATTGGAAAAAGTATTCTTAAAAAATGCCAGGCTTTGCGAGGACTCAGAAAGGGAAGATACTTCGGACGTGACGAATAATCAGGCGGCATTATTTCTCTATAGTCGCATGACTCATATGACAGACATGGGAATCGCCGCAACGGCTACCGCGATTATTGTGCTTGGAAGTATGATGACAATTGGTTCATTTATTTCGGCAATAGTTTATTTCTTGCATAATAAAAATAATCGCTAGGATTACGAAAAATAAAATAAGACCCTCTGGGTCTATTTTATTTTAATGGCGGAAGTGAGAGTGTGAGGCTTTTGCTTCGCAAAACCCTTCCGTTCCTCCTCGCTCAAAAAGAAAAAAGCAAGCTTTTTGTCTTTTGCTCGCTTCGTCGTCCGGGCGAACCTACGGTTCTCACCCTCTCGTTAGATTTAAAAAAAAAGACTAGTAAACTAGTCATTTCTTAAATCTGGCGGAAGCGAGAGGATTCGAACCTCCGATACGGTTCCCCGCATACACGCGTTCCAGGCGTGCTCCTTAAACCACTCGGACACACTTCCAACAATTTTCTATATTATAACAGAATTTAGGGAGAAAATGAAGAAAAGTCTGAGAAAATAGACTATTTTTATTTAATGTTTATGCTAATATGAAGGTATGTAAAGGTTAATGGAGTGGGCGAAAGGAGAGGTGTCCCATGAAAAATAAAGACGAAAAACAAAACGAGAAGCATAAATGTAAATATATCTTCGTGACCGGCGGAGTACTTTCTGGAGTAGGAAAGGGAATTACGGCGGCTTCGATTGGGGCTATTTTGAAGGCCAAGGGTTTCAAGGTGACGATGCAAAAGTGCGACCCGTATCTGAATGTGGATGCAGGACTTTTGAATCCGGTGGAACATGGTGAATGTTATGTGACACATGATGGTGTGGAGACGGATCTAGATCTCGGCCATTACGAACGCTTTTTGGATTTTGAAACGAACCGCTATTCGATTACGCTTTCGGGTTCGATTTTTAAGGAATTGATTGAAAAAGAACGCGCGGGAGGTTTTCATGGTAAAACCGTACAGTTGGTGCCGCATTTTACGGAATTAGTACAAGAAAAAATTATGAATGCTTCGAAAAATTCGGATATTCATATCGTAGAAATTGGTGGTACAGTCGGTGACTATGAGGGTCTGTCGTTTATTGAAGCGATCAGATTGTTCGGAAATAAGGTGGGGCGACGAAATTGTCTTTATGTGAATGTGGTTTACGTGCCATGGATTAATACTTCGAAAGAATTAAAGAGTAAACCAGCACAGAATGCGTTAAAAGATTTACGTGGATTTGGGATCATTCCAGATGTGGTGGTTTGTCGTACGGAAAAATCAGCGCCACGCGAAATTTGTGAAAAAATTGCCAGATTTTCGGGAATTCCAGATGAGGCGGTTTTGAACTTACCAGATATTGATTCGGTGTATGATGTACCGTTTAATGTCTTGAAATCTGGAGTACTAGAGATTTTGAACGATTTTGTGGGGGATGACAAGGAACCAGATATGTCTGCTTGGGAAGAATTTTCGAAGAAGCGTGCTCAGGTTAATGAAAAAACCGTAAAAGTGGGACTGGTGGCAAAATATGTGGGGAATGAAGATACTTATATCTGCGTGACGGAAGCTTTGAAAGCAGCGGCGGCTTGGAATGATGTGAACTTGGATCTTAGGTGGATCAATGCGGAAAAAGTTGACGAAAAAATGTTGTCGGAAGTTGATGGTCTAGTGGTGCCAGGTGGTTTCGGTAACCGTGGGGTGGAGGGGAAAATCGCGGCAGCAAATTATGCTTTGGATCACGACGTGCCTTATCTCGGATTATGCCTAGGGATGCAGGTGGCATGTATCGCGAGTGCGAGAAGAGCAGGACTTAAGCATGCGAACTCGGAAGAATTTGATAAAGAGACGAAAGAAAATGTGATTTATCTGATGTCCGGACAAGAGGGGAAGGAATCGACGGGCGGTAGTATGCGTCTCGGAGATTTTCCGGCGAAATTAGTTAAGGGGAGTAAAACAGCTAAGATTTACGGAAAAACTAATATCGTAGAACGTCATCGTCATCGTTATGAAGTAAATCAAAAATTCCTTAAGGAAATCGAAAAAGGTGGTGTGGTGGTTTCGGGTACCTCGCCAGACGGAAAATTGGTAGAATTTGTGGAAGCACCAGGGAAGAAATTCTTTGTGGGAACACAAGCGCATCCAGAGCTGAAATCGAGACCTTTACGTGTACACCCATTATTTATGGAGTTTGTGAAAAGCTTAAAATAAAAAACCTAAAGTTCTAAAAGTGAGTTTTTAAAATAGCAGTCTGAGACTGCTATTTTTCTTTGGCTAGGGAAATTACGATTGAGATTCTATGGAATTTTTGTATTTTTTCGAAAAATGTTGTGTAATTAAAATTGTGATAAAATAGAGATATGGAAGAAATTCAAAATACCCTAAAAAAGACGATTGTCGAACTATACTCCGTAGAAATGGATGTAGTTTTGACACCTGCGCCAGAGAATACTGGCTGTGATTTCGCAACGAACGTGGCGATGTTGCTAGCAAAAACTTTAAAGAAGAATCCGATGGAAATTGCTGAGGAACTCGTGCGTGGACTTGGTGAGACGGATTTGGAAGTGGAAATCGCACGGCCAGGATTTTTGAATTTCAAATTAAGTAATAAGAATCTTCTAAAAAATATCGATAAGTTCGAAAAAGATTTTACGAAAAATATATCATCAGACGCATATTCTGGACAGACAGTAATTTGTGAATTTTCGGACCCAAATCCATTCAAGGTGCTCCATGTCGGCCATCTTTATACTTCGATTGTGGGCGAAGCGATTTCACGCGTGATAGAATATGCCGGTGGTAAAGTGGTGCGCGCAAATTTCGGTGGTGATATCGGATTACATGTGGCCAGAAATATGTATGGCATGCTGCGTAAAATTAAAGAAATTCCGACGGATTTGTCACCAGAAAAAGTGGCAGATCTACTGGCAGAATGTTATGTATTTGGTACGAGAGCGGATGAAGATGACGCAGAGGCACACGCGGAAATCGTGAAACTAAATAAGATGATTTTCGAAATCGCGGAAGCAGGCGAAGGTGCTGATTATAGCGGAGACCCAGAACGTGCCAGAGTAGCAGAACTTTATTTCTGGGGTCGCAAGAACAGTTATCAATATTTTGAAAATTTCTACAAGCGTTTACAGGTGAAATTTGATAAATATTACCCTGAATCGACAGTTGCGAAGACTGGTTTGGAAACCGTGCGCAGGGAACTAAAGAACGGGGTTTATGAAATGTCGGATGGGGCGGTGGTTTATCGTGGTGATAAGCATGGACTTCATACGAGGGTATTTATTAATAATAATGGACTACCAACTTACGAAGCCAAAGATACGGGTTTGATTTTCGAGAAATATAAAGATTTTCATTTTGATAAATCGATTATTATTACCGGTAACGACATTATTGAATATATGAAAGTGGTGCTTTCGGCGATTTCGCAATATGCACCGGAACTTTCGAGTAGGACTTTACACATTACGCACGGCCAAGTGAAGTTACCGGGTAACGAAAAAATGTCTTCGAGAAAAGGAAACTTCTTACGTGCGATTGATGTGATTGAAATGGTGCGCGAGGCTATGGAAAAATCGAGTGACGAGAAAGTTTTGATGGGCGCTCTGAAGTATGCTTTAGCTAAATATAAAATTGGCGGAGATATCATATTTGATATAAAAGAGTCAGTTTCGATGACGGGAAATTCTGGTCCATATCTGCAATATTCGGCAGTGCGTGCGAAGAAAATTTTGGGTAAGATTTTCAGTGGTCGTATTAGTGGGGAGTTAAATAAGGTTGAATCGGAGACTGAGGCTCTAATTTCAGAAAATGATTCGGCGGACAAAGAAGAAAAATATCTCGCGGATATTTCGATTTATGAGCGTAATTTGATGAAGAAATTGATGCAGTATCCAGATGTTTTGAAAGAAACCGTGCGGGAACTTTTGCCAAATAAAATTTGTACTTACCTCTATGAATTGGCGCAAGAATTTAGTCGTTTTTATGAACACGTACAGGTGGCGGGTTCAGAATTTGAGTTAGAACGAGGCAAAGTTATTTTGGTTTACCTAAAGATTTTGACCCACGGTTTGAATTTACTAGGTATTGAAGTGCCGGAGCAAATGTAATGCCGAAAAAAGCGAAATTACTTTGGATGGACCTGGAAATGACAGGTTTGGATCCAGAAAAAGACAAGATTTTGGAAGTGGCAGTAATTGCGACGGATTGGGAATTGAATCCGATGGCGCAAATGACCGCGACGGTGAAAGTTTCGGAAAAATTGATCAAAGAACGCATGGTGGGTGAATTCTGGGAAAAACACGAAGAGACTTATCAAAAACTTTGTGAACAAAATAAGTCTGGACTGCCAGTGAATGAGGTGGAAGAGATGTTATTAAAATTCATCGATGACTATTTCGGCGATGAAGTTTATTTGGCGGGAAATTCGATTCATCAGGATAAAAGATTTATCGTGAAGGAGTGGCCGAAATTAAATGAGCGATTGCATTATCGAATGCTTGATGTGTCAGCTTTTAAATTGTATTTCGAAAATGTGATGAAGAAAAAATTTACCAAAAGGGAAATGCATTTGGCGCTCGATGATATTTTGGGATCGATTGAAGAATTAAAATATTACAGTAAATATATAAAGAAATAAGATGTTTGAAATAGAAAAAGTTAGCGGAATTGGGGAATTTAAAAAAGAAAGATTTTTTGATATTCACGCAGATACGAAAAATCCGAATTTGGAAGAATATATTTATTTGGCGCCAAACGAAAAAGTATTTTTGGTGGAACGAAAAAATACTTTGGAAGTACGCTCAGATCGAAATTTGTCGAAGCTTCTTAAAGAAGAATTCGAATCAGTGATGACTTCGCGTTATTTCGGTGTAGGGGGAGTAGAAATTGTGCTGAGTGGTCAAGTGGAAGAAGATAAAATCGAAGACTTGGTGCGATTAAGTTATAAGTTAACGAAAGAGATGGCGGATTAAAATCCTAGAGTCCTAAAATAGGTCGAAAAATAGTTTGAAAAATAGGTCGAGAGGCCTATTTTTATTTGCGGGAAAAAGAAAAATCTCATATAATGAGCCTATGAAAAAAGAATTGAAAAAACTCAAGAAAAATGTCGAAAAAGTGAGTAAATCGAGCTTTGTGACAGAATTTAAGGAATTCATCAATCGTGGTAGCGTGCTCGACCTCGCAGTTGGTGTGATCATCGGTGGCGCCTTCCAAAAAATTATTTCATCATTAGTAAGCGATATCATTATGCCACTGGTCGGCTTAATCGCAGGTGGAGTAGATTTTCGCAATTTGGAAATTACCATCCCAAATCTATTCGGTCAAGATTCCGCAGCTCACATTCGTTATGGAAACTTCCTGCAAAATATGGTAGATTTCTTGATTATTGCATTCTGTGTGTTCTTAATCATTAAAATCATGAACAAGTTTATCGGTAAATTCAAGAAGGAACAGGAAGAGAAGGCTGAACCAACTACTGATGAACAAATCCTCGAAGTTTTGAAAGATATTCGTAAGCACCAGAAATAATCGAAGTCTTGAAAGATATTTGTAAGCACCAGAAATAATTTGAAATAAAAATAGGTCGCGATGAGCGACTTATTTTTATGTCGTGACTTATGAGTTTTACGAGATGGTTTCTTAAGTTTTATGAAATGGATTTTGGAAAAAATTTTTTGTAATTTTAGATAGCGGAAGATTTGAAATTTTCGTATTGGGACTTAATATTTTCGAGGTTTTTGACGCGCTCGACAGTATTAGCTTTGACTTTTTGATTGGTAGTGCGAGTCTCGGCTTCGGTTTGATAATTAATCAAATAAGCTAGAAGAAGGGGAAATTCGCGTAAAGCAAAACGATCAAGGCGAGCAGAGATGCGGCCATTTTCGAATTCTTCGGCAACCTTGGTGACGGTATTTTTTTGGTTAGTGGCAAGGTCGGATTCGTTATAAACAGATTCTAATTCAGGAATACCAAATTCAGAGTTTAGCAGATTTTTTTCATTCAATTCAAGTTCGGCAAGTACGGCTTGAAGCGAGGCGGTAATACCGCGAACATCGGAAGATTGCATGTAATCTTTATAATTGTCGATAAGTTCCTCGTTCATATATTTGGCAAGATAGAAGCTTGAAATTAAACTGTCGCGATCACGATTTTCGACAATTTTTTTAGTACCAGAAAAAACACTGAAAAGAATCAAGATGAAAATAGCCCCGAGAGCGATAGAAATATTGCGCAGGGTAAGATAGGGGATGATTTTATCGAGAAAGCCAAAAGGTGAACTCTTTTTGCCTGAATTCGGCTTGGAAGAATTAGAGGCGATTTGTTGAAGATAAGCCATATTGTCCATGCTTTAATTATAGCATAGAGGTTTGTTATAATTGAGTTATGCAAGATGCGAAGGAGGAAATTCGAGCCAGGCTGCCGATCGAAGATGTGGTATCGGAATATATTGAGCTGAAGCGAAGTGGTGCGACTTTGAAGGGGCATTCACCTTGGGGTGTGGATAAAACACCTTCTTTTATGGTGTCGCCGGATAAGGGGATTTGGCATGATTTTTCAGCCAACAAAGGTGGGGATATTTTCTCGTTTGTGATGGAGGTAGAGGGGATTAGTTTTCCGGAAGCTTTGGAAAAATTAGCAGCAAAGGCGGGGGTGGAGCTCAAAAAATATTCGAATGGTGATATGCAAGTATCGCGTACGAAGATGAAGATGCGAGAAATTTTGGAGCTGGCCACGAAATTTTATCAGGCATGCCTAGTGAAAAATGAAAAAATTCGCGACTATGCATTTTATCAGAGAAATTTAGACCGTAATTCAATTTTGAATTTTCGGATTGGCTATGCACCAAGCGGTAAGGATTTTCTGGTAAATTTTTTGAAAAAACGCGGCTACAAAGAAGCAGAGATTAAAGAAGCGGGACTAATGAATCGATTCGGCGGCGATTTTTTCCGCGGCAGAATGATGATTCCGTTTATTGATGCAAGCTCTGATAATGTGATTGGTTTTACAGGTCGAATTACGGAAGCGGGTGAGCCAAAATATTTGAACACTTCGGAAACTTTATTATTTAATAAGGGTCGATTTATTTTTGGTTTGAATTTGGCGAAAAAAGCGATCAGGGAAAATGGTTTTTGTGTGATTGTAGAGGGGAATATGGACGTGATTTCGTCGCATCAGGCGGGGGTGCAGGAGGCGGTGGCGACTTCGGGTACAGCAATGACGGAAAATCATTTGAAGATTTTATCGCGATTAACTTCAGATATTCGTTTGGCCTATGATGGCGATGCAGCGGGTGTAGCAGCGACGGAGCGCGCGATTTTGATGGCAAGTAAATTGGGGATTTCTTTGTCGGTGGTGTCGGATTACGGTAAGGCGAAAGATCCGGACGAATTGATTCGTTCGGCGCCAGAAAAGTGGCGAGAATGTGTAATGAAACCAGTGCCAGCGATTGACTGGGTGTTGGGCAAATATGAAATTAAATATAACTTACGTACCGGAATGGGGAAGAAGCAATATTCGGATTTGGCGATGAAATTGATCGTGGAAATTCAGGACCCGGTGGAGCGTAAGCATTATGAGCAGATGGTGGCGCGAAAATTGGAAGTGACGGTGGAGGACCTGAAAGAGAAAAAGGTGCAAGTAGAAACTGTGCGACTGAAGCCGGTGAAAGAAGTGAACGAGGCGACAAGCCCGAGTATTTTGAAGGTGCTAGAAAATGATTTACTGGCGATTTTGGTTTACGGGGGAACAGCAGGAGCGGAAATTGATTTGGAAATTCCAACTGATGAAGTGAAACTGGAAGAATTGTCACTGATTTTTGAGGAAAAATTTGCGAAAAAAGGTGAAACAGAACTTTTGAAATTGAGTCAGGAACTTCGTCAACGTTACGAGGTAGAACGTAATAAAGAGAAAAAGAAACAATTGATTTTAGAGCTTGAATCTTGTGAAGACGAAGAGCGAATGACGGAAATTTTGAAGGAAATCGAGCGCTTAGGCTAGAAAAAGTGTAGGGGTTGGATTTTACGGCAATTTTTGGGGCTGACTGGTTGATTAAGATTAGAATAAGCGTTATACTTAATCTAATTTGAGGGACTAAAATAATAATGAATCCAAATAAATTAGGTAGCGCGGCTCCAGGAGGTGGGGCGGAAAAAGTGAATAGTGTGGCGGCGGAGCAAAATCCGGTGAAGAATTTTGAGGTAGGAAAAAATTCAGAAAAGCCAAAAACTGGGGCGGAAATTTTTGAGTTGAAGATGCATCAGATTGCGGACCGTCGGGATATGATTGAGCAGATGAAAATGGAGGGGAAACTTGGTTTTGATGATTATAAGACTAAGAAACAGGCACTGGATTTAGTCGAAACTAAATTGACGAAGCTTTATAATATTTATGAAAATCGCGAGGTGAACGAGGCGGAGCGTGAGAAAGAGCTTGAGATTCAAAATCGTCACTTGGAAGAGAGTAAAGATTCTTTAAGAAAACTCAGCCAAGACAAAGAACTGCCACGAAACGAAAAAATGAAGCTAATGGAGAGCTTTTCACAGCGTCTAGTTGAGAGTTCCGATAAAATAGAAGAGATAAAGAAAGCTCGTGAAATGGATGAGCGGGTCTATCAGCTATTTGGTGGAAAATCGAGTGAGGATAAGCCGAAGACCGAGACTAAAGAAAAGACTGAGGGGCAGGCCGAAAAAAAGACTGAAAAAGAAACCGAAGAAAAAACCGAAGATACGGTCGAGGGAAAAACCGAAGATAAGTCCGAGGAAAATACCGAGGAAAAGATCGAAAATAAAACTGAGGGTCAGACCGAAGAGAAATCTGAAGATAAGAGCGAAGAGTCAACTGAAAAATCTGAAGCTACGGAGAAGGATGAAGAGTCTAAAGCTTCAGAGAAAAAACCGACCAGTACTTTTTCTTGGACTGGTGGCGTGGGTGGACCGATGTTCTTTTCGGGAGGAAGTACACCGTCAGTAAAAATAAATAAAACTACCGAAAATGGTATGGCTGGTAGTGAGTCTACTAGTAATAGTGAAAGAACTGGTAATTCTGGAGAGGGTACGACGCCAGGTTCAGTGGAATCGACAGGTGCGAAAAGTGAAGCTTTGAATGAAGCACAAAAAAACGTATTGAAACAAGCAGAAGAAAAATTTTTCTTTGAGAACTTAAAAACGCTTGGTGGGGCAATGGCGGCGAATGGTTATAAGGAGATGGATAATCGAAACTTTTTGATGCCATTGAAAAAGCCAGAAGCAGGTGATCCGGACCTTGCGTCTTTTGATGAGCGAAATAAATTACATAACGAGTTGATTGAAAAAATGAAGGCCTTTGAGGCGAAGTTTGATTTGGATCAAATTAAACTTGACGTGGGGCGTGCGGTGGGTACCGGAAATCTGGCAAAAGAATTTGCTTTTGGGCTTTATCGTATCGATGCTT
>ERZ772906.633-NODE-633-length-20327-cov-18.499211_pt1 | contig 20327 bp, 17 predicted proteins | sample MGYA00511338_ERZ772906 | MGnify/ENA primary metagenome ERZ772906 (study PRJEB29015, sample SAMEA2738076) | human oral metagenome | biome: human oral; feature: human-associated habitat; material: saliva | place: China | collected 2212 ... | reverse complement strand
GCCCCATACATCAGCTTCGCCAGCCTCACCATCTTCGTTGATGATGCTCTTAACGTTCTCGATCATGGAGTTCTTCGCTTCCTCATCTAGAGTTGGGTCAAGAATGAACATTACTTCGTAATCTCTCATGTTTTCACCTCCTATGGCCTACGGCACCTCCCGGTGCAGGATTTGGCTTGCGTATTCAAGCCATACCGTTTAATTATACTGATTTATCGTATAAATTCAAGGTTTCTACGATATTTCCTTGTACCTCTTCAAAAACCAGTTTGCCTCTCTGTGCTATTCCGGCATCCGAAGCACCATATATTGTAGTAGCGTTCGTGACTTCGTATGCATCTATATATCATAAATTCATATTGCAATATCACTAATGCAAATATTACGAATATTTAGTTGTTTCGAGCTACCTTCCTGTAGCCGCCAATCTGCCTATCTGCGTAGCGATATAACCTGCGCCATAACCGTTATCTATATTTACTACGGATATTCCATTTGCACAGGAATTAATCATAGTGATGAGTGCGGATAGTCCGTGGAAGTTTGCACCATATCCAACAGATGTAGGTACTGCAATTACAGGGTTTCTAACAAGTCCGCCGAGCACTGTCGGCAGCGCACCTTCCATACCTGCAACTGCAACAACGGCATCTGCGCTGCGGATGAGATCTACTTTTGAAAGAAGTCTATGAATACCGCTCACACCTATATCGTATACGCGAAGCACCTCAGCGCCAAAATACTCAGCAGTCTGAGCAGCCTCTTCAGCAACTGGAATATCGGCAGTGCCAGCGCTGCAGACGGCAACAATACCGCCAGCGCCAGTTCTCTTGTAGCCGCCAGCAGGCTCCACCTTCAGGATCCGCGAGACAGGATCATATACAGCTCCAGGAACAGCAGCTTGAACTAGCACCGCCTGCTCCTGACTCGCCCGAGTCCCAAAGGCACAGCCGTCATTTGCCACCATCTTCTGATATATAGAAACGAGGTAATCATCTGGCTTGCCAGCACAGAAGATAACCTCGGGAAATCCCGACCTCTGCTCACGCTGAATATCTAACTTTGCGAATCCCATCTCATCATAACTGTTCTTCTTTATAAGATTTTCCGCCTCATCTGTGTTTAGCTCGCCAGCCTTATATTTATCTAATATTTCTGTAATTTTCATCTGTTTATCCTCTATATTTAATACCTACAGCACTTCATTCATACTTCCGACTCTATATCCGAGCAAGTCCATAGTTACATATGTAAATCCAATATCCTTGAGCTTAGAAGCGACTTCCTCTCCAAGCGATAGCAGCCTTGTAAGCTCATCTGGTGCAACTTCAATGCGAGCAAGATTTTCGCCATGCATACGGACACGCATCTGTACAAAGCCATAATCATTTAGGATGCGCTCAGCCTGCTCAACCATTCCAAGCTTCTCACGAGTTATCGTCTCACCGTAGGCAAATCTCGATGCTAGGCACGCTGCCGACGGCTTGTTCCAAGTCCATAAACCATGCTCCTGAGACAGATTCCGAATCTCCTGCTTAGTCATGCCGGCTTCTCGTAGCGGGCTCTTTACATCCAGCTCTTTTAGAGCCTGAAGCCCCGGCCTATAGTCTCCTAGATCATCTACGTTTGAGCCATCCGCAACGTACTCTATTCCTAGTTCTGCCGCCTTCTCCTTTAGCTGTGTAAATATACCCGTCTTGCATATGTAACATCTATCTGGTGGATTTTCTTTGAATCCTTCGATTTCTAGCTCATTAGTCTGCACAATTATCTGCTTAATCCCCTGTCCTATACAGAAGTCTACAGCTTCCCCAGTCTCCCTCTTTGGAAAAGAGCCAGACTGCGCAGTAACTGCAACCATCTTGTCACCGAGCACATCGTGTGCAACCTTTGCTAAATACGTAGAATCTACGCCTCCCGAGAAAGCAACGGCAAGGCTGCCGAGATTTTTTATATATTCTTTTAGCTTATCTTCTTTCTGTCTTTCTATTATAGATATTCCCATATTATTCCCCTATTTCGATTTTCTATCTAGCTATCCATGCTTACGATTCTATCACACACATGTTCAACCATCGGTATATCATGTGATATTAAAATCATCGTGAGCTGTCTATTATCATGAATTTCTCTTAGCAGATGCACTATCTCAGCAGCTGTAGGTACGTCCAGCGAGGAAAGCGGTTCATCAGCGATAATGAAATCAGGCTCTGTGATTAATGCCCTTGCAATTGCGGCTCTCTGCCGCTGTCCTCCAGATACATCGTAAGGATGCCTCTTCCTGAGCTCCTCATCCAGATGTACCTGCTTCATCACTTCTTTCACCTTGCTTAGGCGTTCTTCTCTGCTTCCTATTCTAGCTATCACGAGTGGCTCTGATATTATCTCTTCGATTGTCATGCGTGGGTTAAATGCCGATGCAGAATCTTGAAAAATCATCTGCGCCTTAACTTCTCCCCTTGTGGATTGTCCGTCATCACCCCAAACAATTTCGCCAGCAGTCGGTTTAGTGAGCCCCATTATAATCTTAGCCAGTGTTGACTTGCCACACCCCGACCTACCGACTAAGCCAATTATCTCGCCTCTTTTTATCTCTATCGAAAATCCGCAGAAAACTCTCTTATATCCGTACTTTTCCGTCATATACGACATGTCGAGACCTTTGGCACGGAGTATTGATTGAGCTTCTTTTTCCCTTCCCTTTTTCTCGCTCTCTGATCCAATGCCGCCATGATAGTGGCTTCCTTCTTTACCGTAGCTAGCGTATCTTACGAGAGCCTGTGTGTATTCATTCTTCGGGTTTTCAAATACCTCGTCAGCAGTACCGGATTCGACAATTTTACCATCTTTCATTACAGCAATCTTGGTTGCAAGGTCATGGGCCAGTCCGAGGTCATGGGTTATGAATAGTATCCCCTTGCCCTTCTCTACCGCTAACCTCTTCAGAACCGAAATTATCTGCTCTTGGTTCTTCGAATCGAGTGCTGTCGTCGGTTCATCCGCAATTATGAGCTTAGGATCACAAGCGAGCGCAACTGCAATAGCAACCCTCTGTCTCTGTCCTCCCGATAGCTGATGTGGGTAGCAAGAGAGATATTTATCAGCATCTGCTATACCCATACCTCTTAGCAGTTCAGCTGCGCGCCTCTCATAATCCATCTTATGCTCACGAGGCGCCTCCTCTCCATGAAGTATCATCGGTGCAATAATCTGCTCTCCTATAGTCCTCACCGGATCGAGCGAACTTAGAGGATCCTGAAATACTATAGAGGCCGCTTTTCCTCGCATTTGCTCGAGCTCTTTTTCACCACTCTTGGTAATGTCTATGCCTGATAGCTTTATGCTTCCTGACAAATACCTCGCATGCTGCCTATGCAGCATAAGAATCGAGAAACAGAGCGCTGTCTTTCCCGATCCGGACTCTCCTACGATTGCCATAATCTCTCCCGATTTGACCGTAAGTGAAACGCCCTGCACGGCATGAACTGCACCCTGCTCCCCGTCGAAGCACATTCTGAAATCCTCGATATTAAGAAGTTCCGTATTGCTTCTATTTTCTGTCATATAGTTTTATTTCTCCAGCTTCCAGTCAGCCACATTCCAGAAGATTCCAACTCCGTGGTGCCCTAGCATAGTGTCTTTGGTAATTCCAGATATATCTTTCTTAACAGCATAGTCTGCATCTATGTATGCGATGAACGTGTAAGGCATCTGCTTAGTCATGGCTCTGAGGAACTCTGAGTAATATCTCTGTCTCTCCGACTCGTTAGTCGTCGCCCTGGCTTTTGCGAGCGCATCGTCTACCGCTGGGTTTTTATAGCCTGTGTAATTATCCCCAGCTTCAGATGTGAATATCTTGTACGTATGATCATCTGCATCAAATGGACTACCCCATCCAATTATTGTGGCATCCTGTTTCTCCCAATCGAGCTCTTTTCTAGCCTCGGCCTTTACCGATATCCCGTGTGCCTTGAGCTGTTCACTGCACATCTTCGCCATATCTACGCGAACCTTGTCATTTGCCATCGCAGTGATTGTAAACTTAAGTTCAGTACCATTCTTCTCATAGATACCTTTCTTATTTTTAGTCCAACCATCCTGCTGCAATAGTTGCTCCATCTTCTCTGGATTATATTCGAACTTTTCGATGTTACTGCTGTTAAATTTATTTTTCTGAATTGGTGAATAAGCCACCTGCCCCTCTCCGAGCAGTGTGCTCTTAATGATAGCTTCTCTATCTATTCCATAGCTCAATATATTGGCGAGCTCTGGGTAGGTCTTAAACAGTTTGCTTCCAGCATAATTATACGCAATTGCACGATAATCCGCTGTGTTCATGCGATAGATATCGAAATCCTTGCTGTCCTTCTTGAGGCTCTTCGCCTGCTTAGGCTCAATCTGCGCCATATCTAGATCTCCAGACTTTAGCTGCAGAAGCCTTGCGTCACTATCCTCTACAATCTTAAATACGATCTTCTTGATGTGTGGCTTTCCTGCATAATAGCCATCAAATTTCCCAAGTGTAATACTCTGTCCTTCATCCCAATCTGTGAGCTTATATGGACCTGCTCCAACTGGCTTCTGATTGAACTCAGCTGTTGCCAGCTTCTTGCCTTTAAGCAGGTGCTTAGGTAGTATTCCGATGGTCATGTAATCCGCAAATGCAACATTCTCCTTGCTAAGCCTGATTACTACAGTCTTCTTGTCTGGGCAAGAAATATTGGTGATATCCTGGTAATTAGACACTATCTCGGAGTTATTCTTCTTATCTAAAATAGCTTCAAGCGTGAACTTCACGTCTTCCGAAGTAAGTGCCTTTCCATCATGGAACTTTAGACCATCACGAAGGTGGAATGTCCAAGTATGAGTTACTGCATCATACTCCCACTTCTCTGCAAGTGCAGGGACGAGCTTATTGTCCTTGTCATGTGCTGTTAGACCAGCAAATATAAGCGAGTTAATCTCTCCATGCTCATAGAGAGCTGGATTGATGGCTGTATAGTCATGGCTTCCATATACGAGTGTATCTTCATCGTTCTGGACCTTAGGGCCACAAGCCGAAAGTGAAATTGTCATGATTAGAGCAACGGCCAGAGCCGCGAATTTTTTCATGTGATTCATCATAGATCTATGTCCTTTCAATTAAACTTATTTCTTAGTTTATAATCCTAATTATGTGTATGAAATAGCTGTGTATATAAAGCTATATGTTGCTGTGTTTCGCTGTATTGCGACACCTAATATATTCTCCAACCTCTGTTATCGATACTAATACACTTATTAGTACGAGTCCTGGGATGATAATCATCCACCACTGATCAGACAACAATGCCTCCTGCGATAGCGACATCAGGCTTCCCCATGATACTTCAGATATAGGGAGTCCTAACCCCATGAAGCTCAGCGTTGATTCCGCAATTATTGCAGAGCCTATATTGCTGACTGCCATAAACATGATAGATGAAAAGTAGTTTGGGAAAAGATGTCTACGGAGAATATACCAGAATCCTCCACCGTACATCTCCGCCGCTATTACGAACTCACTTTTCCTGAGCCTTATAACCTCACTTCTGATTATCTTCGCCATGTGCATCCAGCTCGTAACACCAATTATTAGCGATAATGACCAGTAGCTTGCTTCACCCCAGATGGCCTGCAATACGATTACGATGAGCAGGTTTGGGATGCTCATAAACAAGTCTGCACCCTTCATCAGGAGGTTATCCACATGCTTGTTTGCCATTCCACTAAATGTCCCATACACTGCTGCGATAAATGTTCCAATTAGTGCACTAGCGATTCCTATGGTGAGACTTGCCCTTCCGCCGTAGAGTATAAGCGTGAAAAGATCTCTACCTAGATTGTCCGTACCAAATATATGGCTAAACGAAGGTGCTAGTCCGATAGCATTTTCATTCATGTAGCTTGGCTTATACGGGGCGATTATTTTTGCAAGGAGGCTTAAACTTACGGCAGCTGTCAATATTGCTATTGCTACCTTTGGCTTTCTGTTTTTATTCATAAGAGCCCTCCCCGTGACGCATTCTCGGATCAACTCTCTCACCGATTATCTGCGCTAGGTGATTGCTTATAACCACCACACTTCCTGTGAGTAGTGTCGTCGCCATCAGCATGTTGTAATCCTTGTATAGGGCACTTTCGAAGCTGAGCTTGCCAAGACCTGGATACCCGAATACCATCTCTACCACATATGTTCCACCAAGGAGATGCGGAACTGCGATAGCCATGATAGTCACCATCGGCGGCAGGATATTCTTCGTGCAGTACTTCTTAATTATGCTGGTGCGCGGCATTCCTTCTGCTTTAAGCAAGAGCACATAGTCCTTACGCATTTCCTCAAGAAGCAGATTTCGCACCATGTACGAGTAGTACCACAGATGCCCTATAACGATTACAAATACTGGTAGCACTAGATGCCACACTCTATCCAAAATATTTCCTTCGGAGCCGTAAGAATACGCCCCTCCAGTTGGCAGAATGCGGAGATTTACCGCAAACACAAGGATGCATATCAAGGACAGGAAGAATACTGGAATATTACCCGATATTATGCCCGCCTTACAAATAAACCTATCGAGTTTCGTGCCTTCTCGCTCCGCTGAAGTTCTCCCGAGGCGAAAGGCCAAGGCAAAAGTCAATATATATGCTATAAGTCCTAATAATATAGTGTTGCCAAGAACTCCTCCGATTACCGCAGAAACTGGTCTCTTGTACTTGTATGATAGACCAAGATCTCCATGCACCAGGTCTTTTAGCCATATACCGTATTGAACTGGAAGCGGTTCCTCTAAGCCTAGACTCTCTCGAGCCGCAGCTTTTTGCACTGAACTCATTCTATCCACGCTATCCCCATACCAAGAACGTAATGGGTCGCCAGGACAAAGCCTTGAAAGTGTGAACACTATGATTGAGAGAAGCAGCAATATGAGCAGCATCTCGGCAATCCTGCCTAGTGCGTATTTAAATGTGCTTTTTCTCTCTTTGATCATAAACTTGTGTTATATCTCCTAAAAATTTGCGTATAAAAAGACCGGATGCGACTGCTTCTGCAATCTATCCGGCCTTCTTGGTTTGGTTAATCTTATTTATTGTTATTTAATTTTCTTCGCCAACATATAGATTTACAATTCTATCGACTGCATCTTCGATGCTGTCTTTGATCGGCAAATCTTTTGGACCAGCTATAATGGTATTGCAGTGTGTGACTGGAATAAGCACTTTCGTGGCACTGCTCGAACCTACACTTTCTGAAATGACTGGAGAAATCTCTCCTAGCATCGCATTAGCAACAATTATTCCAATTGGACCTGTGATAATCTCTGCTTGCGATGCACAATATCTGATAGCATTCTCGCCTGTCGCTGCTTTCTTAGCACCTGCTTTAATCATGGCATTCGTTGCCATACTATTGGTCCCTGCGGCTACTATATCTGCTTCTGGAAGCTTTTCTAACAGCTTAGTTATAAGCTGGCGCCCTATTCCACCACCTTGCGCATCAATAACTAGTATATTCATGGTTTCGCCTTCCTTGCTTACCAAGTGCTTCATGCACTCTATTGATATTGATGATTATACCATAGTTCAATATGCTTTTTTCGGTAGTTGTGGTTACCTTGATGCTTTCTGTATGTTTTGTTTTTATTAAATATGTTATTTTTTTAAGATGCAGTTAGCTCGCTTATCATTTATCCTTCTCATTATCTATATGAACATCCGCCTTATCTTTTAGGAAGTTTGGCTGAAGTTCAGAGATTAGAATTGCAGTAAACATGAAGACAAAACCGATTGCCTTGTTAACTGTCATGTGCTCGTTAAACAACAATATACTGAAAATAATTCCGAAAATATTTTCGAAGCTTAGAATTATAGATACGCTTGTAGGCGACTCCGTTTTCTGCGATATAGTCTGAAACAGGAAGCAAAGTCCTGAACATACGATTCCCAGATAAAGCACGCTAAAAATAACTCTTTGATTTATCTCAATGCCGCTTGAATGCTCCTGAGTTAGTGTAAATGCCCATGCAAGTATTGCAGATACCGAAAACTGGAGTAAGGTGATTAATCCTGGATCCTTATCTTTACCCCACTTAGCTATGGCTACAATCTGGGTAGCCCAGCATAGTGAACTGAGAATTGAAATACTATCTCCAATACTTATACTAAACGTTCCTACAACAGATACTAAGATAATACCAGTTGCGCATATTGTTGCAGCTACGATGTGATATTTCTTAGGTTTCTCCCTAAGTATTAACCCGCCAATAAATGGCACAAATACACAATAAGCCGATGATAGGAACTGGCTCTTTCCTGGCATTTCAAGCATAACACCTGTAGTCTGTGTAAAGTATGCGCAGAACAGAAAGCCTCCTATAATGAGACCTGATTTTATATAATTCTTATCTATTAGCTTTAGCTTCTTACGATAAATTAAAGCCAGTACTATACTGGCAATTGTAAAACGAGTTGCAAGAAGCCTACCTGGCGGAATGAAGTCAGTTGAGCCTTTAACGACTACCATCGAACTTCCCCATGCAACTGCAATAAATAACAGTAATAGTTTGCCCTTTACACTACCTGCCTTTTGCATAAGACAACCCCTTTCATATCTTTAGGTTCAGTAGAAGCAATTTATGTATTATCTCGTTAGTCTATTTTCAAAATATCATAACTAGATAGCATATACTTTAACAGTATATTATATGAACTTTAGCATATCAACAAAAATGCCTCGACCCCATTGGAGGTCGAAGCAAATATTTGTTCACATTATTAGGAAATTTCTATTGGTTTAAATCTTCAATAAACCGAATCGATTGAATCATTCAATCGATTTCGTAGTTTCTTATGCTCTCTTTCTTCTGGATCAGTTCTCTCGTATGTGTAGGTAATTGTATTTTTTTACATAATCTCTACGCTGTCGAGCAAAATCGTAAAAGGACCATCATTTAGAAGGCTAACCTTCATGTCGGCACCGAACTCTCCACGCTCAACTACATTTACACGTTCCCTGCACTTCTCAATTATATATTCGTACAATGCATCTGCCTCATCAGGTGCCCCCGCATCGATGAATGACGGTCTATTGCCCTTCTTGCAATTTGCATAGAGCGTAAACTGTGAGATGAGGAGGAGCTCGCCACCTACATCATCGAGGGATAGATTTGTCTTGCCGTTCTCGTCTTCAAATATTCTGAGCTTAATCATCTTATCGACCATCTTGTCGGCAATAGACCTATCATCGTCCTTTGACACTCCGATGAGAACCATGAAGCCCTTGCCAATCTTCCCCAGCTCTTTGCCATCAACTACCACATCTGCGTGTGCCACTCGCTGTATTACAAATTTCATATGTCTTAAAAACTCCTTATTTCCTTGATTTTTCGCACATATTCTCATAAAATTATAGCATTATATTTACATTATTACACGACAATCGGAGGACATAATGAACCCATTTAAAAATACAATTGCACTCAACAAGATTCGTAGCGGTTTCCGCAAATACATGAAGCATGTGCCAGCAATCAGAGCTGCTCAGGCTCAGGATGATCACGCAAAGGCTCAGCGCCTGATTCGTAAAGCTGAGGATGAATTTTGCGATTACACAGGTAAGGTACTCGGCATTAAGGTAGATGTTATAAATCCTGAAAACATTCCTGCAAAGAGTCCTTTCCTCGTAGTTGCAAACCACCAGGGCTATGCTGATATATATGCGATGATTGAGGCTTTCCGTTCCACGCAGATTGGTTTTATCTCAAAGTCTGAGACAAAAAAGCTAAAGCCACTTGCCGACGTTATCCGAGGCACGCAGTCAGTGTTTATTGACCGTGGAAATCCTCGCTCCGCTGTAAAGACTCTCGCTGAGGTTACAGACTTATTCAAGAAAGGCTATTCTTTCGTAATCTTCCCAGAGGGAACGAGGAGTCACAGCAATGATATGGGGCATTTTAAAGAAGGAAGCTTCAAATTTGCACAGAGAGCCGGCGTTCCGATCGTTCCAGTTTCGATTATCGATTCGTATAAGATTTTCGAGGAGCACAACACTTTCACTGGCGGAACTATTAAGGTAGTTATTCATCCGACCGTTGATATCTCTAGCATGTCTAGACAAGATCAGCTCACAGCTCAGCATCAGGTTGAGGATACCATCAGGGCTGGCATAGAGAAATATCGCTAGTCCGATTATTTTTCAATATTCAAACATGACAAAACCCACTGTGACCGCTTGGCACAGTGGGTTTTTATTGCTTTTATTGTTAGCTGACTGAATTATCAGGCAGCTCTTTGAGCATTATGCTCTCTTTCTTCTGTAGGTAGCAACTCCTGCGAGAGCTGAACCTGATAGAAGTAGAGCTATTATGTCAGCGAATACATTAGAGCTGTCGTCAGTCTTAACAACATTTCTATGTACCTGAGCCTTCTTAGCAACACCAGCCTTAGTTGCTGGGCTTGATGGCTTTGATGCTGTTCCAGCACTTGGCTTCGAAGCAGTTACAGTGAAGCTTGTAGTAGCAGTTTTTCCGCCCTTAAACTTAGCCTTCATTGTATGCTTACCAGCAGCAAGGCTTCTGATGTAGCTCTCCTTAAGTGTTAGCACAACACTTCCTGGTTTTGCAATATAGTTTGACTTATCTACAGGCTGACCATCTATCTCGATTCCTAGGAATCTGTCAAATACCTTGTCTCCTGCAGCGTTCTTGTCTACATCTGTATTTTCGATTTTGAACTGTATATCTCCACCGTTCCAAGCAGCATCCTTACCAACAGTGAATTCGTATTCAGTTGCTGGTGTCGATGGTGTTGTACCAGGTGTAGAAGCATCTGCCTTCCACTTTGCATATGCAGTAGTGTTTGCCATAACTGCCTTAGTGAAGTCGAATTCAGTGCCGTAGCTCTTGTCTGTGTACCATCCTACAAATGTATAGCCACTCTTAGTAGGATTTGCTGGCTTGCTAGCCTTCTCTCCGTACTTAACGCCCTGGTTAGCAACTGCACTTCCGCCATCTGTATCAAATGCTACAGTGTATGTATCTGCAACCCAAGATGCCGTTAGCTTTAAGTTGCCTTTTACAGGAGCATTAAAGTCATATGTAGCTGATCCATTCATCCACTTATCGAATTTGTGTCCAGCCTTAGTAGGAGCTGCTGGCATAGTTGCCTTATCTCCATCGTTCACAGTCTGGCTTACAACTGCACTTCCGCCATTACTGTCAAATACAACGGTGTGCTTTGTTGGCTCTACAGCTTTTGGAGTCCACTTTGCATAAGCGGTTGTGTTAGCTGTAATAGGATTATCGAAGTTAAACGATACTGTGCAAGCACTATCAGCATACCATCCTGCAAATATGTGGTCTTCCTTGGTTGGTTCAAGTGGCTTCTTAGCCTTCTGGCCTTCCTTAACCTTCTGGTTAATAACATGAGTTCCACCATTGCTATTGAATGTTACAGTGTATTCATTAACTGGTGCAACACCTGGCTTAGTCTTGATAGTTACAAAATCATCTGCTCCAGTTTCTGGAGTTAGGGTAATTGCCCATCCACGTCTTACACGAACTGCCCATTTCTGATCTGTACCAGTTGTGTTCTCTGGGATATTGCTAACAGTAATCTTAGCATGCTCATCATCGATAACTTCAACGTTGAAGTTTAGCTGGCCGTTAATTGCACCAATATACTGACCGTTGATTGTAACCTCAGGCATGATGCTGTTGTTAGTAAACTGAGTTTCTCCGAAATAGAAGTTCTTTCCTGTAATGTTTGCAACGAGCTTTCCTGTGTTGTACTCCCTTTCGAGAGGTGCTTCATATGAAATACTCTTTAGCTTGAACTTAACTCCGCCGAGAAGATGTGCAGATGCATCGCTCTTCATCGCTGCACCGTCAGCACCTTCAATTGCACCTACAGCTAGACCAATCTCAGTGAACTTCTTGTAGTCACGGTAGCTCTTGTTCTTGAGCTTAATGGTTAACTTGTTGCCGTCCTTAACAAGTGTATCCTCGTTTGAAAGGAATACTTTCTCGCTTCCATCCATAGTAGCTAGGTAAATATGTGATGGGCCGTCCGCTGGGATAGTGAAGTCAGCACTATCTAGAGCTGTCTCAATTGTGTAGGAGTCCTTCCATGTTGCATATCCATTGATTGCTACTTCGAACTTAGCCTTTTCCTTCTCGAACTTAACGCTTACATTTGCGTCTGCCTCTGGCATTACAAATGTGTAAGTTGTCTCATCAACCTTTGTTACGTCAATCTTCTTGTCTGCTGCATCCTTTACAGATACGCCGTCTGCTACAAGCTTGTGACCTGCTTCTGGTTTAACCTTAACAGTAACTGTATCTCCAGCATTTGCTTCTGTCATATCCGCTGTTGCAGTTCCACCCTCGCTAGCCTTAACCTTAATGCTATGCTTTGCTGGTGTTTCTTCGCCCTTAGCCTTGATAGTTACAAAATCATCTGCACCAATCTCTGGTGTAAGCTGGATAGCCCATCCACGCTTTACTCGAACTGACCACTTCTGATCCTTGCCAGTTGTGTTCTCTGGGATGTTGCTAACAGTGATCTTAGCATGCTGATCATCGATTACATCAACGTCAAACTTAAGCTGACCATTTATCGATCCGATGAACTTTCCATCAATTAGAGTCTCTGGAATAATGCTAAAGTTATCGTAATTTGCTCCTGGCTTCTCTCCGAAGTAGAGGTTTTCTCCCGTAATATTAGCAACGATTTTACCAGCATTATGCTCCTTAACGATAGGCCCCTCGTATGAGATGCTCTTTAGCTTGAACTTTACAGAAGATACTAGGTGAGCTGATGCTGCACTCTTCATAGCACCTCCTTCAGCACTTTCTAGAGATCCCTTAGCTAGGCCAAACTCAGTGAACTTTCTGTAGTCACGGTAGCTCTTGTTCTTGAGCTTAACGGTTAGTTTGTTGCCGTCCTTAACAAGTGTATCCTCGTTTGAAAGGAATACTTTCTCACTTCCATCCATTGTCATGAGGTATACATGTGATGCACCATCTGCTGGGATTGTGAAGTCATTACTATCTAGAGCAGCCTCAATTGTGTGTGCATCCTTCCATTTAGCAACACCATTGATTGCTAAATCGAACTCAGGTGCTGTCTGAGACTTGTATAGGATAACATTGTTATATACTCCAACAGAGTTCATATCAAATGTAACCTTGTCCCCATTCTGCTTGCTTGGCACCTCGTGAAGAGCTTTCTTGTTGTCTATATAATAAACCTTACTTACAGTCTTTCCTGCAGGAACAGATGTGGTTACTTTGAAGTCTCCAGCAGCAATCTTAGAAAGTTCATTTCTATAGAGATTAATAGTATCAATGTCTATAACCTGATAATCCTTACCTGCGAGCTCTGGAACCTCCATGTTGACAACTCTGTCGCGAAGGATATAGTTACCATGCATGAAGTTAGTACCTGTAACAGTTGTGTTACCAGACAAACTTGTCATAGTAGTATCCTTGTTGTGTGCATCTGTCTTATCCTTGAGGAAGATATAGCTTACAAGACTGCATGAGAAGTGCATATATGCAGCTTTATCTCTTCCATCCTCTGAATGGTCTTTTACAGTTATAGGGAATGGATCAAGTGTAAAGTCATCACTTACTGCAGTAACTGTGTAGTTCATATCCTCGTAAAGCTTTGCATTTGCAAAACCGAATTTAACTGGTACTTCAACTACATCTGTGTCACTTGTAAATCTAATCTTTGTGTTTCCAAAGTCAAAGCTATCGCTATCGTCTTTTTCATAAAATACTGGCAAGCTTACCTTGACTCTTCTTGCATTCTCTGGATCTGGCTCTGGAGTGCTTCTCTTGGTCATCAAGAATTCCTCGATTGTCTCCTTTGTTTTACCAGGAAGATGTCTGTCATTTACCGCTACCGAACCAGTCTTATTCATCACTAGATAGATGTTGATTCCTTTACCATTAGGGTTGTATGTGTTGTAGTTTTCATCATTTGAATAAAATATATAATGATGTCCCTTAAACAATTCTACATCTGGTAAAACACCATCCTTAGATGTTACTTCACCTTGGTATTCCTGCAAGGTAGCGTCCCAATACTTGAATCTTACAGGTTCAGTTATTGGCTTTTTAGTATCCTTGTTCTTAACCGGCATTCCCTTCAATACTACCTTTTCGGTAGAGTAAAGAAGATCAGTATCCTTCTCTGTATATGCATTAGCACTTTGAAAAGCTATAGAGCTAAATAGCATAACAGCTAGGATTGTTGCTAGGAAAGCGGATACCTTCTTGGGGTTATAAATCCTTTCCATTTTTCCTCCTTAATAATATTTGTAGCAATAACATATTTTATTTAAGTGCATAGGTACACGCTGGATGATTCTCCCATTTTGCAGACTATTTAGAAGTTACGATTATTTACTTCTATAAATTTTATGGTAATCGCTCATCATGCCTTTGCGCTTATACGTAGTCAGTCTACTCGTGATTACGAATAGAAATTTTCCAAGATCGATCTGGCTGTTTATCAAGTGACACCAGTTCTAGGTCATGTTCATCACAATAATCAGGAAGCGTATTAAGTGCTTCTGGACATGTGAAGCTTATATCGATAATCTGTCCTGGTTCAGCATCTTTGAGCGCTTCCTTCAAAGTAATTAGCGGGATAGGACAGTCCTGACCTTTTACATCTATAACAATCTTTTCCATAAGTCCTCCTTTCATTGCACATCTTATTATTTTCCACTTCTATCTCTAAGAAATATATATGAAGCAAGCCATGTACCCACGGCTATGAAAATCAAAGCAACCCATGCCTTTGCCGAGAATTGTGCGGTCTTAACTAGTCCATTTCCAACGAGGCATCCTCCTGCAACTAGTGCGCCAAATGCCATCAGAGCGCTACCAATAATAGTTTTAATAACCTGTTTCTTGTTAGGGACAACAACATGAAACTCTTTATTCGCCACAGCTGTCAGAAAAGAACCTAGCACTATACCAAGCACTAACGTGCTGCCGAGACCGAAGGTTTGATCGTAGATATTACAGCCTCCGACAATCTGCTTAGGTTTAATAAATGCAAATGGATAGGATAGTAAAGGTGAGGTTATTGCGACTCCTCCGATTCTGCCGAAATGCTCACTAACTGGAAATGCTATTCCGAGCACAATACCTACAGCTATAAACCATATATCTTTGCTGCCAAAGCCCTTTCTAAGTATATTCTTCTTTTTCTTGTTGTTATGTCTCCATATCGATGCGTATAGAATAAGTGCTACAGCAATCGAGATGCCTAATCTGATACGAGCATCCTCTATTAGCTCCTTATCAAAGACTTCATATGTTTGGATAAATTTTCCTACAAAGAAGCGGCCACCTCCCGCAGAGAAAAAAGAACCTACTATCATGAAGGTAGCTATGGAAATCCAACCTAGAATTCTGCCGTCACCCGATTTAACTAATGACATTGTCAAGCATCCGCTAGCCATAACGGCCCCGAAGCCAAACATCATGCTGCCAACCGGAAGAGCCACTAAAGAATAACTGGTAATATAACCATCGGTTACCAGTCCTGCAAGGACAAAAATGTTGTACAATATTGCCTCTGTAAAAATCGTCACAAACAGAAGCAGCAGATTGTAATTTCTGCCCTCAAGATACACATCCCTAATTGTGCCCATATAGCATATTCTGCTTTTCTTAAGTACATATCCAAATGCTAACCCTACTAGCAATCCACAAAATAAATCCATCTTCCCCAATTCCAATTAATTTATAAATATACTCTTTGCATACACTATGCATTGTACAGCATTTTTTTAACTAATTCTTTTAAGTATTTCATATATGGAAATAATTTATATGGGTCTATTGTTAATAAATTATTTCTATACCATCTCGTTTAATGATTAATTTCATGTAATAATGAAATCCAAATTTAAAGTATGATATTTTAGATAAGCTTATAGTGAGGGATAATATTTAATGAAGTTAAGAGGAGTTAAAGAAAGTTCAAACCATGTTGCGGATAAAAACATGAATATCCGCCGTATAAAGAAATTGCCGTTTCCCATCATATTGTGCATTGCAATCATACTTGCAACTTCACTAATCTACTTTGCTGTAGCTACTACAGATGGTGGTGCTGATAACAGTCGTGGCTTTAGTTTTCGTAAATCTACAACACAGCAGTCTAACAAATCAAAAGATGCAGCAAAAAACTCTAAATCTAAAGATGACAAACAGGAAGTAGCTTCAGATAGTACTGTGGCTACACCAAGTGAGCAGAATAAGAGTGATAATAAAAATGATCTAGCTAAGAAGAAGGCATTAGATGAAAAGAAGAAAGCTGCCGCAGATAAGGCGAAATCATCTAAAAGCTCTGATAGCAAAGGAAAAACATGGGTTCCACCCGTTTATAGATATGTAAATCATCCTGCGGAGACACGAACTGTTACGATATACTCGTGCAAAGGTGGTACTTTCTCTTCAATGGAGGCTCTACGTGATGCACAGCAGAAGTATATTAGACGTAATCACTTGCCTGGATGTGATGGAACTTTCTCAAACATTCAGGAGACTACAAGAACCGAAGTGGTAAAAGCAGCTTGGACAGAGAAAATCCTTGTCTCGGAGGGTTATTGGAAATAGTAATCACCACAAAGTACTCAAAGAATTAATATATTCAAACATGACAAAACCCACTGCGCCGTTTGGCACAGTGGGTTTTTATTGCTTGTAATTAAAGCTTTTGACTTATAAGCCTACTATTGACGATTATGCTCTCTTCCTTCTGTAGGTAGCAACTCCTGCGAGAGCTGAACCAGCGAGAACGAACATGATTGCAAATGCAACTGTGCTTGAGCTATCTCCTGTCTTTACGACCTTCGCACGCACTGGAGTCTTCTTAACTACTCCTGGTGTTCCAGGCTTTGGTGTCTTCTTTGCTCCTGCTACAGTGAAGCATGCAGTTGCTGGATTTCCACATCTGAACTTTGCCTTGATGGTGTGCTTTCCAGCGCCGAGGCTTCTGATATAGCTCTCCTTGAGTGTTAGGACAACACTTCCCGGTTTTGCAATGTAGTTTGCCTTATCTACGGCTTTGCCATCTATTTCGATTCCCTGGAATCTGTCGAATACTCTTTCGCCTGGCTGATTCATATCTACTAGAGGATTCTCAATTTTAAATAGCAAATCTCCACCATTCCATACCGCATCGTTACCAACTGTAAATCTGTATCCATCTTCAATCTGCTCTGGTTCAGGCTGTGGAGTTGGTGTAGGCACAACAGGCTGCGGCGTAGGCTGTGGCTGTGGTGTAGGCACAACAGGCTGAGGCGTTGGCTGTGGCTGAGGTGTTGGCTGTGGAGTAGGCTGCGGCCTTACAGCATCATTCTCGTCTGCTTCCTGAATAAGTATAAATGACATAGTAGGTGCATCCTTAAAGAAATCATCATATGTCTTACCACCGTCAACTGAGTACTTAAATATGTAACCGAGTCTCTTTCCGGTCCTGTTCTCAGGAATTGTTACATAGCAATTACCAGCAGTGTTGTCCTTTACATTAAGAGTTGCCTCTATATTTGTAGGTTTAAAGTTTGCTGTACTGCCTCCGGATTCGCCTGAATATAGCTTAAGCTTAATATCATGTCCATTATCAAGCTTTAAATTATATCCACTTGCACTTATTTTTAAGGTTTTTCCCTCTTTAGGAACCAAGTTAGTAGTTGGTACTCCTTCGTACTCAATGCCAACGCGGCTAAGAGTCTTTTCTACCTTGACATTTGATACTCTAATATCTTCAGTGTTCTTTATATTTTCATCGTTTACGTCTACTAAAGAACCCTTCTTGAATACCACACCTGTATACTCTTTCTTCTGTCCGGCTAGAAAACGTATAAAGATAGTGTCGTTTAGATATCCAAAGTCATCATTAGGTCCTAAAGCAACTTCCCTGCCATCAGAAGTTAGCAACTTTACACCTGCTTTGCGGTTCTGTGGAAATGGGTTAACTTTGATATTGCGATCGAACTTTACTCTAATCTCCTGTGGTGCAGCCCATCTTGCATCAACTGGCTTAGCATTAAACTCAGCTGCTGAAACGTTAGGCAGGAAAACGCCACTTGTAAGGAGCATCGTAGCCGATAAAATTAATGCTGAAAACTTCTTGAAAAAGTTTCTCATATTACGGTTCCTTTCGTCTTTCTTAATCATTTTGCTAATAACGTACTTGTATATTTTACTATAAATAAATATCCATTGCCATAAATATGACTAAAATAGTCTTGATTAATCGTATTAATTCTATTTAAGTGTTATAATTTTAGGTCTTTCATTTTAAAAAAATACTAGAAAAGCACCGCATCCATTGAGAATGCAGTGCTTTTCGATTATATGATTCTTAAAAATCCATCTTTTTATTTTATCTATTAAACCCTTTTTCTTCTGTAATAGCAAATGCCTGCAAGAGCTACAATCGCCATAATTAATGTAGCTTCATATGCAAATGCTATATTTCTGTCACCTGTCTTCACGATACTTCTATGAACTCGTGCTTTCTTAGCAATCACTAGGTTTTTAGCTTTGCTCGAAGCACTTACGATTGACCCAGAGTTTCTCTGTGAATTATTACCAGCAACTGTAAATCTAGCTTCAACAGCCCCATTCTGGAAGTAGATCTTTGCAGTATGACTTCCGTTACTAAGAGTCTTGAGATAGCTGGATTTAAATTTGAGTCTCAGGCTTCCCTTAGTCTTCGTGTAATTATCAGCGGATACTAGAACTCCATCCACTGTAACGTGCGAGAAGTTATCATATGTATCTTCATCGCTACTCTTTGCCTTTACTACTATTTCGAGAGCTTCATCACCGCTATTCCACTTTAGCGAATCCTTGTTTACAACGTAGTATTCCGCCTGCTCATTGCTGCCGTACTCGATTACGTTGTTGTACATAGACATGGTGTCCATCAGGAATTTAACCTTGTCTCCATCTTGGCTAAACTTAACCTTTACTGGCTTTCCTGCTTCATCGATGTAGTATACATGCCTTACGGATTTTCCAGCGGGTACTTTGCGAGTTACTTCAAATGAACCATGTGCTAGCTTCGAGATTTCCACGCGCGCCATGTTAACGGTGTCAATGTCGACAACCTCGTAATCTTTTCATTCAAATCCCTTTACGGAGTTATTTGACTCATGCACTTATGCATTGTTCTTTCTTTTATCAATTACAGCTACAACTATAGCCAGAATTATGATAAGTAGCTCTATTAGCATAAGTTCAAACTGCAAGACAAGTAAAATACCTAATACTGGAAATAGCATAAATAACGCTACAATATAAGCTACGCAAAAACCAGTCATACTCTCATCAGTATTTGAATCAATTCTACGCACAGTAAGAAGCAGATAGGCTAAAGTAAGTAATTCAATTAGCAACATTCTTCTTAACATGGTTTGACTATATCCAGAACTCCAAACTATGTAGTAAGCAATTGATTGAAGTACAAGCATTATACTGCTACATGTTAACATCATTTGATTTTTCTTCATTTTCTCTTTCCACCTCTATTTCCTTCAAATAACGCAGTCAAGATCTCTCAAGACCAGAGTAATAAAGTTTTCGTCCCCTATCGGGGTATTCGTTTTCTAGACGAACCAATCCTTTTTACTTATTTATTTCCTAATATGTATATCACTTAGAGCTATAGTAATTTCTCTTTAATTTTTAGAAGATATTTCACATATATTTAAAGCGTTTCTTATCTCCCACTATGATCGAACCCCTTAGATACATAGTTATTATCACCATTTCCGTTATTTGGCACGATTACACGGGAGTTATTCAAGATTTCGATCTGCTTCTTCATATCCTTAATGCATAGTATCGCCAGATTCATTCCGAAATCCTGTCTAAGCACTAGCCTCTGCACATCAATATCCTTGATATTCTCTGGCATTGGATATGCAGGCACCATCCAGCCCTGCATACGGAGACGATCTGCCAGATCATAAAGTGTCCATTCCACATCGACATCGTCCTTAAGCTTCCAGCAGATGATTGGAATCTGTTCTGCGCCCTCAAGCACTTCAAAGATTCCCATCTTCTCAATCTCGGAAGCCATGTATCTAGCAACCTCTAGGGTACGCTCATGGATTTCCTTATATCCCTTAAATCCATTTCTAAGCAGCATATAATACTGTCCGACGATTTGCGAAGCACTGCGAGAGAAGTTAATCGCCATAGTTGCTTCCTCGCCACCGAGATAGCTTACCCAGAATATTAATTCCTCAGGGAGAGCTTCCTTACTGCGCC
>ERZ772906.629-NODE-629-length-20387-cov-8.710211_pt1 | contig 20387 bp, 23 predicted proteins | sample MGYA00511338_ERZ772906 | MGnify/ENA primary metagenome ERZ772906 (study PRJEB29015, sample SAMEA2738076) | human oral metagenome | biome: human oral; feature: human-associated habitat; material: saliva | place: China | collected 2212 ... | reverse complement strand
CAATAGGTACATTTACAATAGTTGCTGCGTTTCTTATAGGGATAAGTTTGTTTTGTTCTTTAAACCAATTACTCTCAACTTTTATGTAATAATCAGAGTCATAAATCCTTAAGTATGTTGCTTCACTCTCTCCTTTGTTGAACGAATGTTCTCCCGTTGGAAATGCTCCTAACTTATCAACAAGCTTAACAACAGCATTATGTGGCAATACTCTACTCAACCTAACTACAATGTCGTAGAAGTCTCTAGTAACACATGAAGCTTCCCAACTAATCGTATACTCTTTACCAACTTCAAAACCGTCTCCGTTATGAGTAACCTCTATATATTCAGTACCTGGAGCGATATACCTTTCTGTTGCTCCTTCTAACCTATTTTTGTTGTATATAACGCTGTCTTCAGTACCTAGCATTTTAAGTGTTGCTTCGGAAATAACTTTATTTTCTTCAACCTGTCTTCTTAGATCCTCAACAGATTTACTACCTAGACTTTTAAGCTTAATGTCAATTTGTGATAAGCTTTGATTTAAATCGTTTCTTATCTCATTTTTAAACACTTCAGCATTTGCGTTTGAAACTTCGAATTTATCATTAATAGTTTTTGTGAACTCATCTTCACGCTTATCAAATAGCTTATCAAAGTTACTTATCTGTTCCCTTACTTTCTTTTCAAAGTTGTAAGAGATAGCGTCTGTGTAATAGTTAGCTCTCAACTCAGCACTGTGTGAACTGCTAGAAATCTCATTACCTAACCTACCTTCTTTTTCTCCTAAAATAAATTCTTTCCAGCGTTTAGCAATAGGATCAAAGTGAGTTTCAACAATCCTAATACGTTCATCTACGTTATACTTAAGGTATTTCAGAATAACTGTGTCACCTCTATTAACGTTCTCTGACAACTGTTCATAAGATACTTTAATAGAGTTCTTAGGTTTATCAACGTTATCTTTTGTAAAATAACCCAAAGCCCATTCCTCAAGCTCTTCAGCTGTCTTCAACTCGTTATTACTAACTGACATTTCATTAATAAATGGATAGTCATTAATCAACGGGCTTTCAACTGTTAACGAGATTGTTATTTCCTCGTCAAGAGCCTCTAACTCTTCTTTTTGTTTAGCTTTTAGCTTGTCAATTTCGGCTTTGCGTAAATCAGCTTGTCTTTGACTTTCAATCTTTCTTTGAGCGGCCTTGCTATCTCTATCACGGTATTTAGCTGTGACTTCAGCTTCAATTTGTGAATAAGATTTAACAGTGTGTCCGCTGCGTTTAGTTCGCTTAGTGTTTTGTGCTAGTTGCTTAGAGTATCGTTTGTTAATCTCTTCTCGCATTTGTTCAGCTTTTTTCTTGTTGTTGTAGTCTTTCGAAGCTTCTTTCTGACTCGCCCTTAAAGCTGCTAACTCTTTTTTGTGCTGTTCTTTCAGCTCTTTCTTGTCGTCTTTATCTCCGACCTTAAATGTAGAGGTCGCATATATCCTAGTCACAATGTCATCAGCGTTAATGCTATTCACAAAAGATGAGATGTTTTTTGCTGTTGTTAACACTTCTTCTGTGTCCCGACCTAATCTTTTCAACACTCTTATTTCACTATTATTTAAATCAATATCTCCGTTGAATGTGTCAGCAATCTGTCCTAACAGTTCGAAAGATGATTTATTTTCCGTGTCCGTCTCGCTTTTATAAGTGCTAAATGAGTTTGACGTTGTTATGTTTGAAAAGTAAGTGAAATCTTTTTCTTTCGATAAGAAATTCGTATACCACTCATCTAACACAGTTTGACAATTTGTGTTTACTCTTGTGAAATTACCTACTAATCTTTTACTGAAATCAAATGTTATTTGATAAGCCGTAACAACAACACAACTTTCATTTTCTATATACTCAATGTCTCTTATCCTAAATAGATTTGTCCCGTCAACTTCACTCGCCATAACAATCATACCTTTTTCAATCATTGAATATAGGTCGTTATCTACTGTAGGATACTTAAATGTAAGTTTGTACGTTGAGTTTAACACCCAATGAATGTCGGCGTCGTAAGCGTTATTTAAAACAATCCCGTTAAAACTAAAATCTTTTTCAAATTCGTCGTATAACCATAACATTAAATAAACGCCCCCCACCTACACTCAATCTCTATCTTAGTAACCCCCTCTGTGATTGCTATACCATTAACGCCCGGCTGAACTTCGAAGAAATCGCCGAACATCACACTATTTAACAAGTCACCGTTTTTATCGTAAACATTCTGTTTGCCTTGCTTACATTCGATTACTAATTTTTCTTTTATCTCTTTTAACCTACATACTTGACTACCTATCGAAACCATAACAGGTTGTGTTGTGTTGCCGTAGACTGTAACTTTGGGATACATTATAAGATTAGAGTCATTGTTTAATACTCCGTTGCTTGTGAATGTTTTAATATCTTTATCTAAATTATAAGAAAACGGGTTACACGTGAATACTACATCAATTTCGTATTCGTCCACCTCTCCTAGTCTCGACCTTACAGCTGAGGTTGTGAGTACTTCGTAATAACGGTTAGGGTTGTCAGCTGCGATTAACTTACCGCTACCGTCAAGCCACACTAACACATCATTAATCTCAGCTAAGCTTACACCGTGAATTAACAGTTTGTAAGATTTTTCAACTGTGTCATATGCTGTAGATGTTCTGACTATTCCACCTGTCATATAATCAGATGTGAATATTTTATCTTTTCTTTTCCCTTTATTGATCCCGTCATTTTCTATCACATAAATATCAAATGGGAAATCGGCGGTAGACTTCCCATTAAAAGTTAATTTATTATAATGTAACGGCATTGCGTCCACCTCCGAAACTCATTGATTTTATTTCTTTCATTTTTCTTACTAGTTTATTTTCTATTGCGTCAACTAACACATTTATATCTTCTTTGTTATTAATATTATTACCAGTAACATTAATTGTTACGTTGATTTCATTACCGTTGTTTTTAGCTCCGTGTTCTGCTAACACACCGCTTATACCTTTTATCTTTTCACTAGTAGATAACGGTGTAATGTTAACTCCGTTCTTAGTTACTCTGAATAATTCTGGTCCAGCTTCTCCAACAATACCTGTGTAGTTTGGTTGTAAGTTCTCAGTCTGACCTATGTTACCACCTCTGGCAAACATTGGAATATGTCCACCTTGTGCAAAGAATGGTATACCAGGCACACCTGACACCATACTTACAGTTCTTATTACACTCACGACTTCACGAGGAATACTATTTAATAGTCCAATTACACCCCAAATAGTACCGCTTGCTGCGTCGACTGCTGACAGGTATTTAGGCGGTGTTGGTGTTCCGTTAAACGCATTTAAACTGCTTGTCGCTTGGTTAGTAAATGGTGTTGCGTTACCTTGTGCCATGATTGATTTTGTCGGTGTTCCTGTTGCGTTAAACGTGTTTAAACTATTCGTCGCTTGATCCGTGAATGGTGTTGCATTCCCTTGTGCCATGATTGATTTTACCGGTGTTTCTGTAGCGTTGAATCCGTCTAAGCTAAATTTAGCTTGGTCAATTACTGGACTAGCGTTGTCAGTTGCATTAATGTTTTTGTCCGGAACATTTAGTGACGCAAAGTCTAACAGTTTGTTAAATGCTTGTGTGATATTAGGGGTAGCGTCATCTTGCACCATTATTGATTTAGGTGCTATATCTGTATCTGTGAATTGACCTATTTTACTGTTAACATTATCCAACGGCTGACTTGCTTGGTCTATAATTTGAACATTCTTAGGGTGTATTCCCATACTGTTTAAGAAATTCAAATCATCAATAGTCATCTTAATTGTGCGACCTTGACTCTCAGAAATCATAATAGCTTTTTTAATGTCTGGTAATGCTAAAGCTCGTTCATAATCATTTTTGAAGTTGAAAGCAATGTCGCCCCCTTCGTATTCAATACCGATTGTCTTGAATCCACCTTCTTTAGCGGCCCATTCGTCAAGAGCTTTATTCATTTCTTGGACTTTCTTCTCAGCACTTCCAAGGCCTTTAATGTAAGTCTCTTTAGCTTGGTCAATTATTCCCATTTGTTTCAGCGCCGCCAATTTTGCCGCTGCTGTTGTGTCGTTGAAAGCCTCTTGTAAAATTTGCTGTGCTTCCTTACTTTCCGTAGCTGCTTCAGTTGCTGTTTTACCTACTTTTTTGTAAGCTTCTTCTAGTTGGTCTAATTCTGATTTAGTAAGTACTCTGTTTTCTCTAGCAGCACTTGACAAAATATCGTTAATTGTGTCTTGTGCTTGTTTTGTTTCGTTAATAATAGAGTCGTAATGTTTGCTTATGTTTTCTTTTTCACGACTATATAATTCTTCATTAATTAAGTTGTTAGCTTTCTTTTGTTCCAACGCTGACATCTCAGCCGCCTTACGCTGTTCTAAACTTTGAACAGTTGCAGCAGTCACATCACTTACACTCTTAATCTGTGCAAGGGCGTAATCAGCCGTGATTCTGCTACCTTCTAAATACTTACTATTTAAACTTGCTAACGAGTTCCCTACTAAGTTAGCCGCTACTTGGACACTGCTTGAAATTTGGTTAACGTCCTCGTCTGATAAACTTAATGCTTCTTTTAGTTGTTTTCTGAAACGTCCGTCAAACTCCAGTTTGTACCATTTACCGTCTTTAAAGTTCTTGTTTATGTTTTCCATTATCTCGGTATTTGCAGCTTGAACTTTCTTAATCTCACTTTTAACAGCGTCTGAGTTGCGTTTAACAGCGTCTCCCATGTGATTAATAGAGTTCCCAGATTGTTCAGCACCTTTAATAACAGCGTCGTACCATTCTTTATACTTACCGTTTGTAAGTTCAATAGCTGCCTCATGGTTTCTACTATGTTTTGTCATTTCACGATATATCGCTGTCCCTACTCCAACAAATGCAGCACCTATTAACGCAGCTCCTGCAACGTAAGGGTTAGTTAGTAATGTTGCCATACTTCCCGCTTTAGCTGCTTGTGTTCCTACACCTGCGATTGAAGTTGAGAGTTTAATCATGTCTCCAACTGACTTAGCTGTCGACATTTTACCAACCCATTTAACAAAACTTCCGATAGCTTTCACACCACTACCGATACCCGTTGTCATTCTACCTAACACAGACATGAACGGTCCGAATCCCAGAGTCGCTAGTTGTACGGCTGTTGGTAGTTTACTAAACCACAACATCATATTCCCTAGTGAGTTTACTAATGGTTTTGAGGCTGTTAAAGCTTGTGCTAGTTTAGGTAATAATTGAGATCCCATTTCAATAGCCATTTTCTGAATCTCATTTTTTGCCATTTTCAATTTACTAGCACTAGTTTGATAACGGATAGCAGCCTCTTTAGTAAGAGCGTTGTTTTCTCTCCAACCTTTATTAGAAATTTCTAACGCCCTACCTAGTCCACTTTCTCCGTTTAATGCACCTGCTAAACGTTTAATTGCGTCTGCTTCACGAATACCAGTTATTCCTAAACTTGATAATACATCATTGACGTTTCCGCCATTTTCTTTAACTTCATTAAGTCCTTTAAGTAACATTTCTAAAGCTTCTACAGGTCGTGTTCTAAATGCGTTGGCAAATTCATTAGCACTTACACCCGCAGCACTAGCGAATTTTTGTAAACTATCTCCACCACTTGCAACGGCGTTTTGCATTTTATTCATTACTTGAGTCATTGCACTACCACCCGCCTCAGCTTCGATACCAACTGTACTTAAAGCGGCTGCTAGTCCTAACACATCAGCCTCAGCCATGTTAGTTTGTTTACCCATACCAGATAGACGTTGTGCCATTTCCACAATAGCTCTTTCGTTCGTTGCAAAGTTGTTACCTAGTTCAACTATTGATGACCCAAGATTTCTAATGTTACCTTGACTTGTTCCCATAACCGCCATGAATTGAGCTAAACTCGTTGCCCCTTCTTCAGCTGCTAGGTTAGTAGTTGCTCCTAAGTCAGCTATTGTTTTTGTGAAATCAACAATGTTTTCAGCTTTAATTCCTAACTGTCCTGCAACTTCTCCAATTCGTGATAATTCATTCGCACTTACTGGAATCTGTGTTGACAAGTCTAAGAAACTTTGTCTAATAGCGTCTAATTGTTGCGGTGTTCCGTTAACTGTTTTAACTACACCTGCGAACGCACTTTCAAAATCTATAGCAGCCTTACCAGCTAGAAACATTCCTGTAGTAAGTCCACCTGTTATCTTAGAAAAGCCGTCCCCGAAGTTCGCCATTTTTTGCCCGAACGCTTGCACACGTCCTCCAACATCATTAAAGCGTTGAGCCACGTCAGCCAATCGACCTCCGTTATTCCTAAACGCTGTATGTGTTTGTTGCATTGCGTCTCTAAGTTTATAAAAACCTGTCTCAGCATTTGCGATTTTTGTTGGTAAAGACTGTAATTCTCTTTGTTGACTACTAAACGTCCCGTTAAGAGATTTGATTTGAGTTTCAAGACCCTTAATCTCTTGTTGTGTTGCTTTATACGATTTAGACGTATTAGCTACAACATCTTTATATTTTAAAGCTGCTGCACTCGTCTTACCGTATGTATCTTGTAAATGTTTTAAATGTTCTTTTTGACTTTGTAATAACGTTCCTGTTGTTTTCAAAGTCGCTTGTTTTTGTCTTAATGAGCTAGACAACTTGTCTATCTCTTTTGGCAGTTGAACGGTTGATTTTTTTAAGTCATCATAACGAGCTTTTAACAAGTTAACATTACTTGCTGATTGTTTCATTTGCGAACTCAATCCACTCATTTTAGCTTTATACACATCATATGCTTTGCCGCCACTACCTAACGAAGCGATATTACGTTTCGCTTCAGCTTGTAATTGTCTCAAGGCATTTTCACCTTGCTTAAGAGCTGAGGTAAAACTGCCAACTCCTTCGGCTGTCAATATGACACCGACTTTATCCATATATCCCGACAAATTTTTACCTCCTTGTTATAACAATTTACTAAAGTTCATTTCTTTTATTTCTTCCTGTTGAGTTTCTTCTTGATTGAAATTCTCTTCTATATATCTATTTATCATAAACACAATATATTCAAGACTGTAATCATACATAAACTCACTCTTAGTCATGTTAAACCAAGTTCGACACCTGTAATATAAATCGTCCCAGTCTATTTCTTGCGGTTTTTCGCTTTTTGTTTTTTCGGTTTTCTCGCTGGGTGTTCGTAAATATTCACTTGGTCTTCTACCGGTTCGTTTAAAATATTCTTTCCCATTTCGCTATCGTCGGTAATTCCTAACATTTCTAGTAATGTTGCTGTTTGGTCTCCGTACATAGCCTCTTGGTATTTCAAAATAAATAACTCTAATTCAGTATCGTTTACATTTTCTAGTACTTCTTCTATTGTAGTTTTATAGCCATTAGCTTTTAAAATTGAAACTAAAAATTTTGCTGTAGCTACATTTTTTTCTTTTAAATACACGTCATTCCATTCACCCTGCTTTATTCCAAAGTCAGCCTCTAAATGTAACCACACAGCTAAGTTTGATTTTAATTCAATTTCATTTCCTAAAATATCCGTTTTAAACGTCTTTACTGTTTTTGTAAATATACTCATTCATTTCCTCCAAAAAAATAAAGAGCTAACAAATTGCTAGCTCTTATAAATTATGCCTCAGCTACTGCGCTTTCGTCAGTTTGACCAGATTTAATACACTCTTTAAGTGTTTTAGCGTCATAGAAACCTTGTAATAATAGTTTTTCTCTATCGTATTTGTCAGTCTCACGTAGGTCAATTTTACTGAACACAGATTTATCTTTACTTCCAACAACCGGATAAGCTTTGATTGTAACTTGTGTGATGTTTTCTTTTTTCTCGTCTGTTTCAGTTTCAGCGTTAAAGTCTGGGTTTTCGATTTGACATACTGGGAAATTGTAAATAATTTCTTTACCGTCTTCGTCAGTTACTGGGAATGCCCAACGGAACTGTTTATATCTTGGTGAGTCACCTTGAATGTAAACTCCAGTCGCTAATTTTTTCATACCAGACATTTCTTCTAAAAATCCGTCTGGGAAAAATCCAATATCAACCGTCATTTCAACACTTGAGAATTTTACAATATCACGTGCTTTAATGTTTGATAGATATACTGTTTTTTCTTTAATTTGTCCTTTAAATGCAACCTTATCAATTGCGAACACTTCGTATGTTTTTTCGTCGTAAGTTAAACCTTGAGAGCTTGTTGCCTCTGTTTTAACTTTTTGTAAATAACCTGCTCCAACTCCTGTAAGTAGAGCCTTGCTAACTGCTTCTTTTGTTACTGCCATTTATTGGTCCTCCTAAATTTAATCTAGTAATGCTTCTTTTACTTTTCTAGCAAATGGATCTCTATGTTTTTGTGCTGCCGGTCTAACGTGAGGGTTAGGTGGTTTATAGACACGACCTTTGCCGTATTTTCTCTTACGACTCTTACCTTTTCCACGACCTTTATGACGTGAAAATCCTGCGTGCCACCCTATCTCGTGGAAATATAAGTGTAGGTTAGGTCTACCCGCCCAACCGATTTGACTTTCCATGTTTCCGTGACTAGCTACAATACCCTCGATACCCGCTCCGGTTTTAACTAAACCTTTACCGGCTGCAATTCCTTTTGCGTCTTCTTTAATTGCTTCAGCTTCTTTGACTATAACGCCGTTTACCTTGCTTGTATTACTCGCTATTTTCTCTAGTTTTGCTATTGCCTGTTCAAAACCAAACGTCTCCATTAAGAATAAATCTCCAAATAATACATAAATTGTGTTTCTTTCGTATCCTCGTCTACATCTATTATTTCGTGCCATTCACCCGTGTTGAGTGTTGTGCCTTCTAGTGCCGTTTGAATACTGTTCAAAACATCTGAACTATCTAAATCATGAGGTTTAACGTCGAATAGATTTAATTGAAAAGTGTTATGTTTTACAAATTTTTTGTTTGAACTTCGTTTTGACGTTGACGCCACATGAAAATAAATTAGCTTCGGAAACTCTTCGTTGTCGCTAAGTCCGTAAGCTAACGGGATATTCAGATTTAATTTTGTTATAGTCTCGAATATTAATTCTTTTGTACTCATTTTTTTACAACCTCCGTTAACGATATTTCAGTTTCATTTTTCACGTGGTTGTGATAAATCCTAGCAATCGTATATTTTTTATCATTAATTATCACAAATAGGTTGCTTAACAGATAATCATTAATGTTAGTGAATAGTCTAATTGCTATTCTCGTTGTAACTTCTGTGTCAACTTGCATTGACTGGTATTTTTCATTAGCTGTCACACCTAGATAACGAAACCAAAATTTACGTATTTCTTTTTCTTCGTGTTCAGCCAACTTAGTATTAAATTTATCTTTCTTATGCTTATTCTCTACAAACTTAGCGATGCCGTCGTTATAAGATTGGTTGATCCTGTATTGTCTCATCTTCTGTTACCACTTCTTCAATATATTTGTAGTCATATTCAGATAAATTTTTTGTCATCTCTTCGTATCTTTCTTCAGAGATTTCAATGATGTCTCCTTCTTCATACAGGTGAGATGTGTGAATGTCTCTAAATTCTTTTAAAATTTTAATCTTCATTCGACAACCTCTCTTTCTCTAATTTAATTAATAAACTTGATATTTCGCCTAAAAAATTAATGTCAAAATATTCTAGCTTGTCGTTATATTCGTATCTTGCTCTCTCAAACACTAATGATTTACCTTGTTCGTCATTTTCAATGTCAAAGTAACCGCATTTTTCACACAAAACTGAATAAGAAAAAGACAACAACCTTTTGAGATTATCGTCTTCGTCGTCATGCAATATATGTAGTTTGTCTTTGAATTGGTTTAATAACGCTGTTGAAACATCAATCATAGTCCTAAGCTCCTACTAGAACTAAGTTTTTGTCAAACTCTAATTTAACAACAGCCTCTTTATCTACTGCTTTAACGTCGAAGCGAGTGATTAAACGAGTGTCGTAAGAGTTACGAGTAAATGATTTTCCTCCGACATCAGTTGATTTGATTTCTAATTCATTTAACTCATATACACGTACAGCTTCTTTTAAGTCTCCTACGTATAGTGGGAATTTGTTAGCCGCTTCGTTTGGTAAATGAGTATTTGGTAATACGATTACTTCTTTACCAAATAAAGTACGTTTTGTTGGGTCTGTTACTACTGGTTGTAGTAAGTAGTTTCCGTTTTTGTCTTTTAAGCTATCTAATATGTTAAATCCGTCTTGGTTAGTTAATACTTTTGTGTTATCTAAAAAGATAGGATCTAATGTTACGTTAAACGCTTCTTTAATTTCATCAACTTTAGTAATAGCTTTTTTAGTTAAAGTTTTTAACACAGCTATAATTTCTTTGTTCTCAGTAACAACTTGTTTTTTCATAAACCATTTACCAAGATAAGCTAATAAGTTTTCCGGTGAATCTTGTAATAAGAAACGTGATACTGGTAAAATTCCTCCGAAGTCTTTAACTTTATAAGTAATTCTTTCGAATACTTCAGCGTTCATTTCTTGAATTTCTCCAAGCTCAGTAATGTTAGTAAGTCCAGTTAATTGACTTGTTTTTTCATATACTTCACTTCCAGAAGGTACTACAACAGAGCGTACATCTACGTGGTCTTTTAAAGATACAAATGAACGTCTGTATTCGTTAATTGCTGTTTTTACATCTTCAGGAACTAAGTAACCGCCGTTTTCTCCTTCAGACTCTTTTAATGGTCCTGCCGCATTAACAATTCCAGATTTGATATAATTTTGAACTGCTACAAGTCCTGTTTCTTCTTTTTTCTCTTCAGCTAAGTCAACTACTTTATCATCATTTTTATATGAGATTAAGTTTTGAATTGTTTCAATCTCTTTAGTATATCCTTTAATTTCTTCCATTAATTCGTTTGCTACTTCCATTTCTTTGTTGTTGATTGCATTTTCAGCAGCTGTAACTTTCTCTGCCTTTAATTGCATTAATTCTCTTAATTTTTTATTTGTATTCATCTAGATTACCTCCAAAAATTCTAAATATTGTTTTGCTCGTTCTGATTGATATTCGTAATTTTCTTTTATCAATTCTTTAGGAGCATTTTTAAATTTGTGTGCCTCTTCTTTTGTTAGACACGCTGCCATTTTAACTGGCTCTGAGATTTCGTCGCACAGTCCTAAGTTGAAACACTCTTCAGCGTTTAACCAAGACTCTTTATCCATTAAATCTCTAATTGTTTTTTCGTCTGTCTTATCTTTCGCTTTAGATAAGTAAGTGTTAACGATTGTGTCATTGATATGGTCTAAGTCGTCAGCCATTTTTCGTAAGTCACCAGCATTTCCGTAAAGTCCAGTCCATGCATTATGAATCATCATCATTGCATTTTTTGGCATAATTACCTTGTCAGCTGCCATTGCTATTACTGTTGCAATAGAGGCTGCTAAACCGTCAATATATGCTGTCACATATCCTTTATGATTTTTTAATAAAGTGTGAATCGCTTGACCGTCGAATACATCTCCTCCGTTTGAGTTAATGTGTAGGTCAATGTTTTTCACATCTCCTATACTTTTTAACTCTTCAGCAAAGAGTTGAGCTGTTGACTTATCTTCCCAGATGTCGTATCCAATATCTGAGTAAATGAATATCTCGACTCTATCGTCATTTAAAGCCTTAATCTTCCACTTCTGCACTTGTTTTCGCACCTGCCTTCCACAGTTGGTATTCTTTAATTGTGTCGACTGGAGCATAGTTTAATGACATAAATCTCATGTCGCCATACTCTGTGTCTATTGTTGACATATCCTCCGAACGAAGTATGTCATTGATTGTGTAAACTCCTACGTGTTGCATTTTCTCATAGAACTCGGCTCGTGATTTTTGGTCAGCTCTTAGCTCAGCTTCCATATTAAATTTGAAATAAAAGCCTCGTTTTTTATCAAGATCCGTTAATATCTTAGAGTTTAGTTCTGACTCAATATTTGTTACATACGGCAACATTACGTTTTTCACATAATCCATTGACTGAGTTAGTGCGTTAGAGTGAGTCAATCCGCTGTAATCTCCATATTTATATGGAGGAACTTTAAAAATACTAGCAATTTCTGCTTTGTTGTATTTCATTGTTTCAATGAACTGTGCATCAGATTGAGGTATTCCCACACTTTGATAGTCAATGTCTGGGTTTAATATCGCCACATTGTTATTTTCAAGGTGTTTTTTCCACGACTCAGCAACGGTTTCTTTATTTTCTGTTGTCAACGGTGTACGTGTAGACTTTAATATTGCTAACGGAATACCTTCACGCTTGAATAAGTTCGAAGCCATTTCTCGTCCTTTTTGGTTTCCTTGTATGCTCTCACGTAAGACTTGCACAGGTGAACGACCGATTAGTCCGTTAATTGATAAGTTTTTAAAGTGTAGTAACTCTTCAGCATTTAATGTTCTCGGTTTACCTTTATATACCGTTTCATAAGTTACCGTGTTCGTGTCTTCGTGATATAACACTTTTGTAAATCGAGGATCTAACGGCACTATTTCTGTGACTTGACCTTTCTTGTCAATTTCTAAATAGTGATAGCTGTTTCCCCACAAGTTTAACTGTGTCATTACTAAGTGTTTCCACTCAAAGCTCGTCATATTTCTGTTTGGTTGGTCTTTTAAAAGTCTGTAAGCTGTGTGTTTCTTTGCTTTCTCAACTGTTCCGTTTACATCTTGCAGTAAGTTCAACGGGTATTTCGCTAAGTCGTCTGATAGAACTTTTACTGAACTATAAACCTCAGAAGTGTTAATAGCACTCTCTTCGTTTATGTTGTTTCGACTTCCATTAAATATATTTAAAAACCAGTCTGACGGGTTTCTTAAGTCGCTCAAATCATTACCACCTGTCGGTGTCTTGTTCCTAAATATCATTCTCATTTCTCACCTCCTTTCATAGCTAAAGTTGTCTTTCTAACACAAAACTACATATCATCAAGCTAACGCCTAACACGATAAATCCTATAGTTTTGCAAAATAAAAAGCCTGCATATACTAACGATAGCAAGCTTGATATAAACAGTAAGAATACTGTAAATTGTATTAATTTTCTCATTAAAAGCTAAATTCTCCTTTGTCAATCATATCATTAAGGTCGTAAGTGATATTATCACTATACATAGCACGTGTAAACGCAAAAATACCAGCAGCCGCCATGTCGATACGGTCACTTGATTTTTTCTTATCTAACATAATATTGTCCTGTGCGTCTGATTTTGTTACAGCGTTTCCCATACACCAAGTCAACGCCTTATTTCCGTCATGATGAATTTTACCCTCATATACACACTCTCTGAAGTGTTTAGTCGGCTCGTTAAGTGTTAACACACCTTGTCTAACTTCAACCATTAAATAACCTAGCTTTTCCATAGTTTGAGACCATTGAGTCGCATTATATGGGTCGTAACACACTTCTTGAACGCTATATTTGTTTCTTAATTCCTCAATATAATCAATTACAAAATCATAATCAATTACTTCTCCTGGTGTTTTAACAATCCAGCCTTCCTCTATCCATTGAGAGTAGTTAACTCTGTCGGTGTTCATACGTTGAAATAACATATCTTCAGGCATAAATCCTTTACTTCGAATGGCATAACGGTCATCTCCTAACACAAACACAGAAGTTACAGCTGTTAAGTCTAGTCGCTTAGATAAGTCGACACCGACAAAACACGGTTTACCGACTAGTTCGTCGTCTGGCACTTCGCATAACTTCCACTTTTCCATATCCATGTATTTGTTTTCTGGAGCGTTAACCCAGATATTCATGTTTTTTGTCATGAATTTAGACATTGTTTCGGGTTTATCTAACGCCTCGTTAAGACGTTCACGCAAGAATTTCATTCCCTCTGGATAGCTTGCTAATATTGGGTTAGCTTTTATCCAGTTAGTCTCGTCTTTTATATCGTCGTCTTTATCAAGTTCACACACCATAGCATAATATCCGTTATTTTCTACAGGGTTGTTAGGATCTAATAATTTGCTAACATAGTCATATTCAGTCGAATAACACGGGTTATTTAAGTTAAACCCTGCTGTTGTAATAATTACAATCAATGGTTGACTTCTTGCACCTTGACCAGACTCGATAACATCTAGTATTTCATCTGTTGGGTGTGCGTGATACTCGTCCATTGCTCCGACTTGAGGGTTGAATCCGTCAGCTGTTTTTCCCGAGTCACGAGAGAGAGCCATAATATAACTGTTGCTTTTCTCGTGTTCAATTAAGCTACGTGTGATTTTAAATCTATTCTTAATCTGACTACCTTGTATTTGTGCCTTTATTTCCTTAAACACAATATTAGCTTGGTCTCGTTTCGTAGCTCCGATATAAGCTTCAGAAGACGACTCGCCAAACGCTGATATCTCATAAGATAAACAACAAGCTACATCTTGAGACTTAGCGTTTTTCCTTCCTACTTGATAATAGAACTTTCTAAAACGTCTAACACCTGTGTCTTTGTGAATCCAACCATATATATTAGACCAGTTAAATATTTGAATAGGTGCAGGGTCGATATTTTGTCCTGCTAACTTACCTTTTGTATGCTTAAATAACGACATCCACTCTAAGAATCTCATAGCTTTATCGTCATCAAAAACAAACGGAAATTCTTCCGTCCCTTCTTTTTCTAAATCATTTAAAAATCTTAGACACGCCCATTTCTCCTTCTCACAAGCGATACGTTCTCCGTTAACTGCTTGTGCAGCCCAATTTTTCATAGCGTCTTTCAACATTACAGATTACCGAATCTTTCCTTAACTGGATCAGCGGGCGTTTCTTTATAAGCCTTATCCATAGCGATTTTTGCCCTTGCTACTGGCGTTAGTCCTAGCTCTGATTGTAGAGAGCGTAGTGTGTTAAATAAGTCCTTTTGTCTAATTAACAATGGGTGTTGACCATATCCATAATCTTTAGTGCGTTCAGCTTCAATTACTTTTCCGTGTTTTCTTAGTTCTCTTTCTGACTCTTTGTTATATCCTTGATCCGTCATCAATCCGTCACGTTGAATTATCTCGCTACATTTAACATATTTCTCGTAAGTATCACAATATATAGATAATACGTGTAAATCAAGGTTATTTAACAAGTCTATTGAGTCAGCTTGTGACACAACGTATCTAAATTCTTTTTTTGCTATATCCCCTAACCATTTAGGGGGTTTAAGCTTGTCGTTAGGCAGTTTCATTTCTTTTTCTTGCTGTATTCTAGCTTCAATTTTCTTTTTAGAAAGTCGCTGAGTGTTACCGTTCAACACTTTCAACGACATAGGCTCTGTTTTCCTTGCCATTCTATCTCTCCTTTCTGAAATTTACTTTTTTTCAAAATTTTAATTAAACGCATTTTGCGTACGGAAGAGGGCAGCCCGCTCCTAGGGAGGTCGGCTCTCTCAAATTTTTGGTGGGGGGGTATCCCCGTGAGTTCACTCCCCCCTACTTCTTGTAATGCTCAATCTTGTTGTGGCACTCTCTACACACACACTCGAGGTTAGAGAGGTCAAGTCGTCTAGTCCAATCTGTTCTAACTTCTACTTTGTGATGAACAAGGTTAGCTAGTCCACCACACATAGCACAAGTGAAACAGTCTCGTTTCAATGCTTGTTGCCTTACCTCTCTCCACTCTTTTGATTTATAGAACTTCATAACTTCATCATGCTTACGTTGTTCGTTATAAGATTTGTTTTGATATTGATTGTGTTTATTACAATATGTTCCCTTACTGATTAGCGTTCTACATTTGTGATGTTTACACTCCTTCATAAGTCACCTCCCAAAATAAAAAAGAGAGATATTATTTATTTCAATATCTCTCAAACATTCTATTACATACTACTATTATACCACAGACAAATCCGACATATCCGACAACTTTAAGAATTAAGTATAAAAAATAACTTATCTTTCATTGACTGTAATCTACGTTCTACAGTCCTAGTATGGTAACATACTTCGCTCGCAACTTCTTCAATCGTTAACTTGTAAGTGTATCTGAATTTAAGTATCTTCTTATCACGTACATCTATCAACCCATGCTCTAATCTATCAACACACTTTATAGCATAATCATCTTTTTCAAAGTCATAGTCAGATAATTTATTTATTATATTATTCTCATTACTATTATTGAAATTACTATTATTAGTTCTTATTTCGTCGTCGCTAGATAATTTATCCGTCAAATATATATTTAATTGTTTCTTGATTTTGGAATAAGCCTCAAGATAATAATCGACGTCATTCCTTGTGTAATTAAATTTTCTATTCATCATCTCACCTAATCTATATGGTGTCGGGAAAGCTAAGGGAAAACCGACGGGAAATATTTTATTATTTAAAAGGATCTACGTACATTATGAAACAACCTAGCTTTATTATTAATATTATTATATAAATATTCTAAACGCTTTTAAATAGTTCACGACAACAAATTTTATCAATCACTTTACACATATTTTTTATATCAGCATTTAGTTCAAACAACCACTCTTTTTTATGATATAAGTTTGACTTATTCCAATAGAACTCTACTTCATTGTTAACTATCATTGACTTGTGTTCGTAGTCAAGTTTGTAACCATAGTTATATTTAGTACTCAATCGTCTAGCTATCGAGTAGATTAAATCTTCGTCATGTTGGTCTCTAGCTCTTACGTTTATCTTTTCACCCACAATCACAACTGAATCTATGAACTTATCAAGTTTCATATTCAACAGATATTCTATTCGTCTGAAATAAATCTTTTTCAAGTGATTACCTTGTCGCTTGTTAATTAATCTTCTTACCTGTAACACATTAAATTTATTACCGCCTTTAGTCCTAGTCTCAGCGATTAACTCTTCTAAAAAGTCTAAGTAACCCATATCGAATTTAACTAACTCAATATTCTCACTCATTGTGTTTAAGTAACAATAAATGTGTCTGTCTAAATTCTTAATACCTAACTCGACTAGCTCGTTATAGTCGTCAAGTAATAATATATATTTATCTTTCAACATGAGTTTCTTTATATATTCAAAACTCTCAAAGTCATCTGTTGAAAACGTAAATTGTTTATCTAACTCCTCCATAACGGACGGATAAAATTTAATTAAGTTTCTTTTCATTTCTAACACCCCATTAATATTTAAACTTCCCTACGTTTAATTACTACCGCAGCTAACATTAACACAATTACAACTACTGTTAAATCTTTGCTTGTTGATCCTGTTGTCGGTAATGTTTTAGTTTGTTTGTTAATCACATTTACTTTAGTTACTTCTTTTTCTTTTGGCTGCTCTGGTACTTTAAGCCCTGGTAACTCTACAACAGGTGTCGGAGGTGTAACAGGAATATCTTCTAATGGTAATTCTGGTATTTCCACAACTGGTGCAGGTGGCATTAGTGGTATATCATTTAAATCAAGATACGGTTTCTCTAGCACTGGTGCAGGTGGTAATAATGGTATATCATCAATGTTTAGCTCTGGCTTTTCGTGTTTAGGAGCATCGTTAGGTATCTCGAATACTGGTTTGTTTTCTCCTACAACATTCCCTGTTCCTCTAGCAATTTGTACTTCTATATCTTTACTCCAATCCACATTATTGTCAGCTTGGATTCTTAAGTTGTTAGTTGGATTTTTAGATAAATCTTTAACTCTTAAATCATATTCTAAAGATACAATTTCATTTAATACTGGAAGTTTAATAATGAATCCATTACTATTAAATGTGATGTTTTCTTTAGGGATTTCAGATATTTCAGTCCATGGATTAATAGAAGATACTAACCTAGCTTTTAAGCTTCCTTCAACGTACTCTTGGTTATTATCCCAAGTGTCAGTGATTACGGCATTAGTTAAATTAGCTTTCTTATAGTTGACACGTCCTGCCCAAGAAATGATATTACCTTTTTGAGTACCCCATTTAGTAACTATTTCCTGAGGGTCTGGTCCTACATCTTTACCTAGTTCAGTTTTAACAACTGTTCCATTGAAATTTAAGTCGTAAGTTCTAGTTTCAGTTCCACTAACTTTTTCCTTATTCCAGATAGTCATTAATGATAACTGCATAGATTTATTTAATGGACGTTTAGTAAAGTAGTCATTAAATACAGTTGTAACATTATTAGTTTCAACACTAGCAGTTGCCTTGCCTACAACATTACCTTCAGTTCCCTTAACGTCAAAGTTATAACTTGTTTGTAGATTTAACTCTTTAGGTAAATTGAACGTAACTTTGTCTCCAGAATTGATTTTAAGATTATCATCAAATTTGGTCTTATATTCAACCGTTACAGGTCTGAACCTATCCACACCTGTTGTTACTTTTACATCAGGTTTGTCAACTTTAATTTCATTAGCTGTTGCTACTCCACCAAAAAATATAATCATTAGTAATGTTGTAATTGTAAATAATATCTTTTTCATTTATTTCTCCTCAACCCTTACTATTATTTTTTCTTTCTGTAGACCCTCTAAAAAATCTGGCACATCTCTTGCGTATGAGTCTTGATATAAAAGACTTAACGCTATGGATAGTTCTAACATATTTAACTCTATGTAATTATCCTTTTCTGTTCCTTGTACTTCTATCATACTAACACCTCTTTTATTTCATCTCCGAAAAGGTCAATACACTTTTGAGCTAGTTCAATTGTTTTAAAATATGGTAGTTTAGAAAATCTATTTGAAGTCCACGTACTTTCGTCTGCGAAGTCAAAATATCCTTTTGAAGTTTTATAATAAGTTATATAAACTTTCCTTTGTACACCATCTTCCCAATCTGGCTCCCAACCGTCATTTTTTTCTTTAGCCCATTGGTGTAGCTTAAATAATAGCTTACGTTCTTTTAAATGCTGTTCAGCTTCTTGTTTAGTTTCGAAATAGTAACCGTGTTCAAATAAAAATCTATCAGTTATATTATTAGCAGTATAATACACCTCGATTATTTCTCCAGTATCGCTATCAACACAATGTCCCCAATAGTCCTTTTCTGGATAAATCAACTCAAACTCTTTCTTATCTTCAAGCTTAGCTATTAACTCATTTCTTGCTTGTTCTACTTTTTTCTCAAACTCTTTTAATAATTCTTCTTTATTCATTTTTTAATAACTCCTTATTCTCATATATATTCCCAACAACTTTTAAATCTGTAGACGTCCACTCTTTAACATCATTAATGTTTAAATGCATTACACCATTTACAATTATTTCATTATCCCTATTTATAACCCCTCTCACAGGATCTGGACATAATGTATGCACAAACTCAACAATGTCATTTACATATATGTCTTTGTTATTGACGTCTTTACAGCCTGTGTTCTCCATGAACTCTACTTCATCAAATCCGACATATTCAAAATGTCCGTTTCTGTAACATTTCACTTCGTGTCTAATAAAATAAATCTCATTCACTTCATATACTTTGTTAAACTTCTTCACATAAGCTCTCGGTCTTAACATTTTATTTTTCTCCTATGTTTACTAGCACATACCAAACATCTGAATCCCTAACAACTGTGTAACCTATTACACATTCATTGTCATTTAACATTGGTTGGTCAATGTCGCTGTTGTTAATTAATTCGTTAATATCGTTCTCTATCATTTCTGGTGTTGTTGTTAATTTAATTACTTTTGTTATCATTGTTTGTTCTCCTTTTATTTAAATCTTTTTGCTATTTCTTCAATCACGTTAACTGTAACGCTATTGCCTGCTTGTTTATAAAGCTGACTATTACTATTCAATTCTTGTGCCTTGTCAAACGCCCAATCGGGAAAACCTTGTAATCTCCAACACTCACGGGGTGTAAGTTTTCTTATTGAGTAATCTGGCATTACTACAGCTTGTTCAATTACTCCTACTAAAGTATTAGCAATATTTTTACCTACTCTACCACGTCTTTTATTAGCTTTAGCGAATGCGAAATTAATACTATCTTCTACATCAGCTTCGCTATATCCTTTTTTCGTAGCTTCTCTTACTAATATTTTTGGCTCTTGACCTCCGCCCTGCATTGTGCAAATTGTAGTACATATCCCGTCAGTATCCAAAACTTGTTGAGTACTTCTAAATTTGTAATAAGGTAGTCTCCCAGCAATTTTTATGTCATTATTTACTAACACTTGTTTAGGCTCTTTATAGTCTGTAGCTGTCAAGGCTCCTACTATTCCGTTAGGATCATGAACAATACTTCTACTACCTTGTCTTGTACCTTTAGGGTTTTTAGTGTTACCCACTATCTTTATTGTTGATTGATTATGAAATTCTGTATTTTCTCCTGTGATAGGAAAAACTCTTGAGGTACGTTCGTTTCTAAGATGTCCGATAATGAACACTCGTTCTCTGTTTTGTGGCACTCCAAAATTTTTGCTGTTAAGCA
>ERZ772906.619-NODE-619-length-20500-cov-4.169186_pt1 | contig 20500 bp, 18 predicted proteins | sample MGYA00511338_ERZ772906 | MGnify/ENA primary metagenome ERZ772906 (study PRJEB29015, sample SAMEA2738076) | human oral metagenome | biome: human oral; feature: human-associated habitat; material: saliva | place: China | collected 2212 ... | reverse complement strand
ATTTGACTCCGGAAATGATTTATCATTGTGGCTAACTTCATCTTGCAATATGCCCTCCGTTCGTCATTGCCATAAAACAGGGACGATCAAACTGCGTTCTGCTGATTCCATCATCGGTAAAATGAATGATGTTCTCCAAACGATTTTTCTTTGCATATTCTTCCAAGATTTTCTTTTGATTGATGATAGAATTGCCACCGCCTTGTAGTTCATAATCTAGGCTTAACCTCTCATAGAGGACTGTTATCTTTTCAAAATTCCTCATTTTTATCCCCTTTCTCTTAATTTCTCAAATAAAAAAGAATTAAGAAGTACATATTTCACTAAGACAGTGATTAAGTGTTCTTCTTAATTCTATTACTCATCTTACACTTTTAAAATAGCAACTTTGTGATAGTTTCTATTATTCTTTCCATCGCTTGTTCTGCAACCGCTTCTCTTCTATGTTATTTGTCATTTTCTTTTCTTCTCGCTGCAACCATTCCTCCGCCGACAACTGCCATTGAAAGAAGCATCAGATATACTTCCAGACCGGTTGCATCACCTGTCTTTGGATTGTGCCCTTCAGGTTTTTGCGGATTTGGTCTTGGTTTATTCGGCTTCTCCGGTTTAGGTTTATCCGAGCCTTGCGTCTTCACTTTTGCTTTCAAACTGAATTGGATTGTATCATCATCTGTTGCAATCTTATCTTTTCCTTCCGGACTTTGTTTTGCTTCCCATGTGAAGTTAAACTTAAATTTAGGACTGTATTCCAAACCTTTATCTACTTTTGCCACTGCAGACATGCCTCCTGTAAGTTCTCCGACAACCGTGAAAATTTCACCGTTTTTGGCATCCTTTGAAACAGTCACCTGTGGAATGATAACTTCAAGCTGATCACTGCAATCATCTTTAATGGCCTTGGCAAGCTCTGTGTATTTGCGAATGCCCTCTCTCAAGGTCATCTTAACGGTTACGGTCTTGCCCTCGACTTTTACATCGCTGACAGAAAACACTCCGTCTGCACCTTTAAGCTTAACATTTTCTGTTGTAAGCGGCACACCGAATGAAAGTTTTTCCGGCAATGTAAACTTCGCAATGAATTCAGATTTTACATCGTCCAATGAAATTCTGTCAAGCGACACTCCAGGATGTTGTTTTTCAATAGCAGCCATCTGCTCCTTGATAGGTTTGACATTCAATGCACCCGTAAAGTCATGCTTCGCTCCCGGCTTCGTTGGGAAAAGTTCATCATGCTCCGTTTCCTTACCGATTAAGATGTCACCTTCAAGATTAACCTTTTCATCAACAATGGTTGGCTGATTAACATGTATGGTTCCCTGAATGGTTTCATCATCCGTTGCAATCTTATCTTTTCCTTCCGGACTTTGCTTAGCTTTCCACGTTAAATGGAAATTCTTTTCTTTTACGCCAATAATAGCTTTTGCAGACATTCCACCTGTCAGAGTACCCACTGCTGTAAGCGTTTTTTCTTCCTTAAGTTCTTCTGAAACAGTTGTCGGAATTGTCACTTTCAGCTGATTGTCGCAGCTTTTTACAGCTTTTTTCAATTCTGTATACTTAGTAATTCCATCTCTTAGAGTCATCTTAACTGTGGCAACCTTACCCGAAACCTGCAAATCAGTTACAGTAAATACTCCGTCTGCACCCTCAAACTTAATATCATCTTTCGTTACACCGTCTTTATAATTAACATATTCAGGTAATGTAAATGTTGCTGTGAATTCAGATTTCGTACCTTCCAGCATAATCTTATCAGGGTCGGCACCGAAAAACTGACCTTCAATTTCATCCATCTTATCTTTAATTGGGGCAATATTCAATGCTCCCGTATAATCCAGTTTTGCACCCGGTTCAGTGTCATACACTTTATCATGTTCAGTGTCACCGTTTATTAAAATATCACCTTCCAGTGGAATATCTTTTATTTCATAGGTTTCAGGCTTGTTGACATTCAAAGTAAATGTAATGGACTCATTATCAGTTGCAGCCTTATCTCTTCCTTCATCGGACTGAACAGCTGTCCAATTCAAGTTAAAATTCTTAATATCATTATTCAGCTTAGCTTTAGCTTTCATGTTTCCTATGATGGAACCCTTAACCTGCAGTTTCTGGTCATTAGTTGTATTATCGGAAACCTTAACACCCTTCACAATTACCTTAAGAGTATCATCACAAGCGTTAATTGCTTTTTCAAGTTTATCAAAGTCATCAATGCCCTGCTTAAGAGTCATTTCAACATCTATGGACTTTCCGTTATCCACAACATTAGTTATTTTGAAGGTATCCGCCGCACCTAAAAGCTGGACATTATCAGCGGTTTTAGGGAGTGTATATTCCATTCCCTCCGGAAGTGTAAAGGTTGCCGTAAACTTGGAAGTGGTGTCTTCAAGTTTAATACCGGAACTTGGGTCATTAGGTGCCATTGAAGTTTTATAGTTATTCATGGCTTTCTTAATATCCGAAACATCTAAAGCTCCGGTAAAGTCATGGATATTTCCGGGTTTCGTTTCAAAAATAGCATCATGTTCCGTATCGGCTCCAATCAAAATATCACCCTTCAGTTTTGCATCCGCCTGAATTTCTTCCGGTTTTTTAACCTTTAAAGTCAGCTGTATAGCTTTATCGTCAGTTGCGGTACTATCCTTGCCACCGGCTTTCTGTTCTCCTTTCCATTCAAAAGAGAACTTCACTGCTTTTCCCTGATATTCAGCAACAGAGCCCATCGTTCCCGTAAGCTCACCTTTAACAGTCAGCTGTTCGTTATTCTTTACAGTATCTTCTAACTGTATTGCACTGATATTAACCTTAAGTTCGTCCGCACACTTATCAACAGCTTCCTTGAGATCTTTGTAATTCTTAATCTTATCAGTATTTTGGAGCGTCATCTTAACGATAATTACTCCATTTCCGTCGTTTTTCGCATCCACAATGGCAAAGGTTCCTGCTGCACCTTCAAGCTGAACATCTGTATCTACTGCAAGGTTATTTTTTGCCTTTAGTCCTTTAGGCAAGATTATCTTTGCAGTGAAAGTCGATTCCGGATTATGCAATTTTATGTTTTCCAAGTCTGCACCGGATTTTCCGTACTGCTGTTCAATCTGCTTCATCTGTTTTTTTATAGAAGAAACATCCAAGCTTCCCGTGAATTTTAGTGAATTTTCCGGAGTGACTTCTATGACTTTGTCAGACTGTGTATCGCCGTTTAGCAAAAGGTCGCCCGGCAACGGGGATTTAATAATCGGTAATTCCTGTACATTGGAAAACACCTTGGCAAAATTTTTAGTAAATGGCTGTTTAGATGTTCCCAAATCATAAACCAATTGCTCAAGTGAGAAAAGAAATTTCTGTTCGGTAGTAAAATCTCCTGTACCAACTATCTGTTTTTTATCAAACTCTTTCGCACTTTCTGCATTTTTAGTCTTGACCGTATATGGAATCTCTATATTCACCATATGTTTTGATATATCTTTAATTTCCTCATTTACTTTCTTTTTAATACCCGGAAAATCCAAGCCACTGGTTCTCAAGATAAAATGAACCTTATTACCCTCTATCTTTACTTGAGGCTTATTATCTAAAATTGCTGTATTAACATTAACTGTGCTTGTCCCTATATTGAGTCCCTGTATATTCTCAGGGAAAGTAACTGTGTAATCTACATATGCATATTCTTTTCTTTTCTTACCGCCATTCTTTGCCCATGGGAAACCGAAACTCATATTTCCCTCATAAGGTTTTAATAGCTGTGCAAATGGAATATTTGCTTTCCATACACCTGAGTAAGTCCCCTCCTTACTGGATTCATCAAAATCTGAGGAGCCTGTTGTATCTACATGGGAAGGTATGTCAATATTTCCCATAAGCTTGTCTGCATGGGCGGTCATAGGATAAAATGCAACCACCATCATAAATGCCATGAGGCAAGCCAGCATCCTTTCTATGTTTTTACTCTTTCTTTTAATCATACTACTCTCCTTTTTCTATCCTTTCCTTTTTTGAATTTGGTACACACAGCCGGCGTAACAATCAGCATAATCTCCAGTCGTATTATACACCATATTTTTAAAAATAACTACATTTTTTAATTACTTTATCAATGCTTAATTCACCTCTTGCCTTAGACTTAATTCCGTTGATTTCTCAGGCTAAATGCAATTTCCACTCGTACTGGAAGTTGCTTTGCGAATTTACGACTTTATCAATGCTGTTGATAAAACTTTATTGATACTTTAACTTCGTTTCCTTTGGAGCCTTCCCATTTTATTATATATGACAATCTCTCTGCTTTCTAACCTCATACATCAATATTGCTCCGGCATTTGAGGCATTCAGCGATGAGATTTTACCTGTCATTGGAATCGAAAGAGTGAAATCGCACTTCTCTTTCACCAATCTGCTTATGCCGGAACCTTCGTTACCTATAACAAGTGCAATGGCACCTTGCAAATCCTGTTTATAATAAATTTCTCCACCCATATCACAGGCATAAATCCAGACTCCAAGTTCTTTGAGTTTATCAATGGTCTGTGCGATATTCGTCACTCTTGCACACGGAAGATACTCAACTGCTCCTGCCGAGGTTTTTGCAACGGTTCCCGTAATTCCTGCCGCTCTTCTTTTGGACACTATCACCCCGTGGGCACCTGCACATTCGGCACTTCTCATTATCGCCCCCAGATTATGAGGATCTTCAAGCTCGTCCAGAATAATTATAAACGGAGCTTCTTTTCTAGCCTTTGCCAATTCCAGAATCTCCTCCACAGACGCGTATTTATAAGGCGATATTACTGCTGCAACTCCCTGATGAAAACCGCCTCCCGCTTTTTTATCCAAAAAACTCTTCTCCTCATAATATATAGGAATCCCTCTGTCCTTTGCAAGAGAAATAATCTTACCTACAGAACCTGTTGACCCCTTTTGCACGAGGATTTTCTCAATTTCTCTTTCGCTTTTCAGTGCTTCAGCAACTGGATTTCTTCCTGACAAAATACTGTTTTTACTGTCTTTCATATTTCATAAAACGGTATGTAATTCCGTTATCCTCCATAAGCTCATCCTGCCATGTAACCTTGAATTCCTTCATCTCGTCCATATTTACAAAATAGGCATCAGCAGGAAATTTTCCGTAAATCTTCGTTATGTAACAGGTATCACAAAGAGGTAGAAGCTGTTCATAAACCTTCGCTCCGCCGATTACAAAGGCGTTATCATCATCTTTCAATACCTGCATAAGCTCTTCAATACTATGGCAAATCGTATCCACACCCTCTGCGGAAAAATTCTCATCCCTAGTCAGTACAACATTCTTCCTTCCCGAAAGCCCCTTTTTCCCGGGCAAGCTCTCAAGGGTTTTTCTTCCCATGATTACGGTATTTCCTGTTGTTGTTTTCTTAAAATATTTCAAATCTCCTGAAAGGTGACAAAGGAGATCCCCTTTATTTCCTATTGCCCAATTCTCATCGGCTGCTAAAATCAAATTCATCGTTTCTCCGTAAATTATAAAATAGTATTATCATAAAACAATAACATCGCTAAATTGCGATTTCAATCTTGGCATCAAAGTCATTGTATCTGTAATCTGCCAATTTAAAGCTGTCCTTGTTAAAGTCATAGAAATCCCTGACACTTTTATCTATGGTGAATTTCGGCGCCTCAAACTGCTCTTTCTCAATCATCTCTTTCACAATATCCACATGCCTGTCGTATATATGGGCATTTGCAATTACATGAACAAGTTCTCCGGGCTCGTAACCGTATGCCGAAGCCATCGCATAAACTATCAGCGCATATTGAACGACATTCCAGTTATTTGCAGTGAGCATATCCTGTGAGCGTTGATGCAAAATGGCATTCAGTTTATTTCCCGCAATATTGAAGGTCATAGAATAAGCACAAGGATAAAGTGCCATCTCAGACAGGTCGTGGTGATTATACATATTAGTCATGATTCTTCTTGAACCGGGATCGTTTTTAAGGCTCCAGATAACTCTGTCCACCTGATCCATATCACCTTCTCTATAATGGTGTTTAATTCCCATCTGATACCCGTACGCCTTACCGATAGATCCCTTTTCATCCGCCCATTCGTCCCACACATGGGAGTTCAGGTCTTCAATATTATTGGATTTTTTTTGCCAAATCCATGAAATTTCATCCCAGGCAGACTTCCAGTAAGTTCTTCTGAGGGTTATGATGGGAAACTCACAAGCCAAATCATAACGGTTCACCATCCCAAACACCGCCAAAGTGTGGGCAGGTGTTCCGTCTTCCCAATGAGGTCTTACCTGCAAGTTCTCATCAGAAACTCCGTTTTCAATTATATCTTTCATGTTGGAAACGAATACTTTATCTGCATAACTCATAGGTTCCCCTCTCTTTCAATAATTTCAATACTTTCTCTGATAATCTCTTCCAGCCTTTTCACATTGCCGTTAAGGTGAAGATACCCTATCAAAGCTTCAAAACCCGTTGCCATTTTGTAGTCTACTGGACTGGAACCTCTCGGCTTAGGAGTTTTGGTATTATTCCTTCCCCTCTTCAAAAGTTTTATCTCATCCTCGGACAAAAAGCCTTTTACCAGTTCCTTTGCAATCTTCGCCTGACCGTCTGCACATACATAACGAATGACCCTTCTGTTCATTCTGTTCACCCCTGCCGGAGCATCACCCAACACATATTTTCTTATATACACCTCATAGACGGCATCACCTATATAGGCAAGCGCCGTCGTATTAGCTGTCTTTGCATTTACCTCCATAAAAGCAAATTACTCCTTAACTATCTGAACTCCCCGGGGCGTATCTTTCAGTGTAATCCCCTGAGCCTTCAGCAAATCTCTGATTTCATCAGCCCTGGCAAAATTCTTTTCCTTTCTCGCCTGCTGTCTTTCTTCAATAAGTTTTTCTATTTCCTCATCGACCGAATTGTCCTCCTCAACCTGCAAAAGTCCTAAAACATCTGCAAATTCCATCAGGGTATCCAGTGATTTCTGTGCAAATTCCTTGGTAGCATCATCAGAAACTGCAGTATTGATCGCAGTAACAAGTTCAAATACCGCACTGATTCCATCGGCTGTATTCAGATCATCGTCCATGGCTGTAATGAACTTCTGTCTGTAACTGTCATAGTCTTTCAGGTTTTCTGTTTCCTTTCGGGTGATTTCCCCGTTGTTTCCCTGCTCTATGAGGTACAGCAGGTTCTCCTTGCAGTTTTTAAGTCTTTCCAGACTTGCCCTTGCCTGTTTCATAAGTTCTTCACTAAAATCTATCGGACTTCTGTACTGCCCCGACAATAGGAAAAATCTTATTTCCTCACCTGAATATTCTTTGCGAATATCTCTGACTGTGAAAAAATTTCCCTTTGATTTTGACATCTTCTGTCTGTCCATCGTTATGTAAGCATTGTGCATCCAATATTTTGCAAAGGGTACACCATTGCAACACTCAGACTGTGCAATTTCATTCTCATGATGCGGAAACTGCAGATCCTGTCCTCCGGCGTGAATATCTATGGTCTCCCCTAAATGTTTTTTTGCCATAGCAGAACATTCAATGTGCCAGCCCGGTCTTCCCATACCCCATGGAGATTTCCATGCGATTTCACTCTCTTCTTTCCTCGTCTTCCATAGGGCAAAGTCGAGGGGGTCCTTCTTTACCTCTCCAACGGCAATTCTTGCTCCTGCTTCAAGGTCATCAATATTCTGACCGGAAAGCTTTCCGTAATCCGGAAATTTCCTCGTTGAAAAGTAAACATCACCATCTGCCTCATAGGCAAAATCCTTTTTTATAAGGGTATTGACAAAATCCATAATTTCTGAAATATGTTCTGAAACCTTAGGATGGACATCAGCTTTTCTGACATTAAGAGCAGTTGTATCTTCAAAATATTCTTTTATGTATTTTTCTGAAACCTCCGGTGCTGTTACGCCCTCCTCCTTTGCCCTATTGATAATCTTATCGTCAACATCTGTGAAGTTCTGGACATACTTTACTTTATAGCCTCTATATTCCAGATATTTTCTCATAGTATCAAAAACCACCAAGGGCCTCGCATTACCGATATGGAAAAAATTGTATACGGTGGGACCGCACACATACATTGAAATCTCGCCATCACGAATAGGCACAAGTTCTTCTTTTTTTCTCGTTAAAGTATTATATATTTTCATATCCGTTTCCTTTTAGATTACACTTTCACGCTTTTTAATTCGTATCTCCATGCTTTTGAAATTGTACTATCATTTTTATTCTACGGTAATTGTTTTGATTATGACAGGCTCAAGGGGCTTATCCATCGCATCTCTCCTGACATTTACGATTTCATCTGCAGCTTCAAGGCCTTGGATAATTTTGCCGAAGGCAGCGTAACTTCCGTCGAGATGGGGTGCATCAGCCACCATGATAAAAAACTGTGAGCCGGCAGAATCCGGCATCATGGATCTTGCCATGGACAGAACACCCTTTGTGTGCTTCAGGTCATTTTTCACTCCGTTTGCAGCAAATTCCCCTTTAATCGTATGCCCCGGACCGCCTGTTCCGTTTCCCAGAGGGCAACCTCCCTGAATCATAAATCCCGGAATAACTCTGTGGAAAGTCAGACCGTCATAAAAACCGTCATTTGCAAGTTTTTCAAAGTTTGCCACTGAAAGAGGTGCAATGTCCTCATAAAGTTCTCCCGACATCACCTTTCCATTTTCCATCTCTATCGTTACTGTTTTCATCTTTAAATACCTCTCATTCTTCGTCTATGCACTACATCTATATTTATATTCAAATTTTTTCCAATTCCGGCAAAATTCATGATTACTTATGGATTTTACAGTTTCAAATCCATGATAAAACACCACATCCCACCGGATTTATTTTTCCTGCAATTAGCCTCTGCGCTCTGCATTCACAATCTGTACCGCATTTGAAACCGCATCTTCTACAGACATTTCCTGCTTCTCTTCATTTCTTCTCAGCTTATATTCCACCTTGCCTTCACCTGCCAGCTTGCCCACTGTAATTCTGACAGGAATACCAAGAAGATCCGCATCCTTAAACTTAACTCCCGGGCGTTCCTTTCGGTCATCCAACAGGGTTTCAATTCCTTGGGAATTCAAATCATTATAAACTCTTTCCGCAAGCTCTTTCTGAACTTCGTCATCCGGCTTAACCGTGGTAATTATCACATGGTATGGAGCAACTGACATTGGCCAGATTATACCGTTTTCATCGTGATGCTGTTCCACTACCGCTGCAAGGGTTCTGGTAACCCCGATTCCGTAGCAGCCCATAATTATCGGCTTTTTCTGCTGATTCTCGTCACTGAAATACGCTCCCATAGATTCAGAATACTTTGTGCCAAGTTTAAATACCTGCCCAACCTCGATTCCCCTTGCACGCTTAACCGGCGCCCCACAAACAGGGCACTTATCTCCCTCCGCAAGGATTTTGATGTCGGTTACAATATCGCCCCTGTAATCTCTTTCGTAGTTCACATTGATGGAGTGATAGTTTTCCTTGTTTGCACCTGCGCACAGGTTTTTTAAGCCGGGAAGTTCACTGTCAACTACCGTTATGCAGTCATGAATCCCCACAGGACCTGTAAATCCTCCGACACAACCTGTTGCTTGTGACATCTTTTCCTCATCTGCAAACTCAATCTGATGCTCTGCTAAACCCAAAGCATTAACGAGTTTTGTCATATTCAGTTCTCGGTCGCCTCTAATGAAAGCAGCTACATATCCATCTTCTTTTCCCCCTTCATCATATTTAACAAACAGCAGAGCTTTAATGGTTTGTGCCTTATCAAGTCCTAAGAATTCTGCAACCTCCTCTATGGTCTTAGTTCCCGGAGTATTGACATCTTCCTTTGGAAGCATTTCAATTTCGGTCTGAGGTACGGCGTCAACACATTCAGCTCGTTCTACCGTTGCTGCCATCAGGCAATTTTCACAATAGGCGATTTCACTTTCTCCTACCTCTGAAATTGCAGTGAATTCGTGGGAGTTGCTTCCGCCGATCGCACCGGTATCTGCCTCTACGGGTCTGCATGACAGACCGCAGCGTTTAAAAATCCTGTCATAGGCACCATACATAAGTTTATAGCTGTGATCCAGCCCCTTCTCGTCAATATCAAAGGAATAACAGTCTTTCATTATAAATTCTCTGCTCCTCATAAGCCCGAAGCGGGGGCGAGCCTCATCTCTGTACTTTGTCTGTATCTGATAAAGCATTCTCGGCATCTGTCTGTAAGATGTAATATCACTTCTCACTATATCGGTGAAAATTTCTTCGTGGGTGGGTCCGAGGCAAAACTCTCTGCCGTTTCTATCCTGAATACGCCAAAGCTCCGGACCATAGGCGTTCCACCGTCCCGATTCCTCCCAGAATTCAGATGGCTGAATGGCGGACATGTGTATTTCCTGTGCTCCTGAGCCGTCCATCTCCTCACGAATTATATTCTCTATTTTCCTTACGGATTTCCAGCCCAGAGGCATAAATCCATATACTCCGGACACCAGCTTGCGAATCATGCCTGTTCTCAAAAGAAGAATATGACTCGGTATTTCCGCCTCATTCGGAACTTCACGCAAGGTTTTTAAGTGCATTTGTGATAACTTCATCTTGTCCTCCAATTACTTACTTGTAAAATTATTTCTTAATCATCTTTTTTCACTTGCGTCCTATTAACGCATTATTATTTTTCTTCTAAAAGGCACACCGCTTCAGCAGCAATACCTTCTCCTCTTCCTGTAAATCCCAGTTTTTCCGTCGTAGTGGCTTTGATATTGATAGTATTTTCAGCCTCTGCCAATACCTGTGCCAGCTTCCGTGTCATCTCGTCAATGTACGGTCTGAGCCTTGGTTTCTGGCATATAACAGTTATATCGGCATTTGCAAGTCTGTAACCTCTCCCCTCAACCTCTGCCTTAACCTCTTTTAACAGTACAAGGCTTGATATTCCTTTATACTTTTCATCTGTATCGGGAAACAGCTTTCCTATATCTCCAAGTCCGGCTGCCCCCAGCATGGCATCCATTAAGGCATGGGTCAAAACATCCGCATCTGAATGTCCCAAAAGACCTTTTTCATAAGGAATTTCCACTCCGCCCAATATGAGCTTTCGTCCTTCAACAAAAGCGTGAACATCAAAACCATGACCGATTCTCATAAAATCCTCCCATCCGTATCTTTACGGATTTTTAAATATCTTCTTTCATGCCGTCAAACATTTATCCTTCCAAAAATCATACGACCTGCGGAGGTCTGCAAAACGCTGGTAACGGTAATCTTCGTGGTTTTACCTATCATCTTGCGTCCATCTTCTGCAACAATCATTGTACCGTCATCCAAATATCCTATTGCCTGACTGTTGTCCTTTCCCTGTTTAACCAGCTGAACCACCATTTCTTCTCCCGGCAAAACCACAGGTTTAAGGCAGTTTGCCAGCTTGTTTATATTCAAAACTCCAACATCGTTTATTGCTGCAACCTTGTTCAAGTTATAATCATTGGTAACTACCTTACCGTTCATTATCTGTGCCAGCTTCAGAAGTTTGACATCCACTTCGGGAATTTCCTTCAGTGATTTTTCTCCATCTGTGTTATAGACTTCAACACCGTATTCCGTCTGCATCTTCTTCAAAATGTCAAGACCTCGTCTTCCCCTTGTTCTCTTGAGGGAATCCGATGAATCCGCAATATGTCTCAACTCCACCAAAACAAACTCCGGAATAACTATGGGACCTTCCAAAAAACCCGTGCTCATAATATCTGCAATTCTGCCGTCTATTATAACACTGGTATCCAGTATTTTCGGAAATTCTCCCGTCTTTCTCTTCGTCTTTCCAATGCCTTTGGCAATATTTTGAGGCTGTTTTCTACTCTGCAAAACCGGAGCCAAAAGTTCACCGCCCTTGCTTGTCGCCACGACTACCCCAATAAACCCGAAAAATACATATGCCATAATTGTTATAAGTGCCCCAAGATAAGAACGTGTTACAGTGCCTACCATCTGACCTACAAAAAATGCAATGACAAATCCCATAACAAGCCCGATGAATCCCGCTAAAATTTTATTCACGGAAACATCCTGCAAATCGCTTTCTATATTGATTGCCATTTTAAAACTCTGTCTGCCTAATGACGGTGCGAGCCTAAAGAAAATAATCGCGAAAAAAATTACAAAAATAATAGCTACACCGGTTTGCTGACCACTTGTAAATATCTTATCTACATTGTTTCCGGACTTATTAAGTCCCAGGGCAATAAGCAGCCAAGCCAAATAACCGAAGGCACCACCAATCACTGTAATCAAGCCTCTCCCAAGTTTCTTCAACATAACTTTTCTCCTCCTCTCCTCCAAAATATTACGGGCATAAACACCCATAATCAGTATAAGGTCTTTCAATGCCCTCGTCAAGTTATGTGCATAACAAATACAATGCAGCGAGCCAAAATAAAAGAGAGGATCTTTCTAATCCCCTCTTTGTGATTTGTCGCTTTATTATGACGCTTGGTAAAAGCCAAAGTCTATTTACATGCCTCCAAAATCAGCTCTGAAAGCACCATCTTCTGCACCAAGCTTGGTAAAAGCCAGGATCTATTTGCATGCCTCCAAAATGCCAAGCAGATACTTCCATGTTCTTCCCACCGAAGAAATCGAAAGTTTTTCATCAGTAGTATGAACACCTTCCATATCAGGTCCGATAGAAACAGCATCGAACCTGCCGTCGTCCATCTTACCTGCAAACAATCCACATTCCAAACCTGCATGAATAGCTTCAACCTTTGGTTTTTTGCCGTATTGAGCTTTGTATACTTCTACACAAACCTCACGAAGTGCAGAATCTGCACGGTACTGCCAGCCCGGATATTCTCCGCTGTACTCCACAGTTCCGCCCAAGGTCTTTGCCAGATTGTCAAGCTTGCTGCACAAATGCTTTCTTCTTGAATCGACAGCACTTCTCACTGCATAAAAAGCCGTCATCTTATCTTCAAGGGTGTTCAAAGCTCCTAGATTCAAGCTGGTTTCAACCAATCCTTCAATTTCCTTGCTCATGTGCTGAATCCCGTAAGGCGTATTTATCAGCCATGTTATGACCTTTGTTTTGCTCTTATCATCAAGCACTGAAACTTCCTGTTCTTCCCCAAGTTCAACACTCACCTTTATATCAGGATCAACTGCTTTAAGCTCATGTGCAAGAATGTCTTCTGCTCTTTTAATTTCAGTTTTCAGTTTATCGACATCTGCCGCTGCAATTACAATCTCTGCATCCGTCTTCTTACAGATTGCATTGTCCTTGCTTCCTCCATCTGCCTTTACCAATTTATATTCAACTACCTGAGCCAAATCATATAAAATTCTGCCCATTAGAATATTTGCATTTCCATGTTCCTTATCGATTTCAATTCCCGAGTGTCCGCCTAAAAGACCGTTTACGCTTATATTAGCAACGATCCCTTTTGCTTTTTCTCTGGAAACGGGAATCACTGCCTTGGCAGATACTCCGCCTGCACAGCTCACCGTGATAATTCCCTCCTCCTCAGAGTCAATGTTAATCATCTTACGAGCTTCGATTTTAGAAGCGTCTAAGGCAACTGCACCCAAAAGTCCCACTTCTTCATCAACTGTGAATACACAGTCAAGTTTAGGATGCTTGTATTCTTTTGAATCCAGCACTGCCAGCGCCATAGCCACTGCAATGCCGTCATCACCGCCAAGAGTGGTATCCTTTGCACGAAGCCAGTCCCCGTCAACATAAAGATCAAGACCATCTTTTGTCATATCTATGTCACTTCCCGGTGTCTGTTCGCATACCATATCAATATGTCCCTGAATCATCACCGGATCGGCATTTTCATAACCCGGAGAAGCAGGTTTACTGATAACTACATTGTTAACCTCGTCCTGATAATATTCAAGACCTCTTTCCTTTGCAAAATCCACCAGATAATCACTAATCTCTTTTGTGTTGTATGAACCATGTGGAATTGAAGCGATTTTCTCAAAAAAAACAAATACCACCTTTGGTTCCAGATTTAATTTCCTATCCATGCTGTTTCTCCTTGTTATTTCTCCTTCGCCGGAAGAGTATAAACCGTCTTCCCTTTCACCCTCATCTTCTGTATATGATTTCTTCTCAGCATATAGTCGATGAGCTTCTCCTGAAATTCTGCACCATTTGTAATGACTGCAGTTTTTTTGGAATAGAATTCCTTTGCTTTAACTTCCTTTACCAAATGACCTATGCCATCTTCGGTAATAGTTTCGTGCTCTTTCAAGTATTTCACTACCCGAAGAGCACCATTATTAAGAAGCATTTCGGTCAGGCGTTCGTTTTCAGTCACTTTTTTTCTCAGACCAATCATATATAAAATTGCAGTTACAACCGCAAACAATAAAACTGTTATTATTAAAATTAAGGTGTGACTCATTTCTCCGCCTCGCCTACGATAACTCTATATACTTTACTTCTAATAAAACCTGAATGAATCTAATCAGTCTCGGATAAAGAGGTTCGGCATCTTCTCCGAACTCCTCCTTTATCATTTCCCCTATATCGAAGAGATTTCTCTTTCCGTCGATGCAGAGCCATACAAAGCTGCCAAATTCATCAAGGTCAATATTGCTGACCTTGGGTGTGTTGAAAAACTTTTGAGCTATTTTATTATAAAATCCTTTGTTCTCCTGTGTTACGGTAACAAGACCATTGGTCTGTATCCAATCAAGATCCCTGCAAATTGCAGGGACCTTGTCCAGATAATTTTCCGTATTTATTTTTTTCTTCCTACGCATCGTACTTTGTAGCCTTCGGTTTTTTCTTAAGGCAAACATACAGCAGGGTTCCAACCAGTATTGCGAAAGCAATCAGAGAACCGATATTTCCTAAACTGTACTTTCCGGAGATGTCAATTGCTTCTCCAAGGGTTTTGCCGCCGCCGACTTTGATGATTGCAAATACCGCAAGAAGAATACCGACTATACCCTCACCTGCAATCATACCTGATGAGTAAAGCACTCCGTTGCTGATAGCAGCGTCTCTTTCTTTTTCGTTTCCGAACTTTTTCTTTTCGATGAACAGCTTCACGAAACCACCGATTACCAAAGGTACTGACAGGTGGATTGGCAGATATAGACCAATCGCAACCGGCAATACCGGAATTCTCAGGATTTCGATGATGATAGCGAAGAAAACTCCTACGAATACTAAAGTCCAAGGCAGGTTAGCATTCATAACCCCCTCGATAACTAATTTCATCAGTGTTGCCTGTGGTGCAGGAAGATCTTTTCCTCCATATCCCCAAGCTGCGTTCAACAGATACAGAACTCCTGCGATAGCAAGACCTGATGCAACAGTACCGATAACTTCACCAATCTGCTGTTTGTAAGGGCTTGCACCAACGATGTAACCCGTCTTGAGGTCCTGAGACATATCCCCTGCCATAGCTGCAACGATACAAATTACTGTACCGATCATGATAGCTGTAACCATACCTGAGGTTCCTGTAGTTCCGCTCATCTTCAAAAGCATTGTAGAGATAATCAGCGTTGCAATTGCCATCCCTGAAACAGGGTTGTTAGAACTTCCGACAAGCCCTACCATTCTCGATGAAACTGTTGCAAAGAAGAAACCGAATACGACAATAATCAGTGCACTGCCAAATCCCAGTGGAATTGTTGGTGTTCCAACCAGAATAGCAACTACGAGAACCAACATGATTGCCAAATATTTTACATCAAGATCTTTGTTCTGGCGATTGATTGTAACCGCCGCTCCGCTTTTATCCCCCAAGTCTGTCATACTGTCTCTGAATGTACGAACAATCAAAGGCAGTGACTTAATCAGTGACATAATTCCACCTGCTGCCACTGCGCCTGCACCGATGTAACGGATATAACTTCCCCATAGAGCCCATGTGTCCATGCTGCTGATAGGATCCTTTGACGGGAACATTACCATATCTCCACCGAATGCCTTAATTACAGGCATGATGATGAACCATCCTGTTACAGCACCTGCTATCATGTATGAAGAAATCACAGGACCGCAAATATACCCTACACCTGCAAGAGCCGGAAGTACATCCACACCGATTCCCGATCCGTCATACTTCTTGAAAGCCCAGTCAGCTTCACTTGGGAACAGTTTGACTCCATCAGCAATAAACTTGTAGAGAGCCGCAACACCCAGACCTGTAAATACTGTTGCCGCATCGGAACCGCCCTCTTCTCCTGCTACCAATACTTCGGCACAAGCTTTTCCTTCCGGATATGGAAGCACCCCGTGTTCCTTAACAATAAGGGCACTTCTCAACGGTACCATGAATACTACTCCAAGCAGACCGCCACTGATACAAACCAGTGCGATTGTCATGTACCCCGGAGGAGTACCTGCTCCTTCAGCTGCCCACATGAATACCGCCGGCAATGTGAAGATAGCACCTGCCGCTAAAGATTCTCCGGCAGAACCGATAGTCTGAACCATGTTGTTTTCTAAAATAGAATCTTTCTTTAAAATTACACGAATAATTCCCATTGAGATTACTGCAGCCGGAATTGATGCCGATACGGTCATTCCGACTCTTAACCCCAGGTACGCATTTGCACCACCGAAAACGATGGCAAGAATCGCACCCATAATGATTGAGGTCGCTGTAAATTCCGGCAGAACTTTATCTGCAGGAACAAACGGCTTAAATTCTTTCTCGTTCATAAAAACTCCTTTCATGTAAACTCTTATAAGTTTTTCTTACCAATACAGTTTATCATAGTATAGCGATAACATGCAACAATAAAGAGGCTTTTTTGTTATCTAATTCATTTTAGGTGGCTAACTTAATTTTAGAACTTGCCATACAAAGAATTATGAAGAAAGATGTGGTAAAATCCGGATTAGTAATTTAATTACTGATAGACCGGAGCCTGCAAATAATCAAGAACGACTAGGTGATTGGGAAGCTGATACAATGATGAGACAAACCGGACTTCACTTCGTCTCCTTGAGTAATCCCGCTTTCACCAGATGTTTTTTGAAAATAACACGAGCCAACACCGCCCCCAATATAGTTGTAACAACTGTGGTAGCCAAAGCCAAAACCAGATATGGACCACTGATAAATGCAATTAAGCGAGACATAAATTCTCTGTTTATACTATTCCCTTCAGCAATTTTAAGATAATAATCTTTCATAACAAGAAATGGTATATACGAACCAATAGCTGTACCCAGCATTAAAATACAATAGCCGATAACCTCGCAGGTATAACTCTTATAATGTCCGCTTCTTGCAATCAGTTCTGCAATAATTGAGCTTGTAATTACCGCTACAAGAATTGGCCAACCACTGCCCATAATGAACATAACCAGTCCAAACAAAACTCCGAACAATATAACTGCACCGGGTTTAGGTGCTTTTGCACGAAGCAACATGTATACCGAGGCTGCAACGAAAGAACCTAATGCAACACCAAACGGTAAGGTATAAATGGTCATACTCATCACCATAATGCATGCCATAAAAAGCACAATAAATATAACGGTAAAAATACCAAGATTGATAAAATCACGGCCGCCCAGTTTAGTACTGGAAGTAGTTTTGTTTTTATTCATTTGAAATCTTCCTCACTTTCTGTTTCTGTTTTTTTAATTTATCTCGATAAGGATATGATTCGCGTACAAGCAAGATTCAGAAATTCATTATCATGAGAGGTCACAATAATAGCTTTTTTCTTGGAAAGTTCCTTTAACATCTTTGCCACGCGATTCATATTCTCAAAATCAAGCCCACTTGTCGGTTCGTCAAAAAAAAGTATCTGTGCAGGCGATAAAGCCGCAAGAGCTATACATAGACGCTGTTTTTGACCGCCAGATAGGGAGAGTGGATGTCTATCCCGGACACTTGTAAGTTCCAAAGAGGATAAAATCCTTTGTACATCTTCTGAATTTGGTATTTCACCGGAAGCCGTAAGTGCCATTTCTCCAACCACGCTATCGCTGAACAGTTGATAATTCGGATCCTGCATTACAAGAAAAGCAAATTGTTTTCTCATACGAATATTCATCAGTTGTCCGGCGAAATAAATATCCCCCGTTTTCTCTTTCATAAGTCCGCAAACCGTTCGAGCCAACGTCGTTTTTCCTATTCCATTTTCTCCGATTATTCCAACAATTTCCCCATAATCAGCTGAAATATTAATGTTTTTCAACACAGTTTTCTTTCCTCGTTTAACCGAAAGATTTCTTATCTCTAATGCGGGAGTTTTCGCATGACAGTTTGTAGAAGATGCTGAAATTTCAATATCCCTTAGGGTGCGAAGTCCCATACGGTTAAGAGTTTCCACAGATAAGGCAGAAAGGTGGTTCATATCGTAAACTCCAGTCAGTCTACCTTCATGAATCAATGCTATCTGATCTGCCACATCACGAAGATAATAAAGTCGGTGTTCAGAAATTAGTAAAGTTTTTCCGCTATTTTTTAACTGCAAAAGAAGGTTTCTAAGTCTTAAAGTTGCAATTCTGTCCAGATTTGCAGACGGCTCATCCAAAACATATATTTCGGGAGATAGTGCATAGATGCTTCCAAATGCAATTTGCTGTTTCTCTCCACCTGAAAGTGCAAAAATATCTCTCCCGCACAAATTCTCCAAGTTAAGATTATTTACCGTCTGTTCATAACGACAGTGCATTTCTTCATATGGAATCCCACAATTTTCCATGCCAAAAACAATTTCACTATCCGTATCTGTATTGAAAAATTGTGTCCTTGGATTCTGAAATACAGAACCGATTTGTGCGGCTAATTCGTGTGGTTCACGTCCGGAAATATCTTCTCCGTCTATTTTTATAGTTCCGGAAAGTTCTCCCGGATAAAAACTTGGAATTAATCCATTTATAAGCCGTGTGACAGTTGTTTTTCCGCATCCTGAATTACCCGAAATCACTACACATTTACCTCTATCTACTTTAAGAGAAATATTACGCAATGCTTCCGTTTCCATTTCTTCATAACGGAAACTAACCTGTTCCAATTCAACCAATTCATCACCTCCAAGCAATTGTCCGCAATATCAGAACAAAGACAAATATAACTGTAAATAGAAAAGTTAAAAATGTGTCCTTGAATGTTATATTAAGCTTCATAAATGATGTTCTGGGCACCGGATTATCCAATCCACGAGTGATTGATGCTGCTGAAAGTTCCTCGGCAATGGTGGATGCACGAACCAAAAGAGGTACAATAAACCCTTCAAATACAAGCACCGGCCGTAGCCTTAAGTTTCGCAGAGAAAATCCTATTCCTCGAAGTGACATGGCATCTCGCACATGAGAGATTTCTTCTTTTGCAGTAGGGAAAAAACGCATGGCAACTGCGAAAGTAATGATAAACGAGCGAGGAATCTTGATTGCATATAGACCTGTCACCATTTCACTAACTGATGTTGTTTTTAAAAATGTTTTCCCATATAACATTATGGGCATACACATTCTTATACATAAAACAACCATTAAAATCATACTGCTCAAAGCTTCCGGTAAATACTTTGAAAAAACAATAAATAAAAGCAACAAAATATAAACAGCAGTGAATTTTATTGTCTTTTTTCTTTGTCCAAGAAGAAAAGAAATCGTGCATACAACGATAAATACAATACTCCCGTATACGATATCCTTTGCAGAAAATGCTACTACACTGATAAGGATTAATAAAAAAAATTTGTAACGTACATCAAGTTTCAACCGTTTGTCTCCCTTGAAATATTAGTGTATCTGTGCTAAAATTATATTGGTTAGCTTAATCTAATTAAGAGTGTACTATATCTTCGTTTCTTTGAGCAATAGATTAAGGACATATATGGCTTTTCTCAAAAGAAAAATGTCTAAGAGAAAAAATGGTGATATATAATGATAAATATAATAAGTTCTATGTGTAATGATATGGGAATGGTAAGCGACAATGAAAACAATCCCTTTGGTTGTGGTTCTTTCTTTCAAGGAGATGGTTATATAACACAGGGGTATCTTTGGTTTCTGCCTCACAGGGAGCATTTCGTAATTACAAAATGTGATTTTTATTTTCTAAAAGACACTGAGCTTGTAATGCCAAACGATTCGCTTTATATTTCGCTTCGTCTTGAATATGCAAAGCATCTTCCTCCAGGCAAAATCATGGCTTACTTAGAGGAAAATGGCACTCCTATAAACACTTTAATGCACAAAGGAACTCGTGTTGCTTATACTGAAGTTCTATATTCTCCGTCATTCTATAAAATGCACCTTGAAACTCTTTTTACAGCACAAAAAGCAAGCCCTCTTGAGATTTTAAAAAACATGGGCGGCGAGCACAATTGGTCAGCTGAAATTATGAGTGTTTTAAAAAAAATATACGCTTGTTCCCTAAACGGAATGGCCGCGGAACTATATTACATAGCAGCTGCTTATGCTCTGATGTCAGCAGTGCTTGAAATGGGAAATGGAAGATTGCCTAAAAAAAGCACGGATTATGAAAGTA
>ERZ772906.614-NODE-614-length-20571-cov-2.764671_pt1 | contig 20571 bp, 18 predicted proteins | sample MGYA00511338_ERZ772906 | MGnify/ENA primary metagenome ERZ772906 (study PRJEB29015, sample SAMEA2738076) | human oral metagenome | biome: human oral; feature: human-associated habitat; material: saliva | place: China | collected 2212 ... | reverse complement strand
AAAAGAACTATGGCTACTATGTCTTCACAACCGCAGAAAACCGAGGCTGACCCTCAGCGCGCCGCCGTGCGCCCCGGGCTGTCCGCGCCCTGGATTACCGCCTATGTTGGGGTCGGTCTGCTGACTCTGCTGGTCTCGTTAAGGCTAACCCTGGCGAACTCGGGAACCGAGCTTGCCGATGCTGGCGGTTTTGTACGCTGGGCGCTGCCTATTTCCGAGGTTATTCATAATTTCTCGATGGCGACGACCATGGGCGCGCTGATCTTTGCAATGGGTATTATTCCCCGCTATGCAGCCGATGCCGCCGGAACACACCGAGGCAAACGCACCACGAAAAATGCTGTCGAAAAAGAGTGCAAGCCATTCGCCGATGTGCTGAACCTTGCCGCTGCCTCCGCCGTGCTGTGGACTCTTGCGGCGCTTGCCGTTCTGATTCTTTCCTATGCAGATATTTCGGGGCGACCCATTGGGGCTGGCACCGATTACGCTAGTGAGCTCATCAGTTATATCACCACCTTAGATGCGGGCAAAGAAAAAGGTATGACCGTCGTGGTTGCCGCCGTAGTCGCCACCGCCTGTTTCGGGGTACGCTCGCTTATGGGGCTGTTTTTCATCTTCATGATCTCGCTCGTTGGTATCGCGGATATGGCGCTTTCGGGGCATTCCTCGGGTGGGCAGGACCATATGGGTGCCGTCAACTCCTTGGGACTGCACCTACTGGGGGTAAGCATCTGGTGCGGCGGGCTGATTGCGCTGGCGTTTATCTCGCGCGGTATTTCGGGTAAGGATGCGGGCACCGGCACCATCGTCGAGGCGCATCGCGGCGAACACACGGCGGCATCTCGTCGCGTGCCGATGGCCCATGCGGTACTGCGCCGCTACTCGCTGCTTGCCCTCATTGGGTTCATTCTCGTGCTGCTCTCGGGCATTACGAACGCCGGGGTGCGTATGTCGTCGTGGCGGGATTTAGGCACCGACTACGGCAAGATTGTGCTGCTCAAATTGGGGTTAACGCTTCTGCTCGGGGTAATCGGGGCAGCGCATCGGCTTTATCTGATTCCCGCGCTCTCTGCCGGTAAGATGAGCGGCACGCGTGCCCTGTGGAGCGCCATCTCTGCTGAGCTCGTGATCATGGGGGCAGCCTCCGGACTGGGGGCTTCGCTCTCACGTACACCGCCGCCGGTTCCGGAAACTCTCGCGCCGGATGCCACGCCGGTGCGCATTATCACCTGGTACGATATGCCGCCCGAACCGCATTTTCAGCGTTGGTTCACCGAGTGGCGCTGGGACTGGTTCTGGGTTGCTGCGCTGGGGTACCTGGCGATTGTATATCTGTGGGCGTTCGTGAAGGTACGTCGTGCGGGTGATTCTTGGCCCGTGATGCGCGCTGTCTCCTGGATACTAGGGCTGCTCGTGCTGAACTACATCACTTCCGGTCCGCCCGCCGTATATTCGCGTGTGCTGTTTTCGGTGCATATGTTTGAGCATATGGTGCTCACGATGGTCGTGCCGATTCTGCTCGTATTGGGTGCGCCCGTAACGCTGCTGCTTAAGGCGCTGGAACCCCGTCAGGACGGTACGCGAGGCCCACGCGAGTGGATTGTGCGCATCGTACATTCGGGGTGGTCGAAAGTTGTTACACACCCCATTTTTGCCGCCGTCAACTTTGCGGGCTCGATTATTATCGTCTATTTCACGCCGCTTTTCGGGGTGATGTTGCGGTACCATATCGGGCACGAATTCATGATGATTCACTTTACGCTCACGGGCTATATCTTCATGCTGGTGCTTATCGGCATTGACCCGATTCCGCACCGCCCCGAGTACCCGATGCGTCTGATTATGCTGATTGCAACCCTGGGGTACCACGCCTTCGTCGGCATATCGATCATGAACTCCAAGGCACTCCTAGAAGCTTCTTGGTTCGGCAATTTGGGGCGCACTTGGGGTTTGTCGGCGCTGGACGACCAGAAGATGGGCGGTGCGCTCATGTGGGGTATCGGCGAAATCCCGACCATGATCGTGGCGGTTGCGGTGGGCTTCCAATGGTCGATGGCAGACAAGAAACTTGCCGCACGCATTGACCGGCAGGCCGACCGCGACGGGGATGCCGAGCTGAATGCCTACAACGAGATGTTTGAGCGCCTGCATGAAGAGGATGCGCGCCACAGCTCCTAAACGACTTTCATTCATTCGCTCTTCCAAGCCCCTCGCGAACGCGGTCAAGCTACCTTCGTAGTTAAGCTTTGCCACCGGTGACCGCGTGTGGTGTACTCGCAGCAAAGCCTTTGAGCCCAGCCGTTACCGAAAGAACTAAAAATAAAGGGCGTAGGGGATCCCCAGAGGGACACCCCTACGCCACATAAGACAGGGTATCGGCAGATGAAGCCGTTCGTTATGACTTGAGCGAGTATTGGATGCCGTCGAGCAGAATGGTCATTTTATGCCGCAGCCACTCTAAGGGATCCGAGGTCACCGAATCCCGCAGAATAGTCCGAATCTCTTGACGCTCGGCGGAAGCACCTGGGTCTTGGAAAGACTGCAGGTCGGTTGAATTGCGCTGCATCTGATGCTGAATTTCTTCACGTCCAGCGCCGGTTTCAGCAATAAACGCATCGCTGTGTTCAACGCTTCGTCTGCTGTCGATAACCATATCCAGCAGCATATCGCAGGTGAGAACGGCCTTCTTTGCCGAAAAACCTTGTTTGATGAGAATCACACAAAGCTCTTCGAAAAAGTATGTAGCAATGGGGGGAACGATGCCGCGTGCCACTTCGGTTGCCGCGCCCGGGTATTTCTCAAGGCTGTGCCAGGTATTGAGGGCGTGTGCAGTCAGAACCTCACGCCAGGGACCTTCAAAGGAAGGAACCTCAATACCGGAATAGGCATATTCGAGCCCCATACGTACCAGTTCGTCGCGGTCCGGTGCGTAGCGATATAGGGTGGTTTCCCCTACCCCTAGACGGTCACGAACGGCGGCAAACGTGAGATTGGCAAAGCCTACGTCTAAAACGGTTTTGGCAATCTGCTCACGGGTTAGGCTTGGGGGACGTCCACGGCGGGCTTTGGGTTGGGTCATGGTTGGTTTCCTTGCACGGTGATTGCATATTCATATCTGATAATAGGTCTTTACGAGGCGGAATAAAAATAGCAGTTTGCCCCGGTATCTCAGGGTGAGACAAGAATGAAAATTCTTGTCACCTGATCAAAAAGTCGCAGATGTACTCGCCTCGCAGCGTCGCGAGAGCAAGGTTTGCGGGTCCTTCCCCCGAAAAACCGCCTCAAAAACGGTGTGTAGCACTCGGTGCTGGTTAATAAGTCAAGCCTTGCCTTATTTATTAGTATGGGTTAGCTTAAGATTACGGGCATTGTGTGGTCCGACCATAACTGTGAATGAACACACACCATACTTTTGCGTTATATCGCGGTATATGACGCTTTGAACCTCGTATAGCAATGAAGCGGCAACCCCGCAGAAAGAAGGCGCCCCATGGTACAACGTCAGTTCCCCAAGCCCAGCGAACTCAAAGAATTTATGACGTTCAAGAAGCCCAGCCTGGACTTCGCCGGGAACCGCCTCGAAAAAGCCCTCACCATCTATGATCTGCGCAAGATCGCCAAACGCCGCACCCCAGCTGCCGCTTTTGACTATACCGATGGCGCCGCCGAAGGCGAGTTCTCTATGAACCGCGCACGCCAGGCCTTCGAGGATATCGAGTTTCACCCCGGCGTGCTCACAGATGTTTCGACCGTAGACACCACTACCGAGGTCTTAGGCGGCACCTCTGCCATGCCTTTCGGTATCGCTCCCACCGGCTTCACCCGCCTGATGCAGACCGAGGGTGAGATCGCTGGCGCCGGTGCAGCAGGTGCCGCGGGCATCCCCTTCACCCTGTCTACTCTAGGCACCACCAGCATTGAGGATGTGCGCGCCGCAGACCCTAACGGCCGCCTCTGGTTCCAGCTGTATGTGATGCGTGAGCGCGAAATCTCCTACGGGCTGGTAGAACGCGCCGCCAAGGCAGGATTCGATACGCTCTTCTTCACCGTGGATACACCCGTTGCTGGCGCTCGACTGCGCGATAAGCGCAACGGTTTCTCTATTCCTCCGCATCTGACGATGAAGACCCTGCTGAACGCGATTCCGCGCCCCTGGTGGTGGTTCGACTTCCTGACCACGCCCAAGCTGGAATTCGCTTCGCTCTCCTCGACCGGCGGCACCGTGGGCGAGCTTCTGGATAACGCGATGGACCCCTCCATCAACTATGAAGACCTGAAGATTATCCGTGAAATGTGGCCCGGCAAGATCGTGATTAAGGGCGTACAGAACATCGAAGACTCTAAGAAACTCGCCGATCTGGGCGTGGACGGTATTCTGCTCTCGAACCACGGCGGTCGTCAGCTGGACCGTGCGCCCGTACCCTTCCACCTGCTCCCGGAGGTCGTGCGTGAGGTTGGCAACGATGTTGAGGTGATGGTCGATACCGGCATTATGAACGGTGCCGATATTGTCGCCTCTATGGCGCTGGGCGCGAAGTTCACTCTGATCGGTCGCGCCTATCTGTACGGGCTCATGGCCGGTGGCCGCCGCGGCGTGGACCGGACCATTGAGATTCTTTCCGACGAGGTGCGCCGCACCATGAAGCTGCTCCAGGTGCACAACATTGCCGAACTTGAGCCCAAGCACGTAACTCAGCTGCGCCGCCTGCAGCCGATCCCGAAGGCTTAAACTCTAAACCTGCATAACCTCCCTTTCGCTAGGGGATGATAAAAGGCTCTTGATGTGAACATAGCGTTAGAAGCTCCGCTTTGCTCACACCAAGAGCCTTTTTAGTATGTAGGTTGCTTCCTGTAGATGAATATATGATGCAGGGCTACGTACTCTTTGTCATAATGAGGTAATTATTTTTCCATGTTCACTCGGCGGAGCACTAATGCGGAGGATCTATAATTGATTTCCTCAATTATCTGAACTTCAGGAGTATCTTCATGGCAGCCTCTGAATCAGTGCCAGAACCTCATGCTGGTTTTACAGCGGATATTACACGTACGAGGCTACCTGCTTCCTTTACTACCGTGCTTATTGGAGAGTCCTTCTCACTTCTCGGCACTCAGATTTCTTCTGTGATGATTCCTCTTATCGTTGCGATAACGCTTAGCGCAGGAGAAATAACTCTGGGCGTTGTCAGCGCTGTAGGGTGGCTGCCCATTATCTTGATAGGACTTATCGCCGGTGCCATTGTTGATAGGCATAGTCGCTGGGTCATGATGGTGGTATGTAATATCACACGTGCCGGATTAATTGGGTTGATCCCAATTCTTGCGCTTACGCAGAACCTCACAGTGACAGTTCTCGTAGTTATCTCATTCTGCATGGGGGTCTGTAACGTATTCTTCGATATCGCTTATCAAACCTATGTCCCCGACATTGTGCCCCCGAATATGCTTGACAGAGCAAATAACAGGTTTGAGCTTATTCGTTCAATGGCTCAGCTTATAGGACCACTTATGGGAGGATTTTTAGCAGCACATTACCGCCCAGAGTACCTAATTACTTTGGATGCAGTAACTTTTCTCATCGCATTTATCGTGTTGCTACTGTTACCAGGTCGTTTCAGGGTTCCATCGGCAATTTCACAGAGAAGTTCGCTGAATACACCCAGTATTATCTCTGATATGTTGGCTGGGCTTAAACTTGTCTGGCGCACACCTGTTATTCGTTTGGTCGTACTATCTGGTGCCTTCATTAATATTTTTGAGGCAGGAATAAGCGCCTTATTTGTTCTATATGTGACGCGAACCCTTGGATTAGATTCGTCTGCATATGGTATTGCTATAGCGGTAGCAGGGATAGGTGCTTTATGCGGTGCACTTAGCTACCGTATATGGTCGGAGAAAGTTCAAGAGGGAGCCTGCGTAGGTATTGGCGTAGCGTGGATGGCAGTGGGATCGATTCTTACAGCCGCCGCTATTTTTCCTGGATGGTCATGGATCTGTCTGTTATCGGGACAATTTTGTATTGGGTACGGAAGTCCAATCATGAATATAGCTCTCGTAACTTTACGGCAAAAGATCACTCCCGCTGAAGCGCTTGGACGTGTAAATGCTAGTGCCCGTGTCTGCATCATGAGTAGCCTACCGATAGGCGCTCTCATGATTTCTTCACTTGCAGAAGCAGTATCAATCTCAACTGCTCTGTGGGTTGCAGGCCTGGGGGAACTTGTGGTGCTAATCATTTTAGGACCACAACTTTTACGGATTCGTATCCAAGAAATTTAGAAAGCAGAATTTGTATGTTTTCTCATCTTGCTGACGAGTAGTATTGCCAGACAACGTGACGTTTAGACCATGAATCTATGACAGAATATGACGGCGTATTGCGGAGCGAGTTCATAAACTTTTGTCGCCCGGTGAACACGCCCGCACCGCTGGCATAATAGGGTGAAACGAGCGCTCCCTGCTGCTAAGCGGGGCCAGGGCGCGAAACCATAGGGGAGAGAATCGTGAGCGAAACCAGCAACCAGCATTCCGGGCAAGATCATACCGGGCAGAAAACCGTGCGCGTGCGCGCCAGCGAACTAATCGGACGATCCTGGCTCAACACCGGCGAGAAGAAACTAGACCTGCAGGCTCTTCGCGGCAAAATCGTGATCCTCGACTTCTGGACCCTGTGCTGCATTAACTGCCTGCACGTGCTTGACGAGCTGCGCCCCCTCGAAGAAGAATTCTCGGATGTGCTCGTCACCGTGGGCGTGCACAGCCCCAAATTCGAGCATGAGGCAGACCCGGTAGCGCTTGCCGCAGCCGTAGACCGCTACGACATCAAACACCCCGTACTCGACGACCCGGAACTCACCACCTGGCAGGCCTACACCGCCCGCGCTTGGCCTACGCTCGTGGTTATCGACCCCGAAGGGTATATTGTGGCGCATCTTTCCGGGGAAGGACACGTGCAGGGGCTTACCTCACTCGTGCGTGAGCTCGTTGCCGAACATGAGGAAAAAGGTACCCTGCACCGAGGCGACGGCCCCTATGTACCCCGACCCAAAACCGAGGGAACATTCGCTTTCCCTGGGAAAGCTATCGAACTCCCCACAGAGTTCGGACCCAAAAACCTGTTCGGCACCGGCTCACGCACCTACCTGGTGTCCGATACCGCCAGGCACCGCATCCTGCAGGTTGCCGAAGACCTCAACACGGTACTGGCAACCTACGGCGGGGGAGAGGACGGCGAAAAAGGCTACGCCGACGGAATCGGAACCACTGCACGCTTTAACGAACCGCAAGGGCTCGCCCTAGTACCCGCCGAACTCCGCGAAAAACTCGGGTACGATGTGCTGATCACCGACACCGTGAATCACCGGCTGCGCTCGCTGAACCTGCGCACGGGCGAGGTTCGTACCCTTGCGGGCAACGGCGTGCAGCGCGTTATTGATGGAGACAACGCCGTCACGGGCAACGCAAACCATATCCCCGCAGATGCGCCCGCCACCGCTATAGCGCTCTCATCCCCGTGGGATGCGGTCTACTCGCGTGAAGCTGGGCAATTCGTGATCGCGATGGCTGGCACCCACCAGCTCTTCGGCTACGACCCCGTCTCTGAAACCGTCAGCATTTTTGCGGGCGCCGGGGTTGAAGGGCTGCAGGACGGTACCGCCGAGGACGCATGGTTTGCCCAACCCTCCGGCATTATCGAGGCGCGTGACGGCAGTCTGTGGGTAGCCTGCTCGGAAACCAGCGGGCTGCGCCACGTAACCTTTACGCGGGATGATCACGGACACCAGAGCGTACAGGTGACCTCTGCTGTAGGGTTGGGTCTGTTCGATTTCGGGTTCGTGGACGGCGACTCGCAGACCTCTCGTATGCAGCATCCGCTGGGACTCGCGGAGCTTCCCGACGGCTCTATCGCGGTGGCAGACACCTATAACGGCGCGATTCGCCGCTGGGATCCTGCCGCGAAGGAACTGAGCACCTTGCAGCGCGGACTCGCCGAACCCGCCGACCTCCTGGTGGAGCATAGCCCGGGTGAGGATCCCCGTCTGATAATCGTGGAAACCAATGCGCACCAGTTGGTGCGCGCCGCCATTCCGGCTCAGGCGCAAAAAGTGGACGAAGGTGCGATTACAACCGCCCGACCCGCTACGAAGCTTACCGGCGGAACCCTTGAATTTACCTCGCGGTTTACCGTGCCGACCGGGCAGAAACTCGATACCCGCTGGGGAGACCCGACCCAGCTGAAAATCTCATCCACCCCCGAAAATTTCCTGCTGGACGGTGCCGGTACCTCCCAGGGACTCAGTCGTACCCTCGTGCTCAACCCCGAGATTCAGGAGGCGGTGCTGCACATTACCGCCCGCGCCGCCGCCTGCGACGGCACCCCCGACGGCGATATTCCCGAGCACGCCGCATGCCACCTATACCAGCAGGACTGGGGTATTCCGGTCATCGTCACCGGTAATGCCGCGGATGAGAGCGAACTTGTGCTGGATTTGCGAGGGGTTAACTAAGCTAGGGTAAGGACCCTCAGAAGCTCACGTGCACCGCCGTGCCGTTGTTGACGTTCACTGTCGGTTTGATGGTGAACGGAACTTCCTTTTCAAAGGGCTGCCGCTCGCCCGTGTACAGGTCAAGCTGCGTGAAGGATACCTTGACCTTGCCCTGCGCCTGGTCAGCATTCCATTCGCCATTCGCGGTGACCGTCACGTGTGGATGCGGATATTCCGTGACCGACCAGGTCACCTCGCCGTCCACACGCCCGGGGAAAGTGTACTCGAAGGGGCAGCCGCTCGGGTAGAGAGTTTTTTGCTCGGTACAGGAATTTACGTAATCCTCCACCTGATGCTGCACGGATTCTCGGGCCTGATCGCTCGCCTTCAAATCAAGCTTGACCTGCGAATTTGCGTCCGCTGAGAGTACCTTTTGCGAGTACGGCTGTGCGGTATACACCGTCGAATCATAAGAAATGGAATAGTTTCCGGGGTAGAGCACCGGGAACGTCGCCTCACCGTCATCAACCGCAACCTTGCGGGTGTTCACGGTCGCCGCCTGTACGCCCTTAATCGAAACCTTCAGCTCGGGCAGCTCGCCGGGTTCAATCTCCCACCGCGGGAAAAGACCCCAGTGATCGCCCACATGATGCAGTCTGAAATCGGTGTGTTCCTGGGCGCCGTCCAGAGTGTAGGAGGCTCGCACCGTCGCATGCTCGCCGTCATCGCTGCTTTCCACTACCTCATAGGTAATATTAGACAGCCCCGAAACCGACTTCTTCAGAACCTCACCATCGAGAAGAGAACCGTCGCCCTCAGGTACTCGTGCCCCCAAAATACCGAGCGCATGCGAACCATTACCGTCCTGCAGCGCTCTGAAATACTCCTGAACTTGACCCGTGGGGGTGTACACCAGCCGATTCAGAGCAAAGAGCGCGCCAAAAGCAAGGGTTACCGACACGAAAACGCCGATAACCCAGGTAGCTAGAACCCGTTCCACGGGAGAAAATTTGTGCATGATTACAGCGTACCGCACCGCGCGGGCGCACCTGACACCGGGCAGATTTATGTACCCGCACGAACCCTCAGGTTTGACACTGCGGGGCGAAAATCTTAGCGTCGGGCAGGTGCGACCGCTAAAGTGGTGTGTATGGCAGAACGCGCACACGAAATTCCCGCCAAATATGGCGATGTTCTAGAACTCTTCCACCCCCGCATGCGATCCTACGGCAGGCGCATTGAGGCGGCGCTTCCGGGAACCATCACCCTCGTCGCCGCTATCGCATTCTTAGCGTATAAACGCCCCGCCTTGCCGTACCTGGTGCTGGTGCTTATCATCTGTTTTTTCGCGGGTCTAAGCCTGTATTCGGTGCTTAAACCCACGATCGTGGCAATCACAAAAACCCATGTGCTCCGCGCCCGAATCTTCGGCTGGCATGCGGTGGAACGTAAAGATATGGACCACACGATCTTCGTGGAAAAGCTCTACGGCAAGAAAGCACACGGGCAAGATCTCAGCAATGTTGTTGCCAAGCTCAAGTACCGCAGCTTCCCGAGCATGTGGGCGCTGGATAAGCAGGGGAAGTCTCTTCTTCGCCTCGACGGTCGCGTGTGGGATGCCAAGACTATGTCTACGGTGGCCTCGAAACTTTCCGACCAGACCACGGTCTATAAAAAAGCGAACGTTCTCGATATTGACCGGCTGCATCACGGTCTGATTACCTTCACCGAACTGCACCCCGGCTGGAAATCCGCCACTATGGCGATTCTCGCAGTACTTATCGTGGCTATATTGGGTGGCGCCGCAATCCTGCCCGAAGACATGGCTCGTTCAATCCACCTGATCTCCTAGAGGCTACGATTCCCGCGTTCTGCACGGGGCGGAAAGAGAAAAAATGCGGTGGTGCGCATCCTACACAAAACCAGGATGCGCACCACCGCTTTTATCAGCCATAAAGCGTGCCGCCTGAGCGCCGCCTACCGCGAAAGAACCGCCACAATAAACTCGGAACCCTCAGCAAACGGACGCAAATCCCAGGAACTAAACGTCGAATCAACATTCAGGCCGACCTCGCGCGCATCCTCAAGAAACTGAGCAAACGCATAGTCACGACCGGGACCGGAACCATACCCAATCACGGCGCGCCCACCTGGTGCCAGCACCTTCCGGAAATTCTCCAACACCGGCTTACGGGTTGAACGCGCAAGAAAACCCATCACATTCCCGGCACATACGATCAGCTCAAAACCATCCTCACCGGCATCGGACTCGATCCCAAGAGCCTGCGGCAAATCCACCAGATCAGCCGTAACCCAGGTGGCTTCCGGGCATACGCGGCGCGCCTCATCAATAAGCTCAGGGTCAATATCAACGCCGGTCACCCGATGCCCCAGCGCATGCAGCTGCTTACCCACGCGGCCCGGGCCGGAACCAGCATCCAGAATCTTCGCCCCACGCGAAGCTAGCGCGTTCACCAGGCGGGATTCACCAGCAATATCGTTACCCTCAGCCTCCATAGCCTTAAAACGGTCGATATACCATTGCGAATGTGCCGGATCGTTCTCTTTCTTGATGAGCCAGAGCGACTTTTCGCGCTCGCCGGGGGCGTTAAAACTCAATGCTGACACCGTATTCTCCTCGGTGGTAGATGAATAGATAGCGTGTGTGCAAACGTAGGGGTATCGTACCGCATACGGGTAAGAATGCGCCTCCTAGGGCGTCTGCCCGACGGTATTCTGCTCGCTGTGTTCATCCGAGTTTTCGGCGCCGGTGAATTCCTCAATCAACTGATCCATAACATCGGATACATCGGATGCGCCTCGCACCGGCCCGCCCGCCAACAGTCCGTCAGAGCCCAGTACTACCGCCAGTGGGGTGCCGCGGCCGAAAGCGTGCATAGCCGCAAATTTTGGGTCTATCAGCGGGGTAATGCTCTTGGGCACAGACGCTGTCTTTGCGTTGCTCTCACTGCTGAAAACAGGATGCAGCTCAAGCTGCGGCAGTTTGTGCGCCCAGTCCGCCAGCTTGTCGAAAATCGACAGGCAAGCGCCGCATGTGGGGGAGACGAAGAACAGCACCCGCGCCTTGAGCTCGGCGAGCTCGCGGATCGAAAAGTTCTTGCCATCGAGCGTATGCAGAGTTGCATACGGAATGGGCATGCGCACGTATTCTTCGCCGTCGCCGCGATCCTCATAGACGGGAAGTAGAAGATGATTATCGTCGCTTTCACCGAAATCTGGCTCAGCCAATGCCTCGCCGCGCTGTACCGCCCACATGGTGAGGGCGATCAGGGCGGCACCGAGCACCCAACCCCAATCGGCAGAGTTGAGGTTGTACAGCTCGTAGATAAGCGCTCGGCCTGAACCCAACGATGCGGCAAAAACGGCAGCCGCGGCTACGGTCAATGCGATATTGCGGATGAGCGTATAGCGGCTCACGGGTGCGGCGGATTTTGAGCCGAAACAATTGCACCCCGCAGTGCGGCCGGTGGCAAGTGCCCGCGCAATAACGATCAGGTAGAACAGCATGAGAACCAGGGAGATGCCCGATATTACGGTGAAGAGAGCACCCGGCGCTGCGAGCATCCCTAATGCCAGAAGCAATTCGACCCAGGGGAGTGTGCGCGCGGTGAGCTTCAGCGGAGCAATTTTTTCGAGCCCCAGGTTGAGAATACCCGTGACGGTACTGGAAGGGTCCTTAGCCTTGGCGAACCCGCTCACCGCCAGGGTGATGGCGATCAGCGCCGTACAGAGAAGAAAAGATACATTCGGAAAAGCAGACATAATTCCTTGAAAATTTGAGTGAGTTTGTGTCTACCACAAATTTTACGCCTGGTGAGGGTCTGCACGGCGGATATGGGGGCGCATCCGGCGGCATAAATTTATGGGGAGGGCAGCACGTTCTTCGTGTTCGGAGTCGGAATAATACCGGGGTAGAATAGCTCATGAAGGTGTTAGGTGACTGGCAGAGTCAGCGCCGGATGCCCAGGCTATGCGCCGGGCTGCGCCTTCGTCACCGTGATAAAAAATAGGGAGTTAAGTGTATGCCTATCGCGTTGCCTGAGCCCGTGTCTTTAGCTGTTGAAGCACTCGACCTTGAGGTCGCTATTACCGCAGCAGAAACCCAGGATGCGACTGCAGAGTTACCGCATGAAGAACTTTTTGACGTAAGCACCGAAGATGGTGTGATCCAGATTGTTCAGCGGGAGCGCTACTGGAAATCCAAGTTTGCCAAGCGCACCTCGTTTTTATCCTTTGGGGGACCGAAGATCGTTATCAGCCTTCCACACGATTCTTTTCTTGACGTTCTGCGGGTTCAGACAAACTCAACATGCCGCCTAGAAGGGGTGCGCACCACGCACGCAGATTTGGCGGCGACTACGGGCACTATTCGCTGTTTGAACGCATCGTTTACACATGCGAAGGTGACCGCGAAATCTTCGTCCGTGAAGATGGTAGACAGTACGGTTGCTGAGGATGCGACTCTCACGGTCACGGGCGGCTCGGTGACGACGACCGGAACTTTCACCGAGATGCCGGGGTACCGTATTGAGGATGTTTCGGGCAAGGTGCAGATTTTGGATCAGCCGTGCGAACCGGGCGACTCACACAATGCGAAGGGGCAGCCCAGCGTGTTTATCAACTGCATCGGCGGGTCTGTGACTCTGGCGTAGGCGCTGTACGCTTTTTTGCCGGATCTCTTTCTGGTCGCAGAAAAAGGCTCTTTAGTCCACTAAAGCGGGTTTTCCGCCACGTTAGTGGAGTAAAGAGCCTTTTTAGCATGCTGGGGGAGCCCATAAAGACACCGTATTTACATGGCGGAGCGACGCATTTCATAGAGGTGGGTCATGCAGAGAAGGCAAATCGCTGAACATGCCAAAAAGGCCCCAAGCAACGGTAGAATGCCGAGCCCAAATCCTAAGGAAAGCGCCACCGAACCGAGCCATGCCCCTGCCGCATTAGCCAGTTGGAACCCGGCAATATTGACCGTTGTGGCAAGGTTTGGTGCGCTACTAGCCGCACCAATGAGTTTCGAGGCAAGGGGCGGAATAATGGAGAAACCTGCGGCTCCTACGACGAACATCCACGGGCCTGCGAACCAGGCATGATTGCCCATCAAGAATAAGGCAAGTAGCGCTAGGGCAAGAGAGCTGAGAGCGATATATAGTGTTGCGTTCATATTCCGGTCTGCACAATGCCCGCCGAGCATATTCCCCAGAATCGACCCCACACCAAAGACGAAAAGCAACACGGTAACGGCACCGGAATCAAAGCCGGAATACTGTTCCAGATACGGCGAAATATAGGTAAACAGGACGAAGAGACCGGCCTGACTGAGCATTGTGAGAGCTAATGCTTTTAGTACCTCGCCCCGACCGAAAACCTTCACTTCAGATGCGATACTGCTGCCTGGACGTTCCGGTGCGCGACGAGTTGTGAGCACCAATGCGACGACTACTAGCGCTTGGAAAATTGCAATAATAACGAACGAAGAACGCCAGCCGAAGTGGTTACCCGCCAGGGTACCCAACGGTACCCCAAGAACGGTTGCAAGATTGAGTCCGAGTGTAATCCTTGAGATCATGCGCCCTTGAAAATCGGGCTCAACCAGAGTGGTTGCGAGGATGAGGCATACGGCGAAAAAGGTTGCATGCGGCAGTGCGGTTAATATCCTGGCAACAACAAGGACAGGAAAAACCGGGGCTACGGCGGTGAGAATATTGCCCACAATAAAGAGGACCATAAGTCCGACGATGAGCGGGGTCCTGGCCACACGTGAGGTGATAACGGTCAGAAAAGGTCCGCCTATAACAACTGTCAGCGCGTACACCGTGATAAGAAGCCCAGCGTTTGCTTCTGTAACAGCCATATCCCGGGAGATTTGCGGCAGTATACCCGCAACCAGGTACTCGATAGTTCCTACCCCGAATACTCCGAGGAGCATCCATAACGTGGCAAGGCCAATGTTGATGGGTGCTTTTGTGGGTGTTGATGATTCAAGAGGTGAACTCATAGTTTTTCCTGCTCGACATTGGGATAGAACATGCACCGTGTACATATCTTGTGCTGTCGAGGTTACCTCATTCATGGAATGATCACAACAGGAATGATGGTGGGACGGTACGCCTAACGAGAATAAACTTGTATTGGTGCGCCTTTACAACACATGATGGCGGGGGAGGTCTCTAATGGTTGGAGTACGCGGCCAAGGCAGGAAATTTGATACCCAAGATGCGTTGCGCCAAGCTATGAATGTTTTTTGGCGCAACGGCTATGAGGGTGCATCCATTGCGGAGCTCACTGCTGCTATGGGCATTACATCGTCAAGCCTTTATGCGGCTTTCCAGGGCAAGAAGCACCTCTTTGACAAGGTGGTTGAATACTATCTGGCTCATCAGGGGCGTTTTGTGGGTATCGCTTTTGATGAAGAATCTAATACTCTTCCGTTGGTTCGACGACTATTGTTTGAGGCGGCTGATGCGTATTCAGATCAGGGTGGGCCTGGAGGATGTCTGATCGTGAGTGCGGCAACCTGCGTGACAGACGCTAACCGGGACGTCGAGAAAAAGCTAGAGAGCCATCGCAGGGCAAATATTGAACGACTTGAAAGCGTTATACATGCGGATATTCAACGGGGTGCTGTTTCGCCGGATGTTGATGCCACATCTTTAGCTGAGTTTGTGGGCGCCGTCTTGCAGGGTATGGCATTGCGCGGTAAAGATGGAGCCTCGGCTCATAGTCTGCGGGCAACCGCTAAGATGGCGTACTCCCAGGTTGAGAAAGCTGTTTCATTGTAGGTTGATGTATGCATCAAAAGCTGTTGGGCGGGTATTACGCATCTTAGTATAAGTGCGTAATACCCGCCCAACAGGCGCACTATAACCTCTCTGAGAGGGGCATCTCAGAAAGTGTTAATCAGTCGGGGGTTAACCGACGTACTGGTTGATTTCGTTCTGGAGAGCCATGATGGTCTGGGAGGGACCGTCGAGGCGACCATCCTGAGCGATTCCGTAATGTCCTTCTAACCGTTTGATAACAGGGGTAACGAGCTCATTATAGCCACCACGGTTGTAAGCCGATCCCTTCAACCATGAGGCCATAGCGAGGATGGTGGGGGAACCTGTTGAAGTCTGGGGGTGTACCCATTCCCAGCCACCAACAATTCCTGGGCACTTGGGTGCCATGTTTGAAGGCTGTGAGCTGATCCAGCCGTCGACAACAAGGTTCGCTTGAGGGAATACGGCATTCATGAACCGCTGCAACCCTGCGCTGGTTTCTTCGCCCCACCAGCCGTCGGCGGAGATGGCGTTTGCGGAGGTTGCGGTCACGAGGGTAGAGCCGAAGGCGAGTACGCCTGCGGCGGGAACGCCTATAGCGCCTGCCTTGAGGAGCTTGCGACGGGAGAGGCCTTTATTGTCGGTGGTCATGGTAGGCCCTTTCGGTAGGGGATGTCTCCCCATCTACCCTAGAAGACCCGTGCTATAAATCTCAAGCATTTACTGAGCAAACCTTAAAGTTTAATGTAAACGTTATTTTCCTGTTTTCAGGTTTATAACGCCTGTGGTGCGCCCCTTCACGGCGTGAAGAAGCCGCACGATGGTGGGCTACACCCCAGTGAGCCTCACCCCATAATCTGCTGCAACTGCACCCCAATCCTTCATAAACTTCGCTGCGCGTGCCCCAGACTTACAAAATACGCCCACGCGCTCCCCGGCGAGCTGCTTCAACATGGCGCGCACTGTATCCTCAGTAGCTGCACACAGCGGAAGGTGCAGGGAGTCGGGATACTTCACCTGGGTTTCGCGTTCGTTCTGCTCGCGCACATCCAGCAGAATCTTCGGCAGTTCATAGGCGCTCAAATCCGTCACGGATGCCCGCTCAGGATCGGGGGAGAGGGCAAAATTCTGGAAGGTGCCGCTCAATGCCTCGTAGGTGAGCAGCCGCCCCTCAAGCGTGGGCAGTCCCGCCAGGAACTTGAGCGTTTCCGTCGCCATGAGCGAACCAATCACCGCCGTGGTAGCGCCCAGCACCCCGGCCTCGGCGCAGGATTCCAAGGTCGCGGGAGTTGTAGGGAACAGGTCGCGCAGATGTGCCGACCCCGTGCGGAAAACGCTCACGCTGCCCTGATACCGCAGCACCGACCCCCACACCAGCGGAATACCGGTTATCTCGGCGGCATCGGCAATCAAATATTTAGTCGCAAAGGTATCGGTACAATCGACGATCACCGCAGGGTTCTCATCGGCGAGCAGGTCAAGAATCCAGGATGCCTCCAGGTACCGCCGATACACCGTCACCGTGAGCGCTGGGGCGATCTCGCGGGCACGATGCGCGGCAACCTCAGCCTTCGCCCGGCCACAATCGGCGGCACCGAACAACGGCTGGCGCTGCAGATTCGACAGCTCAATCACATCGTGATCGACGAGCGCAATCGACCCGACCCCGGCGGCGGCGAGCGCCTGCACCACGGGGCAGCCCAGGCCGCCCGCACCGATAACGAGCACATGCGTATTGGCGACCGCCTGTTGGTCGAAACCGGGCAGACGATCCTGCCGCAATACGCGCTCAGCTTCGAGAGCCTGCGCCTGCGCGGGGTCCTTTGGCGCTAGAATCTGCGGTGCGTCAGGCACCGAAGGGCGATCATGTGAGGTCACATCCATGACACCAGACCCTCCGCCGGGGAGGAAGCCTTCGCGTGCTCGCGCTGGGGAATCCTGCCCGCGCCTCGCGCCAGATAGCCTGCCTCAACAGCGGCTTTCATAGCTTGCGCCATCGCCACCGGATCCTGCGCACGGTTGACCGCCGAGGCCAACAGCACACCCGAGCAGCCCAGTTCCATAGCAAACGCGGCGTCCGATGCGGTGCCAACCCCCGCATCCAGCAGCACCGGAACCGTGGCGCGGGAGCAAATCAGCTCAATATTGTGCGGGTTCAAAATGCCCAGCCCCGTGCCGATGGGTGAGCCGAGCGGCATGACCGCCGCGACGCCCACATCCTCTAGACGTTTGGCGATCACCGGGTCATCAGAGGTGTACGCCATGACCGTGAACCCTTCCGCCACCAGCGTTTCGCAGGCGGTCACGGTCTCGCACACATCCGGCAGCAGGGTGTCTTCGTCGCTAATCACCTCAGCCTTAATCCACTTTGTCCCCAGGGCTTCGCGCGCGAGCCGGGCGGTGATAACGGTGTCGCGTGCGGTACGGCACCCTGCCGTATTGGGTAGAGGCGCAATATTTAGCCTGGTCAGAAGCGGAAAAATAGGGGTGCCCGAGGCGTGCCTGCGCATAGCGACCGTGGTCATCTCGGTGCCGGATGCAACCAAAGCTTTTTCGAGCAGGTCCATGCTGGTGGCGCCCCCGGAACCCATAATGAGCCGGGATGAGAACTCTTTCTCAGCAATAATCATGGCTTCTACCCGCCCTGAACTGCGGTCAGCGCATCGACCCTAGCGCCCTCGGGCACTTCGGTACTCGCCCACCGTGAACGCGGCACCACAGCACCATCGAGTGCGACAGCGACCCCCTGATCGGTGCCCGCCTGCTGAAGAATCAGCGCCTCAAGATTCGTGGCCGAAATGTCTAATAATGTGCCGTTATAGGTTATTTTCATGGATTATTCCTCTCGTTTCTGGTGCACAAACTGGCGGTATGGAGTAGCAATATCGCGTATCAGTGCTCAAACCTCTTCGGGGAGCATGGCGCGAACTCCGGCGGAATATCCCCGCCCAAAAACACCTCCGCACCGGCTTTCCCCGCGAGTGCCGCCAGTAAAATTCCGTGCCGAAAATACCCGTTCGAGATCAGCTGCCGCCGCCCGGTCGCCGTTATGCGGTCACCAAAGATCGGCAGATCATCCGGGGTTCCGGGGCGCACCCCCACATTCGACTCGATAAGCTCGCATTCCTCCACCGCAGGAACCACCCGAATCGCATCTTTGAGCAGCTGATACACGCCGTCCACGCCGGGGCGGGTACGGGTGTCCTCGCGGCTTGTCGCACCGATACACACCTCACCGCCAGGCCGTGGAATCACATAAACGGGACGCCCATTCACGAACCCGCGCACCACGTGCTCCACCAGCGGATGCGGCGCCTGCAAACGCAGAATATCACCGTAGACCGGCCGCAGCGGATACTGCCCCGCCGCGCCCAAACCGGTGCACACAATATCCCCAAAATCCGGGTCAGTCACGCGCTCACGCACAAACTCGACCCCGCGCGCCCTCAATGCCTTCACGAGAGCCTGCATAAACAGCCGGGGCACCACCTGATGATCGCCCTCAATCAACGCCGCACCCGCCAAATCCGGGGCAAGCGCAGGTTCCAGGGCACGCGCCCGGCTCACGGGAATTGCCTCGGCACTGCGATTGAGCGAATGGTAATACTCAGAAACATCGCGCAGATGCGCCGCATCCGCACGGTCACCCGCCACCATCAACGTGCCGGTCGTATTGTAGCCGGTGGGTGCGTCCGTCACCGCGGCGAGCCTGCGCATGAGCGAAGGGTACGCATCCGCGCTGGAAACCATGAGCGGGAAAAGCGCATCCTGCTGAAACTGCACTTCGGCAATAGGCGCGAGCATTCCGCCCGCAAAATAGCTGGCACCCGTGCCGCACTCGCCGGGGGTTGGGTCATAGACGCGCACCCGCTGGCCGCGTTCGGTAAGCTCAAAGGCGGTTATCAGCCCAATAATTCCGCCGCCCACCACGGTAATAACCTCTGCCATGATTATGCCTGCAACTCCGGGTTTTCCACGAAGGCACGCGCCATTGCAACCCCGGCAACCCCTGTTTTGCGGATGCTCGGGCAGTCTTGCGGCCAAATATCGCCGATAGCGACCACCGGAACCTTCGAGAGCTCGGCAAGTTCACGCAGCCCTTCAATACCCAGCGGCGGGCGGTTTGAGGCTTTGGTCGGGGAGGGTCGGAACGGCCCAGCACCAATGTAATCGATCAGGTGCGCAACGGTGTTAGCGCGCTCAACAAGCTCGCGAGTGCCGGTCGTGAGACCAATAATGGCGTGTTCGCCCAGCAGACGGCGGGCATCGGTGACGGGCAGATCGTCTTGACCTATATGTACCCCGTCGATGCGTACCCCGCGAGCACGCAGGGCGAGGGCAACATCCACCCGGTCATCAATGAGTATCTTCTGGTGGGGGAGCGCGATGCGCGCAATCTCTTCGGCAAGGGCATACAGGTCGCGGGCGCTGATGGGCTTGGAACGCACCTGTATGCAGGTGGCGTGCCGTGCCTGCCGCACCGTTTCGACGGGGTTTTCGCCGGTGACCAGGTACAGCGAAAGGTCTAAGGGGGTGGCGGTTTCGGCGGTGCTGTTGGGTGTCATGGGACCACGATTCGACTGTGAAAGTAGTACTTCCTGCGTGCTCACGCGGGCGTTGCGGTGATTTTGCGACGATGCGGCACACGCAGATGTTTCCCACTCAGGCTAGCACACAACCTTTATCGTGGTTCTTGGCGGCGTTTTTATTGCTTTGCTCGTGAGAGAAAATGACTACTGAATCAGCGTCATTGGTTGAAAATTAGGAATCTTCGCCGCTCTGCACCTATAGAGGTTAGGGGTGTATGAGGTGTTTTCTACGTCAGCTCTCTGAGGTATCAAGTTCTTCGAAAAGTTCCTGAGGTGAACTGTACTGTTGGGATGCCAGTACTCCATCCATCATGGCTCGGGTTTCTGCAATGGCCTCTTCAGTTGTTTCGTTATATTGCGGGTATTCGCTGGTGGGGAAGGCCGTGTTTTCTGGGGTAGGTACTGGGGAAGTATCCATAATAATCCTGACAAAAAGATTATTGACGTACTTTTACACACACATAGACTTTACTGTAAATTCGATCATTTCTATTGTGGGTAGCTGAGGAAAATAAAAAAAGCCCTGGTAAACACCAGAACTTTTGAGAGCGGCTGACAGGCTGGAGGGTGCGGATTCCGAGCGAGCGAGGTACCAAATCCGCGCCTGGAAGCGATTCCCGTCTAAGATTGGGTATGCGAAAACCCCTAACAGGAGCTAGGGGTTTATGTGAGCGGCTGACGGGAATCGAACCCGCGTATCAGGCTTGGGAAGCGTGCGCT
>ERZ772906.611-NODE-611-length-20616-cov-2.967998_pt1 | contig 20616 bp, 17 predicted proteins | sample MGYA00511338_ERZ772906 | MGnify/ENA primary metagenome ERZ772906 (study PRJEB29015, sample SAMEA2738076) | human oral metagenome | biome: human oral; feature: human-associated habitat; material: saliva | place: China | collected 2212 ... | reverse complement strand
CTCGAGGGTCTGCCCGATGGCTCCTGAGCGTGATCTGAAAGCGCGGGATTCGAGGGTTGAGGGGCGGTGCTCGGTGATGACGAGGGGCACCCCCCAGCGTGTGGCCAAGATCCCTCCCGTAACACCACCAGGGAAGACCGTGTGCGCGTGAACGATCTGCGCTTTCCCTCTTTCCTCGAAAAGAGCGGCCGCCTGCCAAATCAGACTGCGATGAATCTTTCGAGGGCGCCAAGCGCTCGTGGCATGGAGGGCAGGTGCAAACGGACGATCCGGATTCCGTGCTCGACGCTCACGCGCGGGTTGTCACGCTGCCAGCGCCTGCCCAGGGGTGAGGTTTCGAGGGCGAGAACCTCAACTTCGTGTCCCGCGCGAGAAAGCATGAGCGCCTGTTCTTCGAAGAAGGTGCCCGAGTGTTTCGCTCCGGGGCGCGGATACCAGGAGGGGACGAAGAGGATCCTCATTGAAGCGCCTGCGCATCGTATTGGGAGGCGGTGATCAGGCTCATGACGACGAGTCCTGCGAGCATTGCCGCCATGAGCAGCCCTAGGATCGTGGTCGTGGCGAGCAGGTCGAGGGGTGAGAGGCTGAGCCATGCGAGGGGCACTATGCAGTAAAGGACCCCGAAGACGAGCATGCGGCGCTGTTTCTCGGTGACGACGAAGAGGTTGGAGACCGGGGAGGTGAGGACCGTCATGAAGAGCCAGGGCGTCAGGGCCCTCGCGAAGTCTCCGGCTTGATCCCATTGGGCCCCGAACACGAAGGGGAAGAGCCAGGGCGCCAGAATGTACAGGAGCGTGAAGGGGATGATGGCGGCGAGGGCGGCCCTGCGGTAGGTGTCGGCCACGAGAGGGCGCATCTGTCCCGGCGCAGTATCGGAAAGCTTCTTGAGGAACACTTGTCCGACGGCCCCCGCGATCAAGCCGACGGGCACTTGCATGATGTTCCAGGCGAGTTGGAATTGGCCGAGGGCCGCGATCGCGACCGCTCCGATCGCGAGGTTGATTCCCGCGTTGCGCAGGGAGTCGACGAGGGCGTTGGGCCCGTTGAGTAGGGGCATGCGATGGTAGCGCCTCGCGACCTGGCGGAGCGGAGGGTCTTCGGATGTGCCTTGGCGTGCGTCTTTCGTTTTGGAGACGAGGAAGAGAAGGGACACGAGTTGTCCGAGCATCGTTCCCAGGATGAGCGCGCTGAATCCGCCGTGGAAGACGAGGCCGAAGAGGAGCTGGGAGGCGGCGATGGCGAGGGAGTTGATGACGCTGTTCACTGCAATATCACCAAAGCGGCCTTTTCGGGTGAGCCAGTAGCGCAGGTTCGAGGCTTGCGCGACGAGAGCCACTGTGATCCCCGCAGCCGAGAACCAGAGGGCGAGTTCTCCTGAGTGGTGATAGGCGTCTTTGAGGGGACGAGCGATCACGATGAGGACGAGGGAGGTGATGATCGATGTGAGGAGGATTGATCGGGAGGCGAGCCTATGCAGGCTCCTCGCGCTCGCCTCATCCTTGGGCAGTATGACTGCGAGGTCGTAGCGGGCTGCGGCGATTGTGATGACGAGGGTGGTGATCGCCCCGTAGACGCCGAGGAGGCCCTTGTCGACATCCGAGTAGACGCGTGCGATGAAGATTTGCAGCACGAAGGCGATGACTTGGGCGCTCAAGGTTCCCGACATGAGTGTGAGGATCGCGCGCAATACGGGGCTTCGTGAAAGGAGGGAGGAGATCTTCGAGCTGGGCCGTGTGGCTTGCGGTTTTCCCTTCGCTGCCCCGAACTCGACCCCGGTCCAGGGCGCGTCTTCGGCTTGGGGGTCCCGCATGGGCCTATTCAATCAGATCCTTCGAGCATTGAGCCTTCGCACACGTGGGTCTGCGGCATGCAGGCTGTACGGCAGCTGCATCGATCGCATCGCCCCTTTCGCATGCGTGGATCTACGTCGAGAGATGTGCAAGAGCCAAAACTCTGGGGAATCGTCCTCTTGCTCGCATGGGTCTGTGAATGACCTTCTTCTAGGCTTCGAGTTCGCCCCGATCCCCCTCTTACTCGCATAGGGCTGCGGCGTCGATCTCGGCGATAGAATCCAAGGAGAGTCCACGTTCTCGCTCGGGCAGCGGCTGAGCGAAGAAAGGAGAACACGTGGCCGTCCCTCGTCTCCTCCTCTCCTCATCCGCTTGGCTCGACTCCTCCGATCATTCGACGCGCGTGTGGGCCCCGCTTCCCGCTTATGCGAAAGCCCTGCTGCGCGCCCTGGACTCTCCGCTTTCTCTTGCTCGCCGCGCCGTTCCCCTTTCGAGCACCAACCCCGCGCACAAGGACTCGAGCGCCTCCCCCTCCAGGGCCCCGATCGTCCCCTCCGTGCAAGCCCTCAGCCAAGCCCTTGCCGAGGCATACGGCCACTGGAGCCTCATCTCTTCCCTGGGAGAATCGATTCTCCTCGCAACAGACCGAATGCGCTCCCTCGGCCTCCTCTACGCCTTCGACGGTCAACGCTGGATCATCACCGACGATGTGAACTCCCTGCTCGCCCACCTGCCTGGACTGCGGCGCGACGAACGCCAGGCCAAGATCTTCACCTCCTTCGGCTATACCCTCGGTAGACGAACCCTGCTCGAGGGCGTCTCCTCCGTGGAGGCGGGCTCCCTCGTCCTTTTAAATCCCGATGGAAGCACCTCGACCTCGTCCTTCGCCGACTACCGGCGCCCCTCAGTCCTCATTGATGAGGAGGCGGAGTTCCACGCCCTTTTCGAAAAAGCCCTCGACCAAAGCTTCACGCGTCTGCTCGATGCAGCAGGCTCGAGGACTCTCGCCGTACCGCTCTCGGGAGGCCTCGACTCGCGTCTCCTCCTCGCCTGGCTTACCCGTTTGGGAGCCTCCAATATCCGGACCTTCACCTACGGCAAGCCCGCAGCACCAGAAGTCGGGATTTCTCACGGCGTCGCCCAGGCCTTCGCCCTGCCCTGGGTCAGCGTCGACTACACGCCCGAGAAGATCAGCGCCTTCTGGTCGGGCCCCGAGGCAGAGGCCTTCCGCCGAGCCAATTGGTGCGGAGTGTCCCTCCCCCACGTTCAAGACTCCTACGCCCTGCACGAACTGTGCCGCAGCGGCTGGATCGACGAGGACGCGATCCTCATGGCGGTGCTGGACGCGGGAGCCGAAGAAGTCGTCGAGGGGCGGGACTCCTTCGAGGTCATCAGCGAGCCCAACGATCTCATCGCGGTGCGCAGCGCCGTGACGGAGGCGGGCATGGACTACGACTCCGCCGAGTCCCACTTCGTGGCGGGCACCAAGATCGAGGTCGGTCCGGAGGACGCCCGCAAGGTTCTGCGCCTCATCGACGCCCTGGAGGACCTCGACGACGTTCAGAACGTCTTCACCTCGGCGGATATCTCGCCCGAGGTCGCCGCCCGACTCGACGACGAGTGAGCCGACCCTGGTCCCCCTCGCCGTCCGGCCCGCCTCCGCTAGCGCCGTTGTCGCCCAGCAGCGGGTGCTCGGGGTCGATCCGGGTCTGACGCGGTGCGGTCTGGGCTGCGTCGACATCGATCCCCGGCGTCGGGTGCGCCTCGTGCGGATGGGTGTCGTGCGCACCCCGCCGTCCCAATCCCCCGAGCAGCGCCTGCTGACCATCGCCGAGGCCTTCGAGGACTGGATCGCCGAGCTTGCCCCCACGGCCGTGTCGATCGAACGCGTCTTCGCCCAGGACAACCTGCGCTCGGTCATCGGGGTCGCTCAAGTGACGGGTGTGGCGATGGTCGTCGGCGCTCGGGCTGGCCTGGAGGTCGCCTTGCACACCCCCAGTGAGGCTAAGGCGGCGGTGACCGGGTCGGGCACGGCGGGCAAGGCTCAGGTGCAGGTGATGGTCCAACGGATCCTGGGGCTGGTCGAGCCGCCCCGGCCGTCGGATGCTGCCGATGCCCTCGCCCAGGCCATCTGCCACGGATGGCGCGGCGGCGGGACGGGTGCGGACGGGGCCGCTGAGATGGTCTCCGCAGGCGGTTCGGTGCGCGTGTCGGCGCGCACCTCCGCACAGCGGCAGTGGGCGGCCGCGCAGGCTGCCGTTAGACGCACCGGGGCCGTCGACCCCCGGCGTCGGCGGTGACGGCGCGCGCCGTGCGCGTACGGCTCCCCGGTCGCCGGCTGCTAGCCTGTGGACAGGTGTTCGACCCCCTTCTACCCAAGGAGCCTGCCCCATGATCGCGTCACTGCGCGGAAGAGTCCTCGACGTCTCCCTGACCGGAGCGGTCATTGAGACGGGGGGCATCGGCATGGCCTTCCAGGCGACGCCCGCCACGTTGTCCGGGCTGCGCACCGGCGAGGAGGGCTTCGTGCTCACCGAGCTCGTCGTCCGGGAGGACTCCATGACCCTATTCGGTTTCGCCGACGCCGACGAGCGCCACTGCTTTCGCGTTCTGCTGTCGGCCAAGGGCGTCGGCGCCAAGCTGGCGCTGGCCGTGCTCGCCGTCCACGCCCCTGACGCCCTGCGCCGGGCGGTCGCGAGCCGGGACGTCGCCGCTCTGACGCGCGTGCCCGGTCTGGGCCCCAAAGGGGCGCAGCGCGTCATCATCGACGTTGGCGACGGGCTGGGCGCGCCCGCCACCGACGTCGAGTCCGTCGCCGAGGCCGGGGGCGGGACGCAGGGGGAGGGGGGTGAGCTGAATCCGGACGTCGTCGCCGCCCTGATTCAGCTCGGCTGGAACGAGACGACGGCCACACGAGCGGTGATCGCCGTCGAGTCGAGTGGCGAGGGGGGAGCCGGGCTGAGCGTTCCCGAGCTGCTGCGGGCTTCCCTGCGCTGGCTGGGAGGCGGTCACCGTGACTGATGCCGTTCCATCGGCGCCGGGGACGGACCCGGCCGGTCGCCTCGTCACCGGCGGCGCAGATGATACCGAGCGCGCCGCCGAGGCCGCCCTGCGTCCCCGGCGCCTGGAAGACTTCATCGGCCAGGAGGTCGTGCGCAGTCAGCTGTCGGTCGTGCTGCGCGCCGCCCTGGCCCGCGGTGCCACGCCCGATCACGTCCTGCTGTCGGGCCCGCCCGGACTGGGGAAGACGACGCTGGCCATGATCATCGCCGCGGAGGTCGAGGGCTCCCTGCGACTGACCTCCGGACCGGCCATCCAGCACGCCGGCGACCTGGCGGCCATCCTCTCCTCTTTGGAGAGGAGCGACGTTCTGTTCATCGATGAGATCCACCGCCTGGCCCGCACCGCCGAGGAGATGCTCTATCTGGCCATGGAGGACTATCGGGTCGATGTCGTCGTGGGCAAGGGGCCCGGTGCGACCTCGATTCCGTTGACGCTGCCGCCCTTCACGGTGGTCGGCGCGACGACTCGCGCTGGGCTGCTGCCTGCCCCGTTGCGCGACCGCTTCGGCTTCACCGGTCACCTGGAGTACTACGGGCCGGCGGATCTGGCCCGCATCGTGGCCCGGTCCGCCGATCTGCTCGGCGTCGTCATCGCGCCCGATGCGGCCGACGAACTGGCGCGCCGATCGCGCGGCACCCCTCGCATCGCCAACCGCCTGCTGCGGCGCGTTCAGGACTGGGCCCAAGTGCACGGCACACCGGGACGGTTGGATTTGAGGGCGACCCGCGACGCGCTGGCGATCTTCGAAGTGGACGTCTTGGGGCTGGACCGCCTCGACCGCTCGGTCCTGCACGTCCTGTGCACCCGTTTCGCGGGCAGCCCGGTGGGGCTGACGACCCTAGCGGTCAGCGTCGGGGAGGAGCCCGAGACCATCGAGACGGTGGCCGAGCCCTATCTCTTCCGCGAGGGCCTGATCGTGCGCACGCCCCGGGGCCGCATGGCGACGCAGGCCGCCTACGAGCATTTGGGGCTGGCCGTCCCCGACGACGGCCTTCTGTTCTCCTGACACCGCGCGAGGCGTCGGGGACCGAGCGCCCGTGACGGCGACGGTCATGTCTCACACGCGCTCGCGCGCTGACAGCGTCGGGCGGTGGCCTAGACTCGGCAGCGCTGTTCCTCTCGACAAGAGGATCTCTCAGACGAACGGAGTCTTCCTCATGATTTCCATGCTTCTCATGGTCGGCCTCATGCTGCTGGCCCTGTGGGCCATGTCGCGCTTCTCACGCACGCAGCAGCAGAAAATGGTCGCCGAGCAGGAGCGGCGCACGGAGGAGGCTCTCGTGCCGGGTAACTGGGTGCGCACGCGTGCCGGTTTTTACGGCACCGTGGTCGAGGTCAGCGGCGATGTCGTGACGTTGGCCACTCCATTGGGCGATGAGTCGCTGTGGAACAAGGCCGCGATCATCGGGGCCGAGGAACCGCCCTTCGCCACCGAGGACGACGGTTCCGCGGACGACGGGCGCACCGGCGGCGCTGGCCCGGACGAGGGCGGGACTTCCGATGCGCCCGGCGATGAGGACGCCGAGGCGGAGAAGGTCGATGACGAGGCCTGACACCCCCGCGCGCACCAGAGACACCTGAGCGGCCGAGAGCCGCACCACCTCCTGAGGAAGGGACCGCGTGTCCACCAAGCAGACGAAGCATCCGGGACGTCGCCTCCTGGTGCTGCTTCTCATCATCGTGATCGGTTTCGCAGGGCTCTACGCCGGCGCCGCCACCGGCCGTGCATCCATGACTCCGGGCCTCGCCCTGGATCTGGAGGGCGGTACTCAGATCATCCTGACTCCCACGACGTCGGACGGTTCCGAGATCACCGACGACGACGTCAACCAGGCCATCGAGATCATTCGTCAGCGCGTGGACGCCTCCGGCGTCTCCGAGGCGCAGATCTCCCGCCAGGGCGGACAGAACATCGTGGTCTCGCTGCCCGGCAAGCCCAGCCAGGCCACCCTGGAGCTGGTGCGGACCTCCGCCGTCATGTACTTCCGACCGGTCCTTCGCATCCTGCCGGGCAGCGCCCAGCAGGCCGCCAAGAACATCGCCAGCCAGAACCCCTCCGGCGCGGTGACCCCGGCGCCGACGGTTCAGCCCAGCCCGAGCGCCGGTAGCGAGGCGACTCAGCCCGCAGAGGACTCGGAGGGCGCTGAGGAGGGCACAGGCGAGGGTGAGCAGCCGGCCGCGACCCCGGCCCCCACCGCGCAGCCCACAGCTCAGCCGACGGCGCAGCCCAGGACTCCCGAGGAGATCGCCAAGCAGCTGGCGGACGTCAACCAGGACGGCGTCATCTCCTCCGACCCGCTCCCCGCGCAGGACAAGACGAACTCATCGGACTCCTGGATCACCGAGAAGCTCCTCTACGACGGCTACATGACCGACTGCTCCGACCCGAAGAACCTCACGGGGCAGACGCAGGACCCCAAGGTCGCCGTCATCTCCTGCTCCAAGGAGGCCGGCTCCCACAGCCACGGCGCCTACATCCTCGGCCCTGCCGAGATCACCGGGACCGAGCTCAAGAGCGCCAACTCTGGTCTGGAAACCGACTCCCGGGGGCAGGCCACCCACCAGTGGGTCGTCTCGCTGGCCTTCAACGCTGACGGCACCAAGAAGTTCTCCGAGCTGTCCAAGCGGCTGCTGGCCTACCGCGACCAGGCGAGTGCCGCCGGCGCGCAGGGCGCCCAGAACCCGCAGGCCCAGAGCAACCAGGACAAGGCCCAGTTCGCCATCGTCCTGGACGGGCTGACCATCATGGCCTCCGGGTTCAACCAGGACGTCCACTCGCCGATCACCGACGGCCGGGTCCAGATCACCGGTAACTTCAACCAGAACCAGGCCAACACCCTGGCGAACCAGCTCTCCTTCGGCTCGCTGCCGCTGAGCTTCACGGTCCAGTCCGAGCAGCAGATCTCCGCCACTCTGGGAACCGAGCAGCTGCGCAACGGCCTGATCGCCGGGCTCATCGGCTTCGCCCTCATCATCCTCTACCTGGCCTGGCAGTACCGCGGCCTGGCGGTGGTGGCCGTGGCCTCGCTGGCGGTGGCCGCGGCCGGTACCTACCTGGTCATCGCCGCGCTGAGCGCGACCATGGGATATCGCCTGTCCCTGGCGGGCGTGGCCGGCCTCATCATCTCCATCGGCATCACGGTGGACTCCTTCATCATCTACTTCGAGCGCGTCCGCGACGAGGTGCGTCAGGGACGGACGCTCAGGACGGCGATCGACGAGGGGTGGAAGCACGCCAGGCGTACGATCCTCGTCTCCGACGCGGTCAACCTCGTGGCCGCGATCGTGCTCTACTTCCTCGCCGTCGGCGGGGTGCAGGGCTTCGCATTCACGCTGGGCGTGACCACCTGCGTGGACCTGGCCATCATCATCTTCTTCACCCACCCGTTCATGGAGTGGATCATCCGCTTCCGCTTCTTCGGAGAGGGCCACCGGCTCTCCGGCCTCGACCCCGAGCACCTCGGGGCCACGTCGTCCACCTACGGCAAGGGGCGCGAGGCCGTTGCCGACCGCGTGGCCGGCTCGCTGGCACGTCGCAAGGCCGAGGCCCGCCGGGCCGCCGAGAACCCGGATGAGGTCACCGCTGACGACGCCGACGACTCGGATGACACGCACGACGCCGTCGACGAGGCGGCGGAGCAGGGGGAGGTCGACGCGATCGATGTCGCGGCCGACGGCGGAAAGGACGGTGAGACGAAGTGAAGTCTCTCGCCACGCTCGGTAACGAGCTCTACTCGGCTAAGACATCCATCGCCTTCGTCGGCAAACGGAAAGTCTGGTACCTCATCGCCGTCGTCATCATCCTGGGCTCGGCCACGCTCCTGAGCACCGTGGGACTCACTCCGGGCATCGACTTCAAGGGCGGCTCCGAGATCACCGTGACGGGGCTGTCCTCGCCCTCGGAGCGTCCCGCCAACGAGGTCCTCTCCAAGAGCGACCTGGCGGCCGGTTCCTCGGTGACGACCATGGGCTCGTCGTCGGTGAGGGTGCAGACCTCTGAGCTGAGCAAGCAGCGCCTCGACTCGCTGGCCGGTCAGCTCGCCACCGCCTACAAGACCGACGCCTCCAACGTCTCAGCGACGACTGTGGGACCGACCTGGTCCTCCGACGTCACGAAGAAGGCGATTCGAGGGCTGATCCTGTTCTTCATCTTCGTCGGACTACTCATCTGGGCGTACTTCCGCACCTGGAAGATGGCGGCCGCAGCCCTGCTCGCCCTGTGCCACGACATCATCGTCACCGTGGGCATCTACGCCCTGTCCGGATTCGAGGTCACCCCGGCCACGATCATCGGTGTGCTGACGATCCTGGGGTACTCCCTCTACGACACGGTGGTGGTCTTCGACAAGATCCGGGAGAACACCGAGGACTTCGAGTCCCAGAGCCGATCCACCTATGCCGAGCTCGCGAACCTGGCGGTCAACCAGACCTTCATCCGCTCGATCAACACCTCCGTGGTCGGTGTGCTCCCGGTGGCCTCGCTGCTGTTCGTCGGAGCCTTCATCCTGGGCGCAGGAACGCTTCGTGACATCGCCCTGACGCTGTTCATCGGTATGATCGCCGGAACCCTGTCCTCGATCTTCCTGGCCACCCCCCTCCTAGTGGACCTGCGTTCACGTGAGAAGCGCATCAAGGAACACACCGCCAAGGTCGCCGCGGCGCGCCAGCACCGTCGGGACGAGGCCGGTGACGATGCCGAGGAACTGGCTAAGATTGACGCGGCTCCGGCCGCCTCACCAGTCACTCCCGGCCACCACCTCGGCGTGGCGGCTCAGCCTAAAAGGAAGAAGAAGCGCAGATGACCACCGCTCCCGTGGCCCATTCCGAGTCGGTGCCCGAGTCCCTGACCAAGCTGGTCATGAGCCATCTGCGCGAGATTCCCGACTTCCCCGAGCCGGGGGTCCTCTTCCGGGACATCACTCCGCTCCTGGCCGATGGACAGGCCTTCGCCGGTCTCGTCGAGGGTCTGGCCGATCACTATCGGGGGCGGATCGATGCGATCGCGGGGCTTGAGTCGCGCGGCTTCATCCTGGCGGCGCCCTTGGCGGTTCGGCTCGGGGTCGGCATGATCACGGTGCGCAAGGGCGGCAAGCTGCCCGGCTCGGTCATTGGCGTGGACTACGCACTCGAGTACGGCACGGCCAGGATGGAGCTGAGGCCCGAGACCGTCACCAAGGGCGCGCGCGTCCTGGTCATCGACGACGTGCTGGCCACCGGTGGGACGGCCGCCGCCTCCATCTCCCTCATTGAGCAGGCCGGTGCCACGGTGGAGGCCATCTGCATGCTTCTGGAGCTGTCCGATCTGGGCGGTCGCCGCCAGCTTCAGGGGCGTGAGGTGGACTCGATCGTCATCTTCTGAGACGAGGATCGGGCGGCGCCTCCGCTTCGCCCTGTCCTCTGCCACTGCTGATTCCGGTGTGGTGTCGTGACCCTGAAGGACGCGACACCGCACGGCCATCGGCAGCGCCGGCACGCCTCGGTGTGCCGGCCGCTATATGATGCGTCAATGACGGAGACGAAGAACACCCCGGACACGTCAGGTGACAGTGTTGTCCCCGGCTCGCGCGTGCGCAGCCGTCTGGCGTGGTTCGGCTCCCGGGGGCACTCCACACCGGCGGCCATCGAGCCGCTGCTGCGCGCGGTGCGCGCCAACCACCCCAAGGCCGACACGAGCCTCATCGTGCGCGCCTACGAAGTGGCGGAGAAGGCTCACTCCGGCCAGCGACGCAAGTCCGGGGAGCCCTACATCACCCACCCGGTGGCAGTGGCGACCATCCTGGCCGAGCTGGGGATGACGGCCCAGACCCTGGCGGCAGCCGTCCTGCACGACACCGTGGAGGACACCGACTACACCCTCGAGCGCCTGCGCGCCGACTTCGGTGACGAGATCAGCCTGCTCGTTGACGGCGTCACCAAGCTCGACAAGCTCCAGTACGGGGAGGCCGCCCAGGCTGAGACGGTGCGCAAGATGATCATCGCGATGTCCAAGGACATCCGGGTCCTGGTCATCAAGCTCGGCGACCGGCTTCACAACGCCCGCACCTGGAAGTACGTCTCCGCGGAGAACGCCGCCCGCAAGGCCAAGGAGACCCTGGAGATCTATGCGCCCCTGGCCCACCGCCTGGGAATGAACACGATCAAGTGGGAGCTGGAGGACCGTTCCTTCAAGGCCCTCTATCCCGGCGTCTACGAGGAGATCGAGCACATGGTGGCTGAGCGGGCCCCGGCTCGCGAGGAGTACCTGCGCCAGGTTCGCCTCCAGATCGAGGAGGACCTGAGGGTCAACAAGATCAAGGGCGCCGTGACCGGGCGGCCCAAGCACTACTACTCGATCTACCAGAAGATGATCGTGCGGGGGAAGGACTTCGACGACATCTACGACCTGGTGGCGGTGCGAGTCATCGTCGACACCGTCCAGGACTGCTACGCGGTGCTCGGCTCCCTGCACTCGCGCTGGACCCCTATGAGCGGGCGCTTCAAGGACTACATCGCCGTCCCCAAGTTCAACCTCTACCAGTCGCTGCACACGACTGTCGTGGGGCCGGGTGGCAAGCCGGTGGAGATCCAGATCCGCACCCACGAGATGCACCGCATGGCCGAGTACGGCGTGGCCGCGCACTGGCGTTACAAGGAGGACCCCAACGCCTCGGGTCCCAGCGCCCTGGGAGGCAGGCCCGGAGACTCCGACCAGGGCGACATGGGCTGGCTGCGCCAGCTCGTCGACTGGCAGAAGGAGACCCAGGACCCCACCGAGTTCCTCGACGCCCTGCGCTACGAGATGGCCGGGGACCAGGTCTACGTCTTCACCCCCCGGGGTGATGTCCTCGCACTGCCGGCGGGAGCCACCCCGGTGGACTTCGCCTACGCCGTCCACACCGAGGTCGGCCACCGCACGGTGGGCGCACGCGTCAACAGCCGACTGGTGCCCCTGGACACGCGCCTGGAGAACGGTGACACGGTGGAGGTCTTCACCTCCAAGGCCATCAACGCCGGACCCTCGCGCGACTGGCTCTCCTTCGTCGCCTCCACCCGGGCCCGCAACAAGATACGTTCGTGGTTCTCCAAGGAGCGTCGTGAGGAGGCCATCGAGGAGGGCAAGGGCGCCATTGCCCGCACCCTGCGTAAGCAGAACCTGCCTCTTCAGCGCCTCATGAGCCACGAGACCCTCATGAACGTGGCCAAGACCCTCGACAAGGTCGACATCGACGGCCTGTACGCCGCGGTGGGTGAGGGACACGTGTCGGCCCAGCACGTCGTCGACACCCTGGTGGCCACCATGGGCGGGGAGGACGGCGCCGAGGAGACCCTCGCGGAGGGGATCCTGCCCACCCGGGCCACGACGCACCGCCGGCCGCGTACGGCCGACGCCGGAGTCGTTGTCGCCGGTATGGACGAGGGTGACGTCTACGTCAAGCTGGCGCGCTGCTGCACCCCCATGCCGGGTGACCCCATCGTCGGCTTCATCACCCGCGGTTCGGGTGTCTCAGTGCACCGGGCCGACTGCCAGAACGTCGACCAGCTCCAGCGCGAGCCCGAGCGCCTCATCACCGTCTCCTGGGCGGATCACGCCCAGTCGGCCTACCTGGTCCAGGTGGAGGTTGAGGCCCTGGACCGTGGGGGCCTTCTCGCCGACATCACCCGGGCACTGGCAGACAGCCACGTCAACCTTGTCAGTGCCAGCATCGGCACGAGCCGGGACCGGGTTGTCACCGGGCGGTTCGTCGTCGAGCTGGCTGAGGCCGGGCACCTGGACCACACGCTGGCGGCCCTGCGGCGCATCGACGGCGTCTTCGAGGCGCGCAGAAGCCTGTCCACGACGCGCCGTCGATGAAAAGGACTGAGGACGAGTGGTGCCACGTGACTACGGATCGTTACGTGGCATTTAGCCTGATACTACGGACTCTTCGTAAATAGGACTCGCCGGAGCCATTTGCAGCTGCCTCCATAACGGCAAGCCGGTCGAATTCATCCAATAAGGATGGCCAACGACTTTCGCGGAGGCGGAAGGTGATGACGGATGTCACATGCTCTCCTTTGTAATCTTTGGGCGAAAATTTAATCTTGCGTCGATCGGAAGAACGTATGACAAGGTTGCTGGTCTGTTGCGGATTGCTTGAATAATTATATGAGCATGACGTTATGTCTTCGAAGTCGATTCGAGTTGTCCCGTCAAGGAAGGAGTGCTTCTCGATGTATCCTGGCCCGACCTCGATGTAGTTATCGTTAGTTTGGAGGATTACTCCAGCTCCTAAAGTGATAAGTATGATGGCGAACACGAGCCACATGGTAGCGACGCCGGCGTCATCGTCAGAAAATGAAGGGTTGATCCATCGCCTGCAGCCGAGCCAGAGGGTGGCTGTACCAAAAAATAGCACTACGCCCCCGCCGAGAAACTGATATTGTGGCGGTTTTGATCGTACAACGCCATCTTCTGTCATGGCAGAGCCGGTCACTCGGTCGAAGTGGTCCAATCCCAGCCTGATGATGATGCCGAGTATCATAGCAAGACCAAGAGGGAATGGAATATTCTTCACGTTGACAACATTAGTTTCTTCTGCGGGGAGTTATGAACGGCTTCACTGAAGGCGTAATGAAGGCTCTGACTGGTGCCCGCGGTGCTGACTCGAATCAATGTTCTTCGAGAATGTGTCGCTCTTTACTGGAGAAATGTGACGGACTCGATGATGTGCTGCGCCCGCGGGCAGCCTCTGCTGGCGGCCCCCCGGCAGTGGTTGAGGGTGAGCAGAAGGCGCACTCGGCTCACTCCGTGGTTGCGGGCGATCAGGATGGCCTGCACAGCCTGTACTGGTGGACCCAGGCGGGCAATGTCGACGGCGGCTCGGGCGATCGTGGCGCAGGTGATGCCCCCGATCACGGTCGTGTCGCAGTGGGGCAGCCGGCCTCGTCGGGTCACCAGATAGGGCAGTCGACTTCGACGGCCTCCGGGCAGGCTCACCTCCAGGGATTCGGGCGGGGATCCGCCGACGTGCACCCACAGGGCGGTGCTTGCCAGCAGCACACCCCGGCAGGGCAGGGCTGCGGCAATGGCCCGCATGCGTCCCTCGGCCGAGTGCAGAGTGTCTGCCGGTTGCAGGTTGCCCAGGATGTTGACCAGCAGCCGGGCATCGAGCCCGGCGCACCTGAGCACCTCCATGTCCTGAGGCGGAAGCGTGCCCAGAACCGGGGTCAGCGGGCGGGCGGACAGGTGGGCCACGGCGGCGTGGCCGGGTACCGGGACAAAACGAGCCATATGCCATCGTGGACGGCAACCGGTCGCGGGCGCCACAGTGAACCGGCCGCCTGTGGATAACCTCGTGGTGACGGCGCGGAGTTGACCCTTACGCGGCGGGAGGCTCCACGGTGGACGGCACGCACCCGGACACGTGCCAGTTGGAGCCAGTACTGAGGAAGGAGACAGGGTGAAGGACTCTCAAGAGCGTCATGCTGGAGCTGAAAGGCCTGGCACGGCAGCCGAGGCCACGGTCGATGCCGTGTCGGAGGATGCTGACATCGCCATGACGGTCGGTGAGGTCTCAACGCTCCTGGGCGTCAGCGTCAGGGCGCTGCATCACTGGGACGAGTCCGGCCTGGTGCATCCCTCCCAGCGCAGTGCCGCCGGCTACCGGCTCTACAGCGAGGCGGACATCATGCGCATCCAGCAGGTCCTCGTCTACCGGCAGACCGGCATGAGCCTGGCCGACATCAAGGCAGTTCTTGACGAGCAGGGCGCCGACGCACTGACGCACCTGCGCCGTCAGCGCGAGCTGGTGCAAGGACAGATCTCCCACCTCCAGCACAAGCTCAGCTCCATCGACATGGTGATCGACATACATCAGTTGGGAGCGAGGATCTCCGTGGCTGAGATGGCGGAGATCTGGGGGACCGACTGGGACCCCGTCTATGTCGAGGAGGCCCGCGCCCAGTGGGGTGATACACCGGAGTGGGCCGAGTCCTACCAACGCAAGGCTCGGATGTCTCGCGCCGACTGGGAGCAGGCGCACGAGGAGACCGTCGCTCTGGAGACCGCGCTTGCCGAGGCGATGCGCAACGGCGTCGAACCGGGCAGCCCCGAGGCCAATGCCCTGGCGCGGTGGCACCGCAAGGACTTCAACCGGTGGTTCGAGGTCTCCACCTCCAAGCAGGTCATTATCGCCCGCAGCTATGTGGCCGATGAGCGATATGCCCGCTACTACGACAAGCGCGCACCGGGCCTGGCGGCCTGGCTCAAGGACGTCATCGACGCCTGCGCCAGGTCTGAGGGAGTGGACCCCGCGACCGCCACCTGGGAGTAGAGGACTCTCGGGGTAACGCACAAGAGCCGCACTGAAGTGATGAAGCGGGGGCCGACACCTGCTTCGGTGTCGGCCCCCGCGCAAGGCTCGCGGACGCGCAGCGTCGTGAGGCGGGCCTCGGGTCAGGCCTTGGCCGAGCGCAGCACCTGCTCGAGCCAGGCCCGGCGAGCCGTCAGCGCGGCCTCGGTCTCGGCGATCTTCTTGGCGTCACCAGCGGCCTGGGCGGCAGCCAGGTCCTTCTCCAGACCGGCGATCGCGTCCTGGAGCTGACCGGCCAGGCCCTCGGCGCGGGCCTTGGTCTCCGGGTCGGTGCGGCGCCACTCGGCGTTCTCCGCCTCGCGGATCGCGTCCTCGACGGCACGCATGCGGCCCTCGATGCGGCGCACGGCTCCGCGGGGGACCCGCCCGGCCTCCTCCCAGGCGTCCTGAATGGGGCGCAGGGCCTTCTTGGCGGCCTTGATGTCCTTGATGGGCAGGAGCGCCTCGGCCTTGGCCACCAGCGCCTCCTTGACCTTGAGGTTCTCGGCGAACTCGGCGTCGACGGCCTCGTCCTTGGCGCGGCGGGCGTCGAAGAAGACCTGCTGGGCGGCGCGGAACCGGGCCCACAGGGCGTCGTCCTCCTTGCGGGAGGCGCGTCCGGCCTTCTTCCACTCGGCCAGCAGGTCACGGTACTTCGCGGAGGTGCCGGCCCAGTCGGTGGAGGTCTGCATCTCCTCGGCGCGCTTGATGAGCGCTTCCTTGGCGGCCCGCACCTGCGCCTGCTTGGCGTCCAGCTCACTGAAGAACTGGCGGCGGTGACGGTCGAAGGTGGTGCGCGCGTGGGAGAAGCGCTTCCACAGCCCGTCCTCGGTGGGACGGTCCAGGCGCGGCCCGCGCCGCTGCGCGGCCTTCCAGGACTCGAGCAGCTCACGCAGCTCGGCGCCGGAGTTCTTCCACTGCGTGCGGGCCGGGTCCTGCTCGGCGATGGCCTCAGCTCGCTCGACGATCGCCGTGCGCTCCTTGAGAGCCTGCTCCTTGGCGGCCGCGCGCTCGGCGGAGACGGCCTCACGTCGCTCGGCGGCCACGGTCTTGAGCGCGGCGAAACGGGCCCGCAGTCCCTCCAGGTCGCCGACGGCGGCCGGCTCGGTGAGGGACTCGGAGATCGAGGACAGGGTCGAGTCGATCTCGCGGACGCTGAGCTGGGGCAGGCGGGTGGCGAACAGGTCGATGGTCGCCTTGAGGTCCAGGTAGCGGCGCACGTAGAAGGCCATGGCCTCGGCGATCGGAGCATCGGGGAACTGGCCGACCTCGCGCTCGGCGCCACCGTCCTGGACGTAGACCCGGCCCTCACCGTCCACGCGTCCCCACTTGGCGGCGTCCATGGCCTCCTGCGGGTCTACGGCCGGCTCGGCAGGTGCCGCAGGCGCCGCTGCCGGGGCGGGAACCTCGGCCGGGGTCGGCGTGGCGTCCTCCGGGGTGGCCTCGGCGGCCTGAACCTTCTCGGTCGGCTGCTCGGTCTGGGCAGGCTCCTTGGAGGCGGGAGACGCCGGCTCGTCAGAGGACGCCGCTGTGGGCTGCTCGCCGGGCTCGGGCTCCTTGGAGGACTCGTTGGAGGACTCGACGTCGGCCGGTGTCTGCGGGGTGCTGGTCTGCGTTGACGCAACGGCCTCGACCGCGGGATCGGCGGGGGAGGCGTCGGCCGTTGGTGCCTGCTCCGTCGGGCTGGGCGCTGCCGACTCGTTCAGGTCGGTCGGCTGGATGGTCTGCTCAGTGTCTGATTGGTTGTCAGGCTGGTTGTCAGACCGGTTGTCGGGCTGGATCCGCTCAGTCACGGGATGCTCCTTCATGGTTGACGGGGAGGGAGCGGCGTGACCGCTCCGTTCCGTTCGCGCCCGGCTCTCAAGCCGGGTGGTGATGACGTGCCGTCGGAGGACGGCAGTGCCGAAAGTCTACGTTCCTGCCGGCTCCATTCACCATCCTTCGCCCCACTGATTTCAGTTGATTCGTTGAGCGCCGATGCCCCTCACAAGCGGGCCGGTGTCGGTTCCCCACGCCTCGTCGACGGCTGGCGCTGTTAGCATGTGACCATGCTCGCGTGACTCGCCCCTGTGTCCCCACCGCCTCATGCCAAGGACGAGTCATGCCTGCGATCAGTTTCTCCCATGTCAGCTTCTCCTACACCTCCGCCCCCTTGCTGGAGAGCATCAACCTCACGGTCTCCGACGACGAACGCGTCTGCGTCGTCGGCCCCAACGGATCGGGGAAGTCCACGCTCCTGCGCCTAGCTACTGGCGAACTGTCCCCTGACCACGGGGCTGTCAGCATTCCCGAGCATCATGGCCCGCCGGCGACCGACTCGGCGGAGTCGACTGCAACGTCGATCGAGGGCTACCTCGACGCCGTCTGCGCTGAGACCCTGGACGCGCTTGATCGTTTCGAGCGCATGGGCGAGGCCATTGCCCAGGCTGGAGCTGAAGCCGGCTCCCTCGCTGAGGAATACGACTCGTTACTGACCCGGCTTGAGTCGCTCAACGCCTGGAACCTGCCGGCTCGACGGGCTGAGGCGCTCGCCGGGCTGGGACTGGGGCGTGTGGATACAGGCCGCCTTGTCTCCTCCCTGTCGCCGGGGCAACGGGGGAGGCTGGAGATCGCCGCTCTGCTTCTTTCAGCCGGTCAGGCGCTGGTGCTCGACGAGCCCACCAACCACCTGGATGCCGGTGGCAGCAGCTACCTGAGCGAGATAATGGCGTCATGGCCCGGACCGGTCCTGTTCTCCTCTCACGATCGTGCCTTCATTGACGAGGTGGCCACCGCCGTCGTCGACCTCGACACAGCGCCGTGGCAGGCACTCGCCACCGCCTCCGGGGACAGCGGCCCCATGGGTGCCTACCGGTGCACGGGGAGATACAGCGACTACCTCGTGGAGAAGGCGCACGCCAGGTCGTCCCACCACAGTCTTCACCAGCGTCAGCAGGAGCAGCGGCGCAAGCTCGCGCGTCACCGTCGCGACTCCGAGATCGTTGGGCACAGCGGGGCAGCGCCCCGGACCGAGGCCCGCATAGCCCGGAAGTTCTACGCCGACCGCGCCCAGCGCGTCTCCACCCGGCGCCAGACGCAGGACGACCGCCGGCTGGAGGCGCTCGCCAGTACCGAGGTGCGCAGGCCCCGCTCCTACGACCTGCAGCTGCGTCTGGCTGAACCGGCGCCGCGAACAGGGATGGCGGTCTCAGCCCGGTCAGCTGCCGTACCCGGGCGCCTTGCACCGGTCACGATCGACGTCATGGCAGGCGAGCACCTGCTGGTCACCGGCGCCAATGGGAGCGGCAAGTCCACGCTTCTGACCTGGATGGGTAGGCGGTCAGCACCCACGGAGGACTCCGTCGGCAGCCTCACAGTAGCTGGTTCAGTGCTCCAGATACCCCAGCACCTGCCGAAACTCGGCGACCCTGGGGTGGATGAGAGCGTGTGGACCGAGGGGATCGGGGACCGTGGCCGGGGGGCTCTGCACCCGCGCCTGTGGAACCGTCCCATCAGCGAGCTCTCCGACGGCAACCAGCGCCGCGTTCAGCTGGCCCTGGCCGCTGCTGCTGGGCCTGAGGTGCTTGTCATCGACGAGCCCACGAACTACCTGGACCTGGACGCCCTCGAGATGCTCGAGGCCGCTCTGAGGACATGGACGGGCACGCTCATCGTCGCCAGCCACGACCGCTGGCTCATTGAGCACTGGTGGGGGAGGCGGCTTCACCTTCGGTGAGCCAGCCGGCTCCTGCGGACCTGAGCAGCTCTTGTACCCGTATCGACACTGATCCCTGACGGCCCAAGTAGGGTGGGGGCATGATCTTGGAGCGCACCATCGCACCCGTGTTCGCCGCCAACTGCTACGTCCTGGCCGCAGGCCCGGGCGAGCCCGCCCTCGTCGTCGACCCCGGAGCCGGTGCCGCCCGCGGCGCGCTGGCTCTGCTTCGCTCCCATCGGCTCACCCTGAGCGCCATCCTGCTCACCCACGGTCACGCCGACCACGTGTGGGACAGTCAAACACTCATCGAGGCCGCCCACGCCGAGGGCCTGCTCACCAGTGACGACGCCGTCGACGTGCCGGTCTACATCCCCGAGCGCGACCGCTACCGGCTCGAGGAGCCCGACATCACCACCGGTATCAGCGCCAACGGCATGACCTTCACCGACATGGCCGGCAGCGAGTGGAAGCAGCCCGCCGATATCCGTCTCTTCCCCGGAGACGGATTCTCCCGCGCCGTCGAGATGGTTCCAGGCATCGCGCTGCGCGCGATCCCCGCTCCGGGTCACTCGGAGGGCTCCACCCTGTTCTTCTTCGAGGCCCGCCTGGCCGACAACGCCCTGCTCTACGAGGCCGAGGTCATCGATGACGACCCCTCCGCCGCCGACGAGGAGCACACCTACCTCATGGCTCTCGACGGCGACGTCATCTTCAAGGGATCCGTGGGACGCACCGATCTGCCCGGCGGGGACCAGGTGCAGATGCTCGCCACCCTGCGCTTCCTGGCCAACGCCGTTGACCCGGCTACCATCCTGCTGCCCGGGCACGGTGCAGTGACCACCATGGAGCACGAGCACCACGGCAACCCCTACCTCGCTGAGGCCAAGATCCGTGGAGGAGACCTCAAGGCCTGACGACGGTGCACCAGGGTGCTGCTCGTCATGACACAATGCCGACCATGACACAGGTACGACAAGCGCTCTCCTCACTGTCCGGCTTTCCTGAGTGGCTCCCTGCGGGCCGCATCGTCGAGCAGCACTTCGTCGACATCCTGCGTCGTACCTTCGAGCTCCATGGCTTCAGCGGCATCGAGACCCGCGCAGTCGAGCCGCTGAGCGAGCTGACGAGGAAGGGAGAGACCTCGAAGGAGGTCTATCTCCTCAACCGTCTGCAGGCGGACCCCGCCGAGCCCGACGCCGAGGCGGACCCACGTAAGCAGCTGGGCCTCCACTTCGACCTCACCGTCCCCTTCACCCGTTACGTCGTTGACAACGCCGGGCTGCTCACCTTCCCGTTCAAGCGCTACCAGATCCAGAAGGTCTGGCGCGGCGAGCGTCCTCAGGAGGGGCGCTTCCGCGAGTTCATCCAGGCTGATATCGACATCGTTGGTGACGGCACCCTGCCGTTCTACCACGACGTCGAGGTCCCCCTCATCATGCATGAGGCGCTCAGCTCCCTCCCGGTGCCTGCGGTCACCATCCACGTCTCCAACCGCAAGGTGGCCCAGGGTTTCTACCAGTCCATCGGCATTGACTCGGGCCGGCTCATCGAGGTCCTGCGCGTCGTCGACAAGCTCGACAAGATCGGCCCGGAGAAGGTCGCCGCCGAGCTCACCCAGAGCGTCGGCGTGAGCGCGCAGCAGGCGGCGCAGGCCCTCAGACTGGCTACCATCACCGGAACCGACGGCCAGGACGTCTCCGGTCAGGTCCTGCGGGCCCTGGCCGGAGCCGAACCCACCGAGCTGCTCGAGGAGGGG
>ERZ772906.602-NODE-602-length-20746-cov-3.813252_pt1 | contig 20746 bp, 21 predicted proteins | sample MGYA00511338_ERZ772906 | MGnify/ENA primary metagenome ERZ772906 (study PRJEB29015, sample SAMEA2738076) | human oral metagenome | biome: human oral; feature: human-associated habitat; material: saliva | place: China | collected 2212 ... | reverse complement strand
TCGTTGCGGCTGCGGCGGGCACGATCACTAACGGTCCACACCACGGTATCCAGCGGGCGCACCACCGAGTCCGCATCGATGAGTCCGCTATCGTCTTTGAGCCCCAGTTCCAGCCGTTTATCACGCAGTTGTGCTTGAAGATCTAGGTGTCCGTCGCCGATTTTATAGCGACCGTCGATCTTCCCCGCCTCGCAGGTTGGCATGGGAGCGGGCGCCTTCGGTGCGGGGTTTTGCGTGCGTTGTGTGTCCCCATCTCGCGAAGGAGTCGGGTTTGCGCTCGGCTGCTCGGGAGCCGCCGGGGCGGGGGATGCGCTGGGCGGCGCATCGTTGGTGCCGGGACCGCTCGGGTCAGCGGAGGGAGTTGGCTGGGGTTCCGGGGTGTGCGAGTCGCCCGGCTGGGGGTTTGCGGCGGGCGCATCCGCATCCAGCGTTCCCGTGGCGCTGTAATTGCCGCCGCGCTGATAATTCTGGGTGATTTTTACCTGTGAGGTGCGGGCATTCATATCGGGATGCGGCAGCACTTTCACGATAAGCTCGCTGTTCTCAAAGTAGCTGTCTTCCCGGTAGGTGAAACGCGCCACCCCGTTTTCGACCGTGGTTTCAATATCGAATTTGGGGTATTCGTAGTCGTTGGGGGCGTAGAATCCGCCCCGGATAAACCCGCGAACGTTAGGGTCGGCGAAGGTTACCTCAAGCGTGCGGTATCCTTCCCGTGTGGAGGGCACGGTACGCACCGTGTAGTCGCCGCTGGTGGGGGTGTAGGTGGCGGTATTGAGGGTAGTGTTGCGCTCTTCGGGGGTTTTTACGGGCCATTGGCCGTTGCCGTCGTCACTGTACACGCTCTCAGCCCGCCCGGGCTCATACGCGAGTTGATGCGAGATCCAGCGGGCACCGCTGTCACCTTCAGGGGTGAACACCGCCTGCAGGTGGGATGATTCGCCGCCCATCATTTCGCTCCAGGTGGCGGTGCCGTTTTTTACCTCAAGGTCGGTGAGGAAGTACCCGTTGTTGTACAGGGTGAGCGTTCCGCTGAGGTTTTTATCGGCTGCGGTGAAGGTGATGTCGCTGAGTTTATCGTCGGCATCCTTGTTCTTCGCAGGGTCAGGGTCGAGCTTATGGGGTGCCACGGAAAGCACGTATTTGGCTAAGTCCAGGTTCCCGACGGGTGCAGCATTGTAGCGGTCAATGGTTGGTACCGCGTTCGGGGTTCCGTCACCGAGAATGGGCTTACGCCCGCCCACCTGCCACACGAGTTTTTGCGGCGGGGATTGGATGATCGATCCGTCCGTGCCGCGCGCTACCGTACGATAGGTCACCACATAACGCCCGGGTCGCGTGAAGGTTGTGGTGTTATGCGTGTGGCTTCCTTTGCTGAGCAGCCAGGAGTGCCACCCGGTACTCGTGCTCGATAGGATGCGGTTTACGTCCGCAGGTCCTTCATCGGGGTTGTAGCGAAAAAGCTCCATGCGACCGGGGCCTTCAACCGAGAGAATATCGGTCGCGTAAATGCCGTCACGGAATTTTTCAGTTGGGATTTTGACGGATGAACCCAGCCCCGCCCAGATGGGATCGTGATTGCCCCAGGTCAGGGTAGGCGCCATGTAGAGGGTTTGCCCGGGTTCGCCCAGAAAACGCAGATTGGGTGAATCAGTGAGGGTCAGAGTGTATTGGGATGCACCGTTGCGACCATCCCACCCCTTCCCCACCCAGTTGACGGTTTTGTCGAGGTCGTAGAGGTCGGCACCGGTCTTATAGGGGTTTGCTTCGTTTTTGAGTGCGAAACCGCCGTTTTCCCAGTAGGTTTTCGGGGCATCAACATGGCCCTGAGTAGTAATAATGCGCCCGTCGTCGGGTCCCGCATGCGCGGGGAGCATAGGCGATGCGCCAGCGAGAGCCAGCAGAGCTACTGCGGAAATACGAGCAAGGGATGCACTCAGCGCACGACGATGTGTGTATTTCGTGTACATGACAACCTTTCTCATTTTGCATACACAGCCTATCACTAATTGAGAATAATTGTCATAATCAAAATAGATATGTATAGTGATTCTCATAATCACACGCACCGATGCGTCGTGAACTCACACACCACACCGTCGTTGGAGGAAAACTATGCGCAGATCCGCCTCGCAAACCCCGCCGCGAGAACAACGCAGCCGCAAAACATTTACCATCATCGGAACCACCGCCCTGGGATGCACACTAGCCCTCTCCCCTGCCCTGCCCGCGTTCAACACGGCACCGGCGGCGCTCGCACACGAAGAACATGGCGCAGGTGCAGCACAGGCAGAACCGCGCAGTTACACTGGGAATTACATCGTGCGCGGCGTGCACACCGAACTGCTCAACGCAGAGCTTCACAACGGAAAACTCGCCCTAAACTCCAAAGCCGAAACGCAGGATGGTGAAGGCCTTTTCAACCCCTCCACCACTGTTTTCAACCTACCCGCCAACGATCAGTCCCAAACCCGCGTAGCCGCCGGATATGATTTCATCGCTCCCGAAGGCACCCCCATCTGGTACATCTCGCAGAAGCATACCGATGGGCTTCTCTACCCCGGCTTTAGTGCCGAAAACATTCCGCAGGGCGCTCTGAAAAACAATAAAATCACGGTTGATCTCATCAAAAGCGAGGTTCCCGAAAGCGCACGCGCCGAGGTTTTTCAGGAGAATCTGTCCGGGGCATCACGCATGTTCAGCACGGCGGATCGGTTAGCACCCTACGAGCTTGAGGCGGGTTCTCATGTACATGCCGCATGGGCGTTTACCTCCGCCGGAACCTACCGGTTCACCTTCCGTACGAGCGCCGAGCTCGCGGACGGCACGCAGGTTCACGCTGAGGCGACCTACACCGTTGTGGTGGGCGAAGTTCCGCAGGATATTTTCGAGCAGGGGCATCGGGAACAAAACCCGCAGGGCTCCGCCGAATCAGCTGCCGCTCCGCCGCAGCATGAGGAGGGCGGTGAGCAGGCGCATCGGGATGCTGCCCCGAATGAGCGTTCATCAGAGGAAGATCACGGCGCAGGTAATTCCCACGCGCAGCATCAGGTGATCGAGCCCACGCATCAGGAGTCGTCGAGTGTGGAAGCCGCCCCGGCTCAGCCTGAATCTTCAGCGGATGCGGCACCCAACCCCCAGATTGCAACGGGCGATGCCCCCGCGCCCGATGCGCCCGCCCCGGCACCGCAACAAGCCGGTCAGAATGCAGGTGCACCGAACCACACGGTTAACGGGTCAAATGCCCAGAATGTTACCGCGCCGACCGTCCGGGGTGCGGGTTCTGGCGGTTCAGGGGCTTCGGGCAATACCGCGCCGTCTTCGGGTTCTCGCGGCGGGTCTTATCCCGGAACCGAATCCGAGAAGTGCATTCCGACCGAGGTTGTCGTTAAGGATTCCGTGCAGTCACGAAGCACCCAAAGCCCGGCAAATATTCCCGGCACTCTGCCGATGGTAACGACTGCGGATCATGCCGCGGCGGATCGCGCTACCGAGGGGCATTTTGACGTTGGCCCGGTCTTGAACGGTTCCACGTTGAGTTCTGCCGTCAAAGATGATCGGTTCAGCCCACCTAAACATGTGTCACCCGGCTCTTTAGAGTTCGTCCTCGGCGATGCTGCGAAGCTGAAATTCCCGGCGGGCATGGAAGATATTGCCCCCGCGGGAAGTACCGTGCACATGATTGGTGCTACCCAGCAGGCGGGCGTGCCGTGGCTGGGGTGGAGTACCCAGGATCCCGAACTTCTCAAACAGGCCGATGGACCGGTCACCATGAGTTTGAAGGGATTCGACGGCCCCGGCTCAATGTCGGTGTTCCTCTCGGGTAACTTCGGTTCCGCCGGGCAGAAAGTGTTCACCTCCCGCGGCGGCTCATTTCAGGTTCCGCTGAATACGCACCAGCACAGCAACTGGGTGTTTACCGCTGAGGGCCGCTACCGGGTGACGATCGGTTGGCAGGTGCATCTGAAGAACGGGCAGACCGTCGAGAGCACATCGACCCTGAACTTTACGGTGGGCAATGCCGATAATCCGGCGAACCCCGCACCCGCCCAGCATGAGAAGAACGTGCCTGAGAACGCCGAAAACTCGACTACTCATAAACCTGCCGAACAGCAATCCCAGCGGGGTGCTGTGGATGCGGCAAGCGGTATTGTCACGAAGCCGGACGGCACGAAGGTACGCATTGTCGGCAAGACCGCCTCGGGCAAGGACTGCGCCCTCACCAACCAGGAGCTAAAGGACGCGCAGCAGGCCGCTGCCGCCGGGAAGCTCGCCAACACCGGGGCCGGGTTTAATCCGTTTATGGTCAGCACCTCTGTGCTTGCCGTCGCGTTGGGAGGCATGATCGTATACACTGTGCGCCGCCGCAAACGTCATGAGCTCTAGAGGTTCACGCCGTCAGTCTTGCACACCGCAGCGCTCACTCGAAGTTCCGCTCAGCCGCCGCGCTTTCCTGGGTTTTCTGCCTGTCTGCGCGGCGTTAAGCGCCTGCACCGCACAGAATACGTCCTCAGGTTTTGATGCCGACGGACGTCTTCAGGTGGTGGCGACAACCCCGATTTTGGCGGATGTGGCGCGTGCTGTTGGCGGCGAGCGTGCTCGGGTACACGCCCTCATTCCCAATGGCGCAGACCCGCATTCCTATGAGCCGAGCCTGCGGGATGTGCGCGATGTCGCCTACGCGCGGCTGGCGTTCACCAACGGTCTGCTGCTGGAACAGCGCAAAATGGCGGCGATGGTGAGCTCTAACCTGCCGCAGGGTTCGGCGCAGGTTGCGGTTGCCGAAAGGATTGAGCAGTACGGCGGCAAGCTTGAACCCGTGGTGGAGGATGCCTCGCTGGATTCTATCTGGTTGGGGCTGCGCGTTGAGGGCACCGAGCCTTCGAGTGCATCCGCTAGCCGTTCCGCTGAGTCGCCCTCAGATTCGGATGCTTCGGTCGCGTTTTCGGTTACCCGTGTGAAGGGTCCCGGGCAGGTTGCGGCGTTTATTACGCAGACCTTCGGCGCGGTCGAGATGATGTGCGATTCTCAGGCGCGCGGCACGCAGGAATCCGCTCAGGATGGTGTGAGGGTGCGTACCGGCGATATGGGGTCGCTGGAGCTTCCGCTGCAGGCGCATACGCATCTTTCGTGGGCTTTTGCGGATGCCGGTGTGTACGAACTTGATGTTCTGGCAACGCCCCGCAACGCGCCCGAGGGGGTGCACCAGGCACAGGGAACACTGCATGTCGTGGTGGGTGAGGACCCTGCCGAGGCTGCATCTCGTCTGGGTGCAAATACGACCGTTTTAGCCTCTGGACATGCGGATATAGCCTTTCAGGCATATACGGGGCGGCTTGTGGTTCGCACCGATAGCGGCGGGAAAGTCACCGAACACGACCTGGCTCGCACGATCATTGCGGTTCCTTCGCGCACTCTGCAGGAGGTTCCTGCGGGCGGCCAATACGGGTTCTTGAGGGGGTCTTCGCGCGAGCATCGGGGGCAGGTGTATTTGCTGGCGCAGGCGGTGCTCGGCAAGCATGTGCACGGCGAGATAGACCCGCATATATGGCATTCGGTGCCAAATATGAAGGCGGCCGCGCAGGTCATGCGTGATGCTCTCGCCGAGGCTGACCCACCCGGAACCAGCCTGTACACGGCGAATACCGAGCGTGTTATGCGTGAGCTCGATGAGCTGGACTGGGAGATTCGCGGCATCTATGCATCTTTGCCCGAAGCCTCGAAAAACCTGATTACCACCCATGACGGGTACCGCTACCTGGCGAGTACTTATGGGCTGACGGTGGCGGGGTTTGTGACGCCGGTGGCGGGTAGTGAGCCGAGCATCCAGCAGCGGCAGCGGCTGCAGCGCACTATCAGGGATTTGCGTGTACCGGCTATATTCCTCGATCGGAATACTCGCACGCGAAGCCCAGTTTTGCGGAAGGTCGCCCATGAAAACGGGGTTCAGGTGGGTACCTTATATTCCGATTCGCTCGATGATGAGGCACCCCACTATGCGGATATGATGCGCGCCAACGCACATACTATCCAGCGAGCGGTTGGGCGGTGAAGTCGTATTCTCGTCCATAGCCACATATGCATATACATCCATCAACGTTGAGGAAGAAGACATCCATGAAATATTCTATTTTTGGAATAAAAACTAGTCAGAAGGTTATTTCATTCGCTTTATGCGTGGGTCTCACAGCCTCTATAGCCAATCCGGCATATGCTGATCACACGCCCGCGCCGGGTGCATCGTCAAGCACGGCAGCCACAAGCGATAACCTCAGCAAAGAGCAGAAGGCTCTGCAGCAGACGCTCTCGCCCGAGCAGCCGGTGGGCACGGGACGCACCGAAATTTCGAGCGGGCATGTTGATATGGGTCCACGTTTTACAGACGGTAAGTTTCAGCTCATGATCCATGACGATCATGCCGCTACACCCATCTGGCGCAGCGTGGATGATGTGCTGTACCGCGGCTCCGATGCGGCACGTCGCCAGGTTCCTGACGATGACCGTTATTCGTTTGTGGGTGCGCAGCCCGGCGAGCAGGTGTATGTGATTCCGCAGACCGAGACGAAGGGGGTCGTCTGGCCTGGCTGGACCACTCAGGATCCGGGGCTTGTGCAGAAAACCCCGCGCGGGGTCACCCTCACCCTAGAGCAGGTTCAGGGGCCGGGGCAGTTCACGCTATACCTGGAGAATGGGAACTTCTCGAAGCCGCAGGTTTTGTGGGATTCGTCCAAGCACGAGCCGCAGGATATATGGGTTGAGAAGAACACGCACACCCACGCCAATTGGGTGTTTACCAAGCCCGGCGCCTATCTGCTGAAGGTGACGGCCCGTGCGGAACTTGCGGATGGTTCGGTTGTTTCCGATACCCGCTTTATGAAGTTCGCCATCGGGGATTCGGTGACTGCGGACGAGGTGTACGCTCTGGCGCAGCAGGCCGCAGATCAGGCACCGGTGGGCGAATCGGAGGGCGCGCACTCTGCGGCTGCTTCCGATAGTCCGGGAGCCTCATCCGACGGGTTCCCTATCCTGCCGGTGGCGCTCGGCGCTGGGGCTGTGGTAGTGCTTGCCGCAGCAGGGCTCTTCATGATGCGCCGTAATAAGACCGCGCAGGCGCAGGCCGAGCGCATCATGACGAGCGGAAAGGGCGCGCGGGATGAGTAAAGGTACCACCGTGCTAGGCTCCAAAAACGACCCTGCGCCATGGAGTGAAAATCCGACGCTGAGCATCCAGAACCTCTATGCGGGGTACGGGCGGCGGGCGGTGCTGCGAGATTTTTCGCTCACCCTGAACCCCGGCGAATTTGTGGGTCTTCTCGGGGCGAACGGTGCCGGAAAAACCACGCTGTTACGTGCCATTATGGGGCTGCTGCATCCTGCCTCGGGGAGCATTCGGGTGCTGGGCAGTACTGCGCGCACCGCGCGGGCGCGCATCGGCTATGTGCCGCAGAAGCACCAGTTTCAGTGGGATTTCCCGATCACCGTCAAGGATGCGGTCATGACCGGGCGAACCCGCGAGATCGGCTGGTTTCGTCGCCCTAAAACTGCGGATTGGGTCAAGGTTTTTCACGCCCTGGAACGCACGGATTTAATGCCGCTGAAGAACCGTCCCATCGGAGAGCTTTCCGGCGGGCAGCGGCAGCGGGTGCTTCTGGCGCGTGCTCTCGCGGTTGAACCGGCGCTTTTGCTTCTTGACGAGCCCTTCACGGGGGTGGATGCGCCCACCCAGTCCGCGCTCACCGAGCTGTACCGGCAGCTGGCGGGCGAAGGCGTGACGATTCTGATGTCTACCCACGATATTGTGGCGGCGCAGGAGTCTTGTTCGCGGCTGTGCGGGGTGCGCGGTTCTTTGAGTTTGGACGGCAAAGCCGAGGATTTTTCGCCGCAGCAGCTTTACGCCTGGGTGCACGGGCACGAACTTGCGGACGAGGGTGAAAGCACAGGTAAAGGCGGAAACGCGGGCACAAGCCCATCGCCCGAGATACTTGTACCGGGCGCAGGCGGCAACTCGACCGGCGGCACCCGGCAGGGGCATCCTACCGGTCATCGTGTAACCCCGCAGGAGGCAGCGGCATGATTACTCCCCTCGATTTTCTGTTTGACCTTTTTAATCCTTCCCTAGCTTTTCTGCCGCGCGCCCTCGCCGCGGTAACGCTTGCCTCTTTGGTGACGGGCGTGGTGGGGTGCCATGTGATGATGCGCGGCATGGTTTTTATTGGCGATGCGGTTGCCCACTCGGTGTTTCCCGGCTTGGCGGTTGCGTTCGTTATCGGCGGCAACCTGGTGTTCGGGGGCTTGATCGCGGGCGTTATTACGGCGGTTTTGGTGGCTATTTTTAGTCAGAATCAGAAGCTGCGTGAGGATTCGGTGATCGGTATTTTCTTTGCCGGTTCGTTCGCGTTGGGTATTGTGATTATTTCGCTGGCGCCGGGGTATTCGGGGTCGATTCAGGATTTCCTGTTCGGTTCGATTGTGGGGGTTTCACGCGGCGATATTGCCCAGGCGGCGGCTATGTCCGCCGGGATTCTGCTGCTTCTGTGGTTGTTTCATCGGCAGCTGGTGACGGTGAGCCTGGATCGTGAGAGTGCACGCGCGCTGGGTTTGCCGGTGCTGTGGCTGGATATTCTGCTGTATGTGCTCGTAACGATTTCCGTGGTGATTTCTTTGCAGACGCTCGGGAATGTGCTGGTGCTTGCGCTCATTGTGGTTCCGGCCAGCGCATCGCGGCTTACCTGCCGCCGTTTAGGCACTATGATGCTGTTCTCACCGGTTTTCGGCGTGCTGTGTTCGACGGCGGGGCTGTACTTCTCGTGGGCGTTTAACCTGCCGACTGGCGGCACGATTGTGCTGACGATGGTCGCCGCTTTCGTGCTGGTGTGGGCGTTCACCTGGATGCGTCAACGAGTCAGGCACATTTCCGAAACCGCGCGCTCCCTGCCGGTTTAAGGCTTTGCCGTGCCTATCACAAGGCTCTCACCGTCGCCTGTCAGGTCAGCGAGAAATAGTCTGCGATAACATCCCACCGGCGGCGCAGCACGTGCTGATCCGCGAAGAGTGTGGCGTCGCGGTCGGTAAGATGCGCGTGTACGTTCCGGTAGAGTTCATCGCGCAGGTCGTTCATCGTGTTTACGGATAAATACCCGAGTACATCCGGCAGCACGGTATCGAGGCGCTGCTGCTGCATCTCCTGCTCGGTGAGTGCCACATAATCCGCCAGAGCAAAGGTTTCCATGAACCGATGAGCGGCGGTGCTGAAACGAGTGAATGCTTCTATATTGAGCGTCCCATCGGGTCTCAGGTAAGTCATTCTCGCTTCGTGATCTACAAATTCGTGGTAGCGGGGGTGGCCAACGCTTATAAAGTACATATCGCCGTCATGCGGGGAGGGCACAGATTTAAGAGGCTGATCGAGGTGTGCCGATATTTTTCGCAGGGTTTTACGCCATTTTTTAGACATGACATAAAACGCCGGGATGCCGCTGTAGTTCCCCGGCGTATGGTTGAATGTTGCGTAGAGAAAAGCGGCCCGAAATATGAGGTCTTCACCGTATTCTTGGGTGAATACGGGCTGATTTTTGCGTGGTTTCGACCAGCCCAGTGAGCCCAGGTGCTCGCGGAATGCTTCACCGCTGGCAATATCCCGGTATGTGTAGTTGTCCGCCATGCTATCCCCCCATATACAGCCTATTTTTAGCAACCACCCTACCACCATTTGCGGGCGCGTCCATGCGTTTATCGTCGTGTTTTTCTGCCGCCTATGAGGGCTTTTACCGGTATCGCGCGGTGATGCCGTGGTTGCCCTCGACCTTCTGGAGGGCGTAGGTATTGGTCTGGCAATCAGTATCTTCTTCGTGCTGCAGGGCAATATGAAGCGCGCCTACTACCTCAGCCGTGAGGAGCTTGCGGAGGCCGACGAAATCACGCTGGATTTGGCGGAAGAGGTGTCGTTCTTGAACAAGGCGGCTATTAAGAAGACGCTGAAGAATATTCGCCCCGGCTCGAAGGTCACGATCAATGCCGAGAACTCTTCGTATATCGCCAGCGATGTGCTGGAGTTGATTGAGGACTTCTCCAATGTTTATGCGAAGGAGAACGATATTGAGGTAGTACTCAAGGGCTTCAAGTCGGATTATCACGACGCGGAACGTGACCGCCACAGCCACGTGAAGGTGGGTCATAGCGCAAGTATCTAAGCTATGAGGCGGGTATCGCTCCCCCTCGTGCATGTACGCGAGCAGGTGGTTTTTGGCCGAGCAGGTAGGAAAATCCTACCTGCTCGTACCAAAAACCACCTGCTCGCGGCGTAGAGCGCATCGCGCATAAGCCTGCCATTCTTACAGTCACCATAACCTTAAATGTAATCTGCGTAACATCTAGGAAGTTACGGATTTTTCCGGTTTAATGAAGGTACAACCTATAAAGAACTCTTGATAGGTTGAGACTATAAGCGATGATGCTGTAGCTACAGCCCCTCATAAAATCTCAGTTAGGAGTCACCATGAAGGCAGTCGTTTACCACGGTCCAGGCAAGCGAGCTTGGGAAGAAGTTCCAGACGCCACCATCCTTGAACCCACCGACGTCATTGCTCGCGTTGATACCACCACCATCTGCGGCACCGACCTGCACATCCTTAAGGGTGACGTTCCCGAGGTTGAAGAAGGGCGCATCCTGGGCCACGAAGCTATCGGCACGATTACCGAAGTCGGCTCTGCGGTCACTGATTTGAAGGTTGGCGACCGCATCATTATTCCGGCGGTCACGAACTGCGGCAAGTGCTCATACTGTAAGGACAATAAGCCTTCGCACTGCCAGACCGTGGGCGGTGTCGGCTGGATTTTCGGGTACATGATTGACGGCACCCAGGCTGAGTATGTGCGCATTCCTTACGCTGAGACGTCGGTTCACATGGTTCCCGAGGGACTGACCGACGAAGATGTTCTCTTCCTCACGGATGCGCTTCCGACCGGTTTCGAGATGGGTATTCTCAACGGCAACACCAAACCCGGCGATACGGTGGCTGTTATCGGCGCAGGTCCGGTGGGTCTGGGCGCAATTATGACGGCGAACCTGTGCGGTGCCGGGCGCGTGATTACCGTCGATATGGACGATAACCGCATGAACAAGGCGCTGGAACTGGGGGCAACCGATAAGGTAAACGCCGCCGATCCAGACTTTATCGAGAAAATTAAGGCCCTCTCCCCCGATGGTTTGGGCGTGGATGTGGCGATTGAGGCTGTGGGCGTGCCGCAGACCTTCGAGACCTGCACCAAGATCGTGCGCCCCTACGGCAACATTGCGAACGCGGGTGTGCACGGCAAGCCAGTGGAGCTGCCGATTAACACCATGTGGATCTCGAACGTGAACATCAACATGGGTCTGGTGAACTGCAACACCGTGGGCAACCTGCTGAATATGGTGCGTTCGGGCCGCCTGAACGCAAAGGCGATGGCAACCCACTACTTCACCTTCGACCAGTTCGAGGAAGCATACGACCTGTTCGCAAATGCCGCCGAGCATAATGCGGTGAAGGTTGTTATCTCGCGCGAACCGATTAAGAAGTAGGGTGTAAGCCCCCTACCCTAAGCTAACCCCTCCGGATTCTTTACCGTCCTTCCCGGAGGGGTTCCTTTCGCCCTCTTTCCCAGAGCCAGCCATATTTACCGGGGGTGGTGCACTGTAAAAAGGCTCTTTATTCCAATAAAGCGAGTTTTCCCCATCTTTATTGGAATAAAGAGCCTTTTTATGCAGGAATCTGCTCACGACGAGCGTTGCTTTACCGACCCTTCGCCAGGTTTTCGAGCTTGGTCACCAGCGCATCAGTGTCTCGGGATGCGCTGCTGAGCACACGATAGATCACGCGCCTCTGTGCAGCCTGGCGTACCGCATCCCGACCTTGCGGCACTCCCCCGCCAGCGCGGGTACGCTCATCGGCTAACTCTTCGGCACGCATGGCGGCGTAGTTGATCTTGGCGGCGAGCTGCATCCTGTCCCGTTCCAGCTGAACACCAGCCCACGAGACGGGCCTGCTGGGGAACGGGCTGTTTGATTCGTCCGCTGCACCCCGGATGCGCTGCGCCTCCTGGGTCAGCTGGGTTGCGTCTACCGCGTCGCCAGCCTGTTTGTACATATCAAGCAGAATATGGAAGTTCTTCGCCTTCTCGCTGAGATACTGCGCGTTGGTTGCCGCGCCTTGAGCTTCGGGGTTCTGGTTCTGATTCGACGGGGTTGACGAAGTCTGCGCAGCGTTCGCAGCCGGAGCGGTCAGAGTCGAACCAACCGCGAGCGCGCCCGCAGCGGGAATGCCAACAGCGGCGGCGCGCAGGAATCGGCGGCGTGAGGTACCCAGTTCAGTCATATGTCCTCCTTATTTATGCGGTGTTAAAACACCATGAGGTGCAGAGTCAGCGCCATTAGGATAAGCGCCAACGCCGCACCTCATGATGCGAAACCGGTAAACCGGTTGGTAGTTTTTAACCGTAACTCACCTGAACACGTTTTTTAGTCAGGGTACGGTTATGCACTACCGTGTTGTCGAGCAGGTTACAGACTGTGTGCTGTGTAGGTTCTCACGCCTTAAGAGTAGTTACCTTCAATAAGCTTGCGCTGAAACACGACAATGGTCGGTGAGGGACCATCAAGAACCCCGTCTGCGGTTTGACCCAACCAGCTTTGCAGAGCACTGATTGTAGAGGGTCCGATCAAACCATCAGCATCCGTCCCGAGCCACCGCTGCAAATCTTTGATGGTGTCTGAGCCGGAGGCGGCATCGTCAGAAACCCACTGCCAACCGCTCGTCAAACCGGGATTAGCACTTGACTGGGATGCGAGCTGACTGTCGATCTGCCCATCAAGGGGAAGACCGCCCTCCACCGCAGAGTTTACGGCGGCTATGCTGTTGAGACGCTTCTGCAGCTCAACCGTTGTTTCTGAGCCCCAGTACCCATCATCTGTAAGAGCATTTGCTGCCGGGGCAGTCACGAGAGTCGAACCGAAAGCGAGCACACCTGCAGCGGGCACACCAATGGCGGTGGTACGCAACAGCTTACGGCGGGAAAGTCCGGTATTTTCGAGAGTCATAATATCCCTTCTTCACATCACCACATACGAGGTGAGAACATGTCACGCCATTTTCGCGATAACTTATTTTTTAAGTCGTAGGTACATGAGAGTTCAGATAGTTTTGCAGAGCCTCGATCGTTGGCGAAGGTCCGTCAAGCACGCCGTCAGCGGTTTGCCCAAGCCAAGTCTGCAGAGCACTAATCGTTTGAGGACCAATAATCCCGTCGCCTTTCTCGAAGCCCAGCTTCTCACGCTGCAACCTAGCGATAGTACCGGAGCCCTTCACCTGTTCATCGGAAACCCACTGCCAACCTGAAGCCAGACCGGGGTTCTCCTCAGCACGTGATATTGGCTGAGAAGAAATAGTCCCCGAAGGATCACCAAAAGGATAGCCAGGAAACCACCACTGACCAAGAACCCCTTGCATAAGGACACTTTGGAGAAGTTCCGTCGTCTCCGTGCCCCAGTAACCATCAGCTTCTATAGCAGCGTTCGCAGCTGGCGCGGTCACGAGGGTCGAGCCAAAGGCGAGCATACCTGCAGCAGGCACACCAATAGCGGTGGTACGCAACAACTTACGGCGAGAAAGCCCAGAATGTTCGTTCATCATTTTTATCCTCCTCACATATCTAGAAATTGCGGAGAAAAATCGGGTAACCGATGTATTTTCAGTATGTTGAATTAGTCATAGGTAACCACGATAAGCTCGGACTGAAGCTTCTTAATGGTTGGAGATTCTTCGCTCAATACCCCATCCTGAGGGAGGTGATAACGCGCCTGAAGCGCAGAGATAGTCTGCGAACCCATGAGCCCATCCTGGGTCACCTTGAGCATGCCCTGAAGATGCTTGATAGTCTCTGAACCGGAGGCGGCATCATCAGAAACCCAATCCCAGCCACTCGTCAGCCCGGGGTTAGCACTCGCCTGAGATGCAGGCTGACTTGAGACGATGCCGTCTACCACCGCAAGCTCAGCGAGCCTCTGATACATACGTGTAGTTTCACGTCCCCAGTAACCATCAACTGCCATAGCAGCGTTCGCAGCTGGCGCGGTCACAAGGGTCGAACCAAAAGCGAGCACACCTGCAGCGGGTACGCCAATGGCGGTGGTACGCAACAGCTTACGGCGAGAAAGTCCAGGATTTTCAGTCATACTATTCCTTCCTCAATCAAGGCTTACACATGGTTTGAAGCGATCTTGGCACCAGTCAAAAGCTCACAAGCCCCAATCTCACTTCCTCAGACAACTTAGTTGCGAATTATTTATTCAAAGAGACGGGCGGCGTCACGATCAGTATCTTCAACAGCCTGAACTGCCTGGTCTCGTTCTTGAGCCGCCGCTTCAGCCTTCTGCGCAGCATCACGCAGATCCTCGGCGGCAGAATCATTAATCGCGATGTTATCCTGGTCAAACTTATTTGCTAGATCTGTAGCTTCCCGGGCTTCTTGATGAAGCTTCTCAGATTCTGCCTGCATTGCGCCTGTCGAGTTATCAGCTATCGCTGCATTCGCCGCCGGAGCCGTCATAAAGCCAAGCGCTAACAAGGCGCCCACAATGGGAGCCACGAGCGAGGTTACGCGCATCAACTTACGGCGAGGACGATCAGACTTACGAAGTATCATTTTTTCTCCTAAATAGTTCAATAAGGACTGTGCACTATAAAAACCGGTGAAAGAGCAATACCGGGTTTTAACCGACGTACTGGCTAATCTCGTTCTGCAAAGCCTTGATAGTCTCTGAAGGTCCATCCAGGCGACCATCTGCCGTGAGACCGTAGTGATTTTGCAGAGCCTTGATGGTATTGGAACCAATCGTACCGTCGGCCTCCACGCCGCCCAGCCAGCGCTGCAGGTAATAGATGGTGAAGTCGTAGCCTTGCGCTCCCCCATCGGATTCCCACTGCCATCCGCTGCCCAGCCCGGGGTTTGCGGACTGCTGCGATGCAGGCTGATATTTCACGACACCGTCTTCATACCCGTATGTGGGCTGACCGAGTTCCTGCGCAAATATATTGAAGAAAAACTTTTGAAGCTGCGAGGTTGTCTCAGAACCCCAATAACCATCAGCCTCAAGCGACTGAGCAGCTGGGACGCTAACGATGCTGGACCCCAGCGCCAGAACGCCTGCGGCGGGAACACCTATGGATGCGGTGCGCAGCAAACGACGACGCGAAATACCAGAATGTTCATTCGGCATAGTGGATACCCTCCTTTGCGTATTTTCAGATACAGAAAAGCTAGAGCTGGAAGATGCCTTCCTTGTCGGGATGATGGAAATACAACTAGATGACCAATCCACCCTCCCGACACGTGAAGAACTGTCACATTGGATTAGCCAACGTACTGGTTGACCTCCTTTTGCAAGGCCTTAATGGTCTGCGATGGAGCCTCCAGAATGCCACTGCGGGTAAGCCGATAATGATCCTGCATGAGCTTGATGTGTGTAGGCGAAATTTGGTTGTTGTGCAAAGGTTCGCCTTCTCGGGTCAAAGACGCATTCCCTTCTTGCGTCTTTGCCTCAAGAGTATCGTCTGGATCATGAGTCAGCCACATAAACATCAACTCGATAGTGGGAGATCCCTTGGCCTGAGAATCTTCTACCCACTCCCAACCACCAACGATGCCGGAACAGGAAGACGCCATGCTCGAAGGCTGAGAGCTGATCATGCCGTCAACCTCCAATCCAGCACTCAGAAAGGCATTCAGAAACTTCTGAAAACCTGTCGAGGTCTCCGAACCCCAGTAGCCGTCAACTTCAACAGCATTTGCGCTCGTTGCAGTCACGAGGGTTGAACCAAAAGCGAGCAGACCAGCAGCAGGAACGCCAATAGCGGTAGTACGCAACAGCTTACGACGGGAAAGTCCAGGATTTTCGAGAGTCATCAGGAATACCCTCCTTTGCGTATTTTCAGGTATAGGAAGTTAGAAAAAGCCTTGTCGGGGCAGGATTCTTATGTGGAAACAAGCCCCGACAAGGCGCTATCGTCAGGATTTAAACTAACCAACCCACTGGTTAATTTCGTTTTGCAGACCTTTAATAACTCCGCCACCACCGGGCAGAGTACCGAGTTTAATACCGTATTTCTTTGCCGAAACCTCAGTGACGTGGGTGTAACCGTAGTGCCTATGCAGAGCAGTAATAAGCGAATCACCAATCCAATGCGTATTTGCCCATATCAACCCTTCATGATACTTATGTAGCCAATCATGCATGCAAGAAATAGTTGGCGATCCCTCTGCATGGCCTTGATCTACCCACTCCCAGCCACCGACAATACCTGGGCAGTACGGTGCCATATCTGAGGGCTGGGAACTAATAACGCCGTCAACAGCTACGGGAAAAACCTCCTGATCTTTAGGAAACATAGCTATCATCAGACGCTGGACACCAGCGAGGTTTCAGGGCCCCACCAGCCGTCGACTTCAACGGCATTCGCGCTCGTTGCAGTTACCAAGGTCGAGCCGAAAGCGAGTAGACCAGCAGCAGGCACGCCAATAGCGGTAGTACGCAGCAGCTTACGGCGAGAAAGTCCAGGATTTTCGAGAGTCATGTTACTTCCTTCCTTGATATAGCTCTCATACATCTAAGGTGGAAATTCTCTCTAAATGAATTCACATTTAGTTAATTAATGGTTTGGTTGATCTCTTCCTGTAACCTCTGAACGGTTAGTGAAGGACCATCTAACTGTCCGTCTTTTACGAGTCCATAACGTGCTTGTAGCTCAGTAGCATGCTCAGTCATATACTTCCGAGAGTTCACATAAAATCGTGCACGATCAATGTTAATATTCATCGTAACGCCCCTCATAGAAGTCATCCACATCATCATATTCATCAGGGTTGGAGAGCCACCTGCCTGATCGTCAGGAACCCATTCCCATCCTGAAGTAGCTGCAGCACAATGGGCCTGCATGCTCGAAGGCTGAGAGTCAATCTTTCCGTCAACGACCAACAGGTCATCACCATGCAGAAGGTTACCGACCCAGTCTTCAGATGCAATAACGTTCAAAAACCTTTGAAGACCCTGTGTCGTTTCTGACCCCCACCAGCCGTCAGTCTCAACAGCATTAGCGCTCGGGGCGGTCACAAGGGTCGAGCCGAAAGCGAGCAGACCAGCAGCAGGTACACCAATGGCGGTAGTACGCAACAGCTTACGGCGAGAAAGTCCAGAGTTTTCGAGAGTCATGTTACTTATCTTCCTTTCACATAGTTTGGATACGCGCACTCGCCACTGTAGAGCTACAAAAAGCGTCGCGAATTGCGTACTATCTGTGAACGCCTCATAAAAGAAGGCGCGGGATTATGACATTTCCTCTTCCGGAGCGAGGATTTTATTAGAGCGCTCAGAATTGCATTTGTAAGATACAACCAGCAACACATCTCAAAGTGATACTCAATCGCTTCACATAATGCATTTACCGCGTAGCGCTTTCCTGAACGCCTCTGCCCCTACCGTAGAAGCCACACGGGCGAGTTTTCAACCCTTTAAGGCTGTTTTACTGCATCGCGCGAGACAAAATTCATGTATTTTATGCTCTATGTCAGAGTGGTCATTGTTCAAAATTTTTAAATGTCATATTTCTTATTCGGGCATGTCACATAAAAATATAACACCACGCTTTGTAAGTTTTTATAAACATTTCATGCTTTAAATATTTTTACTTAGGCATTTCAAGAAGTAAGTCTCTATAACCACGCTTAAACTCCCGCGAGCAGATAGTATTGTGGCGAGCAAATAACGGATTGCTATCTGCTCGCCACAATACTATCTGCTCGCGCCTCATCAAACCTGACGCATAGGGACTTTAGGATCCGTGAAAACTAATTCTAGGCCTGTTCTTCTGCCGCTGATCAGATAGATAATCAACAACGATGAGAACTGCAATAGCAACGTCTTGAAAACGCTGGTCGTACACAGTGATCTGATATTTGTCACGCATCTTAAACCTAGGCTTGTGAATAGCGGCAACGATACTTCCTTCGAGAACAATCTCAAAGTTACCTTCCCAGAAACTACCCCCGATCTGAAGCGGAGTCTGGTTGAGGTAGGCTTCTATGTTGAGTCTGGCGAGTTTAAACCGTTTGCGCATATACAGCTGGTCGCCGGTGGAAAAGCCAACATTGAAAACGGTACCGAGCCCAAGCTGCCGCTCCAGCGTGAACTGCACGCCGGTCTCAACATTCGTCACATTCATATTTTTGCCGAGAACCCGGTAGTTCTCATCAACCTGATATACCGTGTACCCGCCTTCGTCGGTGACGACATAGTGGTCGGTAATTTTGAAGATTTTCTGCGCCGCGTAAAGCTGCCGCATCATGCTCTCCTCTCTATATGTTTCGGTGGTGTCGTTGGTAGCTCAACCATAGCACCGCATATGCTCTCAACGACGACTTGTCTTCACCTTAAGCGTGTACCCAAAAGGAATTTACGGAACGGGGTTTTGGGCGTGGAATCGCCAGGTGCAGCCGAAGGCAAAGGGATTCTAGAGCGATTCATCAGGCGCTCCTTCGGATACCTCATGCTGCTTTTGTTCTGAAGATTTGTCTGTCTTTTTAATACTATTTGTCGTGACAACAATCATTAAGATGTCCAAAATAACTTCGTAAAGGGCTACCATAACCACCACTATTGTAAAAGAGCTCTCGGCAGATGAAGATGGATCAAGAAACCGCCCTAGCATAAACGGCACATAGATAACCTCAGAAATTGGGGCAACAATAAGGCTGTAAATATTTATACCTCGTATCCACTGGAACCTAACTGATTTCCTAAACCGCATAAATGCGACAACCTGCAAGATAATGTGAATTATGTTGGGCAGCGCAAAAATGGTAGTAATAAATATAATGAACCAGGCAAGATCATTATATTCACTGTGTGCAGACGTCAAAATACTAGTGACTCCATAGACAAGAATAACCAGCATGATGAGCACAGGAACAATAATCAGAACGTTCCTAATCGCCTGTGCTATGAGAAGACTTTTGTGGGTTTTGGGGTCTATATCAAACTGCGTTGGTTTGTGCTGAGAGGGTTCTTCCTCAGTACCTTGAGGTTTCGGGGATGCCTGAGATCCCAAGGAAATCTTACCGTCGGTGCCTTCCAGGCCATACAGCTGTGTATATTTGGGCTCTTGACGTGCATTCTCTGGATTATTGTCCGAGATACCCGACTCTTCTGTGGTAGGCTGCGGGTCATTATTATCAGCGGTTGAAAAATTCTTATCGGTGCTCATGGTGCTCACCCTAATCTTTCTTCTGCGACCTAACGTTACCGTGCTGCCAAGGAATTTCTATGTTCGGATCTTCATGATGCTTCTTCAAAGGTGTTGAATCATCAATCAACTCGTACACCCTTCCCTGAGAACCGTGTAGAGTATCGGCATATATTCGAGGTTTAGCGACAGTAATCCTTTTGCCTTGAAAATCACGAAGATCATTCCTCTTGATTACATTCATCACGACGATCATGACGATGCTGATAACAGCTTCAAGAACGCAGGCACCTAGAAACCACCATAATAGTCCAATATCAGCACCTGTTATGTCTGGAGCTGCCACCTGCAGCTTCATCATGAACCATGTATAGAAAGCACCAATAGGCGCGACAATTATCAGGCTATAAATATTAATTCCTGTAATCCACGCGATCCGAGTTTCTTTCTTTGCCCGTGACCATGCCGCAGCCTGCAAAACAAAATACAAACCAAAAGGCAAGAAAAGGATTATCCCTAGAGGATTAGAGAGTAATGGCAGTAACGGCACTACCAGTATGAACTCAAGAGTAGTCCTGATAATCTGCACAGCTATAAGAGCAGGAGGAAACGAGTTCTGCTCCTCAGTCGAATCTGCCGCTGATTCTTTCTCTATCTCATGAACATCTTGAGCTTGGATCGTTCCATGCTCAGGTTTTGGAAGGTTCTTATCAGTAGTCATGGCTTCACCCTAAGCTTATAGCCTGGGTATTCCGTGGAAGCTCCCTGAATATTCTCAAAAAATAATACTTTTAAATTTATCTGATACTAAAAAGGCTCTTTATTTATATAAAGCAAGATTTCTAACGCTTTATTGAAATAAAGAGCCTTTTTACACCGGGGATATGTGTATTACTCAGACGAACCTTCCGATGCCGATTTCGGAGAATCCGCACGTACACCTTCAGCGGCACCGTCTATGCCATACGTTTCTGCCGAGCCAGCATCCTCGGTGCCCGCATTCTTCTGTGACTTCTGCCCCTGCTCTCTGCGAACCTGAACCAGCGGAATCTGCCCGGTGCTGAGATCCTCAACCAATTCGTCGGTCAGAGTCGGGCCGTTCACCACTTGAGGCTGCGAAGCTGACGCGGAATCAGCCTCCGAGGCGTCATTCGCCGCATCGTCAGGGTGCTCGGTATAGAGGGGCACCGCATCCGTCGCCGGTTCAGCCTGCATAAGCACCCGCCCCTTCTTGCGCTTGCGCCTAAAACGCTTCTTCTTGCCCGGCTTGAGTTCATGAAGCTGCACGTCAAGCCCGGATGTCGCAGTTGCCCCCGCACCCTTCGGAGGTTTACGTTCCAGGGTGTAGATAACGCGTGCAGGCTTCGGTTCCATGCCGATTTTGGCGCGCATCCAGTTAATGATGCGGTCAAGCCAGTTGTAGTCTGCGGTCGCCTCAACTACCTGGTGGTTACGCGGAATCATGCCCACATCGCTGA